>ERZ779876.909-NODE-909-length-28337-cov-6.409200_pt1 | contig 28337 bp, 25 predicted proteins | sample MGYA00511068_ERZ779876 | MGnify/ENA primary metagenome ERZ779876 (study PRJEB29588, sample SAMEA1970858) | human gut metagenome | biome: human gut; feature: human-associated habitat; material: faeces | place: Denmark | collected 2008/2010 ...
GCCGCAGTCGCCGCCGTGCGCGGCTTCGGCGACGAGTACCGCCTGCCGCAGCGCGCCGCCGCGGACTACCTCGACTTCAAGCCCGGCGAGAACGTCAGGGTGCTGACTTCAATGAAAACGTCAGACGGCGAAATACCGCTCGCCTGTGAAATCACCACCTCGGGCGGCGCAAAAATTCTGCTGTATAACATAAACGCTAGCCCTACCAAAATATCGTCGCGCTCGTTCCTCATGCACGGCTATGTGACGAGCAGAACGCTCAAAGAGGGTATAAACGGGTTCCTAGGCGCGAAAATGCCGAGAATAACGGGCGAGTATGCGGACATGCAGTTTTATTGCCGCCGCGAGGGCGACAAGCTGGGTTGTCTGTTCGTCAACTTCTACGACGACGCGGCGTATGACCTTGTCGCGGAACTTGACGGCGACTACGAACTCGGCTTCGCCGTGGGCTGCGAAGCGGAGGTAAAGGACGGAAAACTCGCGATTACTACGCCCGTGGCGGCGTTCGGCTACGCGTTCGCGGAGCTTAGAAAAAAGTAACGCGAAAGCATACAACAGAAAAAACGACAAATGCGGCTCGGACGGTAAAATCGATATAGAGTCGACATGGAGTCGCTTCGGCTTAATCCGGGGAGCGGCGCGTTTACGCATTACCCCGACAAAGCTTTGACAAAACCGCGCGCGTTTGGTATACTGATAAGAGCGATTTAATCGGCAAGATAAATTTCGAGGGCAACCGAAATGTTGGCATTGTACAGAAAATATCGCCCCGTCGTTTTCGGGGACGTCATAGCGCAAGAGCACGTCACGCGCACGCTTATCAATCAGGTGAAGCACGGACGCGTCACTCACGCTTATCTTTTCACGGGCAGCAGGGGCACGGGTAAAACCACCTGCGCGCGTATTTTCGCCAGAGCCGTGAACTGTCTGAGCCCCGTAGACGGCTCGCCCTGCGGTAAGTGCGAAGCGTGCCGCGCGCTGTCGGGAGCAGGCAATATCGACATTATCGAGCTGGACGCGGCGTCGAACAACGGCGTCGACCAGATTCGCGACATCGTGGACAACGTGCAGTATCCGCCCGTCGCAGGCAAGTACAAGGTATACATCATCGACGAGGTACACATGCTGACCGCCTCGGCGTTCAACGCACTCTTGAAAACTCTCGAGGAGCCGCCCTCGCACGCGATTTTCATACTCGCGACCACCGAGGTGCACAAGCTGCCTGCCACCGTGCTGTCGAGGTGCATGCGCTTCGATTTCCGCCTGGTGCCGCAGCCCACGCTGAAAGAGTACTTAAGACGGGTTTACGCCGCCGAGAACGTGACCGCGGACGAGGAGGCGCTGGACCTTATCGCCGCCGCAGCCGAGGGCTCGGTGCGCGACATGCTGTCGATTGCCGACAGGTGCATGAACTATTCCGACAAGCTCGGCTACGACGACGTTGCCGGCGTATTGGGCGCGGGCGGCAAGGAGAGCACGCGCGAGCTTTTCGGCGCGATAGCGCGCTCGGACATAGCGGCGACTCTGGAGCTTGTGGACGGAGCGTGCGCGGCAGGCAAGAGCGTGGGGCTCGTCGCAAAGGACGTGGCGGCTTACGCTCGCGACTTGCTTGTGCTCAAAACTTCCGAAAAGGCGAGCGTTCTCGGGTCGCACGACGAAATAGAAAGAATGAGAAAGGAAGCCGAGGACTACTCGGTGGAGCTGCTTGTGTCGGTTGTGACCATATTCTCGAGCGTGGACGCGGAGCTAAGGTATTCGGTATCGCCGCGTATAGTGCTGGAATGTGCGGCGCTCAAAGCCGCAAAGCTTGCGGTTGCGGACTATTCGGCGATAGAGGAGCGGCTGACAAGGCTGGAACGCGCCGTCAAAGAAGGAGCGGTTGCTCAGCCTGCGGCGATTCAGCCCGTCCGCGCGGCGCAAGCCCCCGAGGCGGCGAGAAGAAGCGTAAACAAGGACATGGACGCAAAGAGCGTTTGGGGACGGCTGCTGACCTGGTTCCGCACGCACGAATCCGCGCAGGTTTTCGCGCTGATAAACCGTGTGACCGACGTCGAGGTGCGCGGCGACAAGCTGATTTTGTGGGCGGAAGCGGACAGTTTTATGCGGCTCAGCGGCGACGACGTGAGGGCTTCGCTCGAGCGCGCTCTCCGCGAGGACGGAGCGCCGTATGCGCTCGTCATCAACAAGAAGTCGGGCGGCGTGGACATGGACAGCGAGATTGCCCGAATCAAAAAGATGATTGGCGACGCGAAAGTGAACGTCAAGAAGTAAAAGAAAGGCTTAAAACGGAAATAATCATCGCGTACAGGCGCGAAAGGAGATATAAACTATGGCATACGGCGGCAGAGGCGGCTTCGGAATGGGCGGCGGAATGAATATGCAGGCTATGATGAAGCAGGCTCAGAAATTGCAGGAGCAGATGAAGCAGGCTCAGGAAGAGATTAAGACTACCGAGGTCGAGGGCTCGGCAGGCGGCGGCATGGTCACGGTGACGATGACGGGCGACAAGCGCGTCACGGCGGTGTCGATAAAGCCCGAGGCGGTTGACCCCGACGACGTGGAAATGCTGGAGGACCTCGTTGCGGCGGCGTTCAACGCGGCTTGCGACAAGGCGGACGAGCTGTCCGCTTCGCTTATGCCGGCAGGCGTGGGCGGAATGCTGTAAAATACCATGCGGCAACCCGATTCCATACAAAAACTGATTGCGCGGTTCATGACGCTCCCGGGCGTGGGGCAAAAGACCGCCCAGCGCTATGCCTACGCGGTCATCGGCATGAACAACGAGGACGCAGCCGAGTTTTCGGACGCTATCCGCGAGGTCAAGGAAAAGATTAAATTCTGTTCGGTGTGCGGTAACTTTACCGAGGACGACGTGTGCGAAATCTGTAAGACGCGCGACCACTCGGTAATTTGCGTCGTCGCCGAGCCCAAGGATATTCTCGCGCTCGAACGCGTCGCAGGCAGGACGTTCGTCTATCACGTCCTTGGCGGCACGCTCAATCCGCTGGAGGGCAGGGGACCCGACGAGCTCCGCATAAAGGAGCTTTTGGGCAGGCTCGACGGCGTAAAAGAAGTAATCGTCGCCACAAACCCCGACGTGGAGGGCGAAGCTACCGCCGTGTATTTAGCGAGGCTGTTAAAGCCCATGGGCGTAAAGGTCACGCGCATCGCGCAGGGCGTCAGCATGGGCAGCGAAATAGAGTACGCCGACGAGGTTACGCTCTCGAGAGCGCTCGAATCGCGTACCGAAATCTAGTTAAAGTAAACTCAAAATAGCAACAGACGACGAAAAAATCGCGATGTAACGTCGCGATTTTTTGTATGCGTATGCGCTTTTTTTTGGGCAGTAGATATAAACCGCCGTTTAATTACCACTTAAAGGCAGGATTGCGCGATTCGGGCTTGTACTTGCATATCTCGCGCACGCAGCCGCAGCGGTCTATGCAGTTGTAGAACATCGTGCCGTCGGGATTGACTACCTTCCGCACCTTGACGGGACGTTGCGAGGCGGGGCAAACCCTGCCGTAAATCTTGTTGTTGCCCTCTCTTAAGTGCGACACGTCGTAGAGTATCACCTCGTGATAGGGCGGAAGCTCGCCTTTCCACTCGGTGTTCTCTTCGCGATTCTCTTCGTGCTTTTGCTCGCGCCGCTCTTCGCCCAAACCTGCGGCGATATTTTCGTTGTTTTCGCTATCCTTCATTCTGTACACTCTCCCTTGATTTTTACAAATCCTCCGATTATCCCGAATACGGATATTTTTATTATAGCGTTTTGGTATAATCTTGTCAAAGGATTTTATACTAAAGATTATGCGGTTGAAGGAACTACGCGAACGAAAGAATATGACGCAGACCAGACTTGCGATGGACTTGTCGCTCAGTCAGAACAGCGTCAGCCGGTACGAAAACGGCACTCACGAAGCGGACTATGCGACGCTCATTCGTATTGCCGACTATTTTAACGTATCGCTCGATTACCTTTTAGAGCGCACCGACAACCCAAAAATCAATCGCTGACCCGTGCCGACAAGCACGGTTTTTTCATATTAAGCATACTTTACTATCCGATTGCACATACATAATACATCACTTTGTGGTGTATGTCAAGCGAATTTACTTGCTTTGTTATACATTAAGAGTATGGAAATTGCAAGAGCGATAGGAGAGAATATCAAGGCGGCGCGCAGGAGCAAGGGCTTGACGCAGAGCGCGGTCGCGGAGAAGCTGTTGATGACTCAGCAGCAATACAGCCGTTTCGAGAACGGCGTGTTCGAGCTCAACTACGAGCAGATTTTGCAACTTTGCAAGCTTTTGGACGTCACGCCCAACGAGATTTACGGCATCGGCGGCGAATACGACTTTAACTAGTCGCGCCCGAAAACGCAGGGACTTTACGAGAGAGAATACGGCAAATTCCGCGATAAACGGGGTTTGCTTTTTGTTTATGGCGGAGTTTGTGGTTTTTGGTCGGAAAACGTCGAAAAAAATAACCGATTTTTTTAAGGGAGCGACGAAAACGGCGCGTTTTCCTTGACAAGCGCGGAGTTTTGTGCTAACATAGTCGGATAAAAAATTAATATACATATTGACGGGAGTTGTATGGAGAAGTTTTACGAAAAATTACAAATCGCGTCACCTGTTTCGGTAGTAGTGCTTTCGATAGCTATAATACTCGCCGCAGGCTTTTTGCTTACCCGAATAACCAAGTTGCTGAAGCTGCCCAACGTGACGGCTTACGTCGTAGCCGGCATTATCATCGGTCCTTTTTGTCTTAAAGCCGTACCTGAGAGCGTAATCGACGGGTCGGCGTTCGTGTCCGACATCGCGCTCGCGTTCATCGCGTTTTCGGCAGGCGAGTTCTTTCGCTTTTCGTCGTTTAAGGGCAAGGGCAAACAGCTTGTCGTAATCACGCTGTTCGAGTCGCTGATGGCTTCGCTGTTGGTATTTTTGCTCACCTATTGCATATTGCGGCTGGGTATGGCGTTCTCGCTGGTGCTGTCGGCGCTCGCCTCCGCAACCGCGCCTGCCTCCACGCTGATGACAATCAGACAGACAAAGGCTAAGGGCGACTTCGTGGACACGCTGATTTCGGTGGTTGCGCTGGACGACGTGGTGTCGCTGCTGGCGTTCTCGGTGGCGATTTCGGTGGCTACGGCTTCGGTCGCGGGCTCGGTCGACGCCAAAGCGGTCGCGCTGCCCATTGTCTACAACGTGCTGATGATTGCGCTGGGCGTGGGCGCCGGGTACCTACTCAAGCTGCTGATGACGAGAAGGTCGACGGATAACCGCCTCATCGTGTCGATAGCATTGCTGTTCGTGCTGTGCGGAGTCGGCGCGGCGCTGGGCGTTTCGCCGCTAATGGCGTGCATGGTAATGGGCGCGGTGTACATCAACGTTTCCGACGACGACAGGCTGTTCAAGCAGCTCAACTATTTCTCGCCGCCGTTCCTTTTGGTGTTCTTCGTGCGCTCGGGCATGAGCTTTCGGCTCGACACGCTGTTCGACGCTTCGGCGCGAGTGGCTGGAGTGCCGCTGCTGCTCATCGGCTGTCTGTACTTCTTCGTCAGAATCTTGGGAAAATATCTCGGCGCGTTCCTCGGCTGCAAAATCTGCAAAAAGCCGAACCGCACGACAAACACGCTGGGGCTTGCGCTGATACCGCAGGCAGGCGTGGCGATAGGACTTGCCGAGCTCGCCGCGAGAACAATCGGCGGCGAAACGGGCATAATAATTCAGACGGTGATAATGTCGTCGAGTATTCTTTACGAACTGATTGGTCCTGCGATGGCAAAGCTCGCGCTGGTGCTGTCGGGCTCGATTGGCGGCGGAGAAGGTCTGCCGATTAAGGAGCCGGGACAGTCGCGGCGCGACGAGCTTATCGAGCGCATGAACGCCATTCAAGCGGAAATCGACAGAGAAAACTATGCTCGCAGCGAAGAGGAGAAGGCGTTTTCCGCGGCGGCGGAGGAGGATATTCCCGAGTATGCGCCGCGAGACAGAAACAGAAAATTCATTAACCGGAGGTAAAACTTAACTATGAACGATGCAATAGCGAACTTTCTCGGAGATTGGTGCAGGGGCTTTAATCTCGGGGGCGTAGCGCTTAAAATAGGACTTTCCGTGCTGCTCGCCACGCTCGTGGGCTGCGAGCGCGCGACAAAACGCCACGCGGCGGGACTGAGGACGTTTATATTGGTGGCGCTCGTTGCCACGCTCGCCGCGATGGTGGACAACTACCTCGTGACGGTGGTGGGCGCAGGCGTGTCCGTAGTCATCGGCGCGACGATTATCGGCATCGCGATTGTCAGCTCGAACACGATACTGTATAGCTCCAAAAGCCAGATTAAGGGGCTTACCACCTCGGTCGCGCTGTGGGGGATATGCCTCGTGGGCGTGCTGATAGGTCTTGACCTCTATGCCGCCGCGCTCATCGCGTTCGCCGCGTACATGATTTGTCTCACGCTGTTCATGAGCGTCGAGTACGCCTTCAAGCGCCGCTCGAATCATTTCGAGATTCACCTCGAGCTGAACGGCAAGGAATCGCTGCGCGACTTCATTGCCGCCGTGCGCATGCTCGGGCTCAAGGTGGACGACATCGAATTCAACGCCGCATATCAGAATACGGGGCTGTCCGTCTACACCGTCGCGCTCACGATAAAGTCCGGCAGCTTCAAGAAATTCGTCCGTCACGACGACATAATCGCCGCCGTGCAGCAGCTCGAATACGTCAACTTCGTCGAGGAGCTTGACTAAACCGAAAAAGCCGCGCGGCAACGACCGCCCGAAACCTTATATAGACAGGAATACATAAAATCCGAATATCGAAAATACTTAAAACGCGCCGCAGGCAGATTTGCCCGTCGGCGCGTTTCTTGTTGTTTTGGTTATATAATAACAGTGGGGAAGAACGGGAGCGGTTAATTATCGCGCGGCGCGGCTTATGCGGCAAAACTCACGCGGTAAAACTCACGAGATAAAACTCACGCGGTAAAGCCCGACGAATTTTTAAGCAGCCGTTCGAATTCCTTGGCGGCGACGGACAGCGAAAAGTCGGCGCGCTTTATCAGGCAGACCTCGCGCGGAGTGATTTCCTCCTCGGTTTCCAGCCGAAAAACCTCGCCGTTCGCGATTTCGTTTTCGGCGAACGAAGCCGGGATAAAGCCTACGCCCAGATTGTTTTTCACGATGGGCAGAATCTGATTGGAGGTGGAAACCTCTATTTCGGGCGCGAATTCCAGCCCGTAGCGGCGGAACAGCGTGCGGTAGTACTCGTAGGTTTTGGTTGTCTTGTTGACGCTGACGATGCAAAGCCCGGTAAGCTCGCGGAAGCTTACTTTTTCGCCGGTGAGATAGCGATAACGTTCGCCGCACACCACTATGTCCTGAAAACGCTTTATCGGCACGGACTTTAGGGACTTGTCGAGGCTGAAGGGCGTGGAGATGAGCACGAAGTCTACCGCCTGATTCTTGACCGCGCTTATCGCCTGCGTGTTCGTGAGGTTGACCAGGCTGAACTTGATTTTCGGGTACAGCGCGTGGTAGCGAACAAGCGCGGACAGCAGCACCTCGTGCAACGCCGTTTCCGATACGCCTATTCTCAGCAGCCCCTCCTCGAAGCCGTTGTGCCGCGACAGCTCCTCTTCTGCGGCGGCGATTTGCTCGTAGGCAATCGCCACGCGCCTATACAGCATTTTGCCCTCGGGAGTGAGCGTCACGCCCTTGTTCGAGCGCGTAAACAGCACGCAACCGAGGTCACGCTCGAGATTTTTAATCGCGCGCGTCACGTTCGGTTGCTCGGAGTACAGCGCTTCCGCCGCCGCCGTGATGTTGCCGTACTTCGCCACAAAGTAAAACGTCCTGTAGTTTTCAAAATTAGTGTTCACGTCACCGCCTCCGTCATATCAAAATCGCATATCGGGCATTACAAATATACATTATACAGATACTTGCGAAAGGATTATACTGTAATGCGTCAAATATGTCAAGGAAGTTTTTATGAAAAGGACAAAGACTCAGATTTCCCAATCGCTGCCGATGCTCGTGCCGATAATAATTTCGGGCGGTTTGCAGGACGCGTACACTTATTTTTGCCGCGACGGCGTTTTTGCCAACGCGCAGACGGGCAATATAGTGTTTTTGGCGGTCAACATCGTCAACGGCGACGGCGCCGGGGTGATTAAATACCTCGTGCCCGTGCTGTTTTTCGCACTTGGCGCGATTGTCGCGAAAACGCTGTTTTTCGCATTGGGAAACAAACGGATTTTCTGGAAGCAAATCGTGCTGCTCGTCGAAACCGCTGCGCTGCTGTCGGTGGGCTTTATGCCGCAGAGCATGAACCTTTATGCCAACGCGCTGGTGTCGTTCGCCTGCGCGATGCAGGTTTTGGCGTTCGAGAGCATTTACGGCAACGACTTTGCCAGCACGATGTGTATCGGCAATATCGTCCGCATGTCGGGCTCACTGGTCACCGCAGTCGCAAAGCGCGACAAGGCGGCGGCAAAACGCTTCGGCTTGTACTTCGCGGTCGTGGCTATCTTCGCCGTCGGCGCGAGCCTGGGGTACCTTTTGGAAACCGCCGTGGGCGAATACGCGATAATTTTCTCGGCGGCGCTCACGTTTGCCGCGTCGTTCGCGTTTATCGGCAGAGAAAAGCGCGAGGCGGCCGGGGAGGGCTGCGCTACAATAGACGAGCCCGTGAAGAACGAAACCGAGGAAGCAATCGGAACTGCCGACAATAAAGAGGCTGATTTATGAAAGAGGCAAGCTTATGAAAAGGACAAAAATCATAGTTTTGGCGACGGGGCTTAGCATGATAGCCATGCTGCTCGTCGGGATTTTTCTCATTCCGAGCCCCTCGGGCGGCGAGAGCATAAACGATGCTATGCGCGACTCGGTACTGCACGAAACGAACAAAATCAACTTGTTCGGGCTGGAGGTAAACCCGGCGGTCATATCGGCGTTTACCGTCACGGGAGTGATATTCGTGTTCGCGCTCGCGGTCAGGATTTTCGTTATCCCGAGGTTCACGCTCGTGCCGCGCGGCTTTCAGCTCGTGCTGGAAACGGCGGTGGGAACGTTTGACGGCATGGCGAAAACGAGCAGCCCCGGCAGAAACAAGTTTTTGGGCGCGTACATCTTCACCGCCGCCGCCTATATTTTCATAGGCACGCTGTTCGAGCTTTTGGGCTTGCAGGCGGTGACTACGCTCGGCAGGTCGGTTTCGCTGCCGGCTCCGCTCGCCGACATCAACGGCGCGATAACCATGGGCTGCGTTTCCTACGCCGTCATATTGGGAGGCGGAATCGCGACCAACGGACTAAAAGGCATGGGCAAAACGCTCAAGGATTTTTCGCTCCCCTTATCGATGAGCTTCCGTCTGTTCGGCGCGCTTCTGTCAGGCGCGCTGGTCACCGAGCTCGTCTACTACTACACGGCGCTGTCGTTCGTGCTGCCCGTGCTGGTGGGCGTGATGTTCACGCTGCTGCACGCGCTCATTCAGGCGTATGTGCTCACAATGCTCACCTCGCTGTTCTACGGCGAAGTGACGGAAAAGAAACCCTTAACGGCAAAAAATACTATAATGACAAAGAGAGGTAAATAAAAATGCTGAAATCGTTGAAACGTATTTCGTTCGGAATCTGCGCGCTTGCGCTCTTGTCGGCAATCATAGTACCGTCGGTCAGGACCGCCGCCTACGCCGCGGACTCTAAGAACGCCGCCGAAGGACAAATCGCGGTTACCGCCGAGGCGGAAGCCGATACCGCCGCGGACAATACCGCGGACAATACCGCGGACAATACCGCTACGGTAAACGCCGAGGATCAGTCCAAGGGCAGTAAGGCGCTCGCCGCCGGCATTTGCGTGGGGCTCGCCGCGGCGCTCGGCGCGATTGCAATGGGTATCGCGATTGCAAAGTCCAACGAGGCGATTGCCCGTCAGCCCGAAGCTGCTTCGAACATAAGGTCCGGGCTTATGCTGGGGCTGGTGTTTATCGAAACGGCAATCATTTACGCGCTTATCGTGGCGATACTCGTAATCTTCGTGTTATAGGAGAACAAGCATGTACAAGCTGTTTCTCAGCGGTATTCCGCTGAATATCGATTGGCGGCAGATTCTCCTGCACCTGTTTAACCTTGTCATACTTTTCCTCATTCTTTACTTTTTGCTGTACAATCCCGTGAAGAAGTTTATGGAAAAGCGCAAGAAGCTTTACGAGGAGCAGGACGAACGCGGAAAAGCCGCGCTTGCCGAAGCGGAGGAAAAGAAATCGACTTACGACGAGCTTATGAGCAAAGCCGACGAGGAGATTTCCGAAAAGAAACGCCTCGTCATCGCAGACGCTCGCGATGAGAGCGAGAAAATTATCAAGGCTGCCGAGGAGCAGGCTTCCGCCGTACTCAAAAAGGCGAACGCGCAGGCGGAAGAGATTAAAAAACGCTCCGAAGAGGAAGCGAGAGAAGCGCTTTCCGACGTCATTGCGCGCGCGGCGATAGAGAAAATCGACGCGGCTTGCACCGTGGACGGTTTTTTGGCGGAGAACAAGCAAAATGACAGATAATCGCGTTATCGGCGAGTTTTTGTCGGCTGTCGAACCCACCGAAGCCGAGAAAAACAAGCTCGCCGTATATTTTGAAAGCAAGCTCGGTTGTCCTGTCGATTTCGTGTGGGTAGAGGATACGAGCCTTAAAAAAGGCTTTATTTTAAGGCTGGGCGGCGAAGTCTACGACAATACGCCCGAGGGGCTTGTGCGCGGACTCAAGGCGAAAATCGACGAAATCGACAAGAGCTCGGACGATTATGTTTCGTTGATTAGGGAAAGCGTGGAGAATTGGCGTCCGCGCGTTTTGCCGGAGGAAGTGGGGCTTGTCCGCTCGGTTGCCGACGGCATCGCGAGGGTGATGGGGCTTCACGGCGTGAAGTACGGCGAAATCCTTACGTTCGAGTGCGGAGCAAAAGGGCTCGCGCTCGACCTCGACGAGGACGAAACGGGCTGCGTGCTGTTCGACGACGAGGACGTGGTTGCCGGCGAGAACGTTTACAGGACGGGGAAGACCGCAGGCGTGCCCGTGTCGGAGGAGATTATCGGCAGAGTGGTGAGCGCGCTGGGCGAGCCGGTTGACGGCTTGGGTGCGTTCGCGGCGGACAAATACATGCCCGTCGAGAGCCCGGCTCCGGCAATAATCGACCGCAGCCCCGTGAACGAGCCGCTTAAAACCGGCATACTCACGATTGACTCGATGTTCCCTATCGGCAAGGGTCAGAGAGAGCTCATTATCGGCGACCGCCAGACGGGCAAAACGAGCATCGCCGTGGACGCGATACTCAACCAAAAAGGCAAAAACGTGCTGTGCGTTTACTGCGCAATCGGGCAGAAGGCGAGCACGGTCAAACGGCTCGTGAGCGTGCTTCGGGAGAGCGGCGCGCTCGCCTACACCGTCGTGGTGTTCTCTTCGGCTGCGGATTCGGCTTCGCTGCAATACGTCGCGCCGTTTTCGGCTTGCGCGATTGCCGAGTACTTTATGAACGCAGGGCGCGACGTGCTCGTCGTGTACGACGACCTAAGCAAGCACGCCGTCGCTTACCGCGCGCTTTCGCTGCTGCTCGGCAGGAGCCCGGGAAGAGAAGCTTACCCCGGCGATATATTCTACCTGCACTCGCGGCTGCTCGAACGCTCGGCGCACCTCAGCGAAGAACGCGGCGGCGGCAGTATGACCGCGCTGCCTATCGTGGAAACGCTGGGCGGCGATATTTCCGCGTATATCCCCACGAACGTTATTTCCATAACCGACGGTCAGCTGTTTCTGGAAAGCGAGCTGTTTCTGTCCGGTCAACGCCCTGCCGTAAACGTCGGTCTTTCCGTTTCGAGGGTGGGCGGCAGCGCTCAGACCAAGGCGATGAAGAGGGCTGTGGGCGCGCTCAGGCTCGAGCTCGCGCAGTACCGCGAAATGAAGACGTTCGCGCAGTTTTCGGGCGACCTCGACGATACGGTGAAAGAGCAGTTCGCGTTCGGGCGCACGCTCACCGAAATCCTCGTGCAGCCGCTCCGCCGCCCCTACGAGGAGTGGGAGGAGGTAGTAATTCTCACCGCCTCGCTCAAAAAGGTCACCGTGGGGCTCGACCCCAAGGAAATCCGCCCGTTCTTCGACGACTTCTTAAAGAACTTCAGGATTCGTCACACCGCGGTGGTGGCGAATATTGAAAACGGCAAAACGCTGTCGGACGAGGACGAGGCTATTATCGTCGCGGAAGCGAAAAAGCTTCTCGCTGAGAAAAATGTCTGAAATCAATGAAGTAAAAAAACGCATAAACGGCGTCGCCGCCACGCAGAAGATAACCAACGCGCTATACCTCATTTCCTCCGCGAAGGTCAGAAGGGCGAGAGAGGAGCTAGGTAAAACCGCGCCGTACTTTCTGGGCATACGCAAGGAAATCAAGTCCGTTTTCAAGACCATCGGGCACATCGACAGCGTATATGTGTACCCCGAAAACGACCACATGGAGAGCGCGCCCTGCGGCTATCTCGTCGTCACGGCGGACAGAGGGCTCGCAGGCGCCTACAATCATAACGTGTACAAGCGCGTTGAGAACGAACTTCGGGGGCGCAAGGGCTCGAAGCTGTTCGTGGTGGGTGGCTCGGGCAGAGAGTACCTTGCGTCAAAGGGCTACGACGTAGTAAAGAGTTTCGACTTCGAGGCGCTTCGCCCGACTTTGGCGGACTCGCGGAAAATGGCGGATATGCTGCTCGATGGCTTTGCTCGCGGCGATTATTCCAAGCTTTTCATTATCTACACCGACATGGCGGACGGCGCGACGGTGGTCAAGTCCACGAGGATTTTACCCTTTCACACGGCGGAGTTTACGGACGAAAAGGACAAAATCAGAGAAGAGTTCGAGTTCGTGCCATCGCGCGAAGTGGTGCTGGAAAACCTGGTGCCGAGCTATGTGTGCGGCTATGTTTACAGCGCGCTGGTGGACAGCTATTGCGCCGAACAGAACGCGCGGCTGGCGGCGATGAAGTCCGCTTGCGACAACGCGAGCGAGATATTGTCGGGGCTCAGGCTCGAATATAATCACGCAAGGCAAGACCGCATAACGACGGAAATCGCCGAGGTTTCCTCGGGCGCAAGGTTTCAACGGAGTAATAAAAAATGACAGGTAAAATCACTAAAATCAACGGCTCGGTGATAGAAGTCGGCTTCGCCGACAAGGGGCTGCCTAAAATCAACGCTGCGCTCAGGCTGGACGCGGACGGGCACGCGCGTTACGCCGAGATTGCGGCGCATACCGGCGAGCGCACCGCTTTGGCGGTAATGCTGTCGGAAAGTGAGGGGCTTTGCGTGGGGCAGAGTGCGACAGTGCTCGAAAACGGCATAACCGTGCCCGTAGGTAAGGCGGTGCTGGGCAGAATGTTCAACGTTTTCGGCGACGTCATCGACGGAGGCGAGCCGCTTCCCGAGAGCGTTTTGCGCGAGAGCATTCACAAAAAACCGCCGTCATTCGTTTCGCAGTCGCCTTCCGCGGAGATTCTGGAAACGGGCATCAAAGTCATCGACCTGCTCGCGCCATACGCCAAGGGCGGCAAGATAGGGCTTTTCGGCGGCGCCGGCGTGGGAAAGACCGTGCTCATTCAGGAGCTTATTCACAACGTCGCAATGGTGCACGGCGGCTATTCGGTGTTCGCAGGAGTAGGCGAGCGTTCGAGAGAGGGCAACGAGCTTTTCGGCGAAATGAAGCAGAGCGGCGTGTTCGACAAGACCGCGCTGGTTTTCGGACAGATGAACGAGGCTCCGGGCGTGAGAATGCGCGTGGCTTTTTCGGGGCTCACCATGGCGGAGAGCTTCCGCGACAGAGAACACAAGGACGTTCTGTTCTTTATAGACAATATTTTCCGCTATGTGCAGGCAGGCAGCGAGGTGTCGGCGCTTCTCGGGCGCATGCCGTCGGCTGTCGGTTATCAGCCCACGCTCGCCGAGGAAATGGGCAAGCTCGAGGAGCGGATTACCTCCACCGGCAGCGGTTCGATAACGTCCGTGCAGGCGGTTTACGTTCCTGCCGACGACCTTACCGACCCGGCGCCGGCAACCACGTTTTCGCACCTCGACGCAACTACCGTTCTGTCGAGAAAAATCGCCGAGCAGGGCATATATCCGGCTGTCGACCCACTCGAGTCCACTTCGAGAAACCTCGAGGCGAGCGTCGTAGGCGAGCGGCACTACCGCGTGGCGATTAAGGTAAAGGAAACGCTGGAAAAGTACAAGGAGCTTCAGGACATTATTGCGATACTCGGTATGGAGGAGCTGTCCGACGAGGATAAACGCAGCGTTTACCGCGCCAGAAAAATACAGAAGTTTCTGTCGCAGCCCATGCACGTTGCAGAGAGATTTACGGGGCTCAAAGGCGTGTACGTCGGGCTCGGCGACACCATCGATGGCTTTGAGAAAATCGTCGACGGCGAGGTTGACGACCTGCCGGAGAACGCGTTTTTCAACGTCGGCACGATTAAGGATACTTACGAAAAAGCCGAAAAGATAAAGAGAGGCGAGGCATAATGAAGACTTTTCGTCTCAAGCTGCTCGCCGCCGACAAGGTTTTCTTCGACGGCGAGTGCGCTTCGCTTGTCGCTCCCGCCGTCGACGGGCAGTACGGAATACTCGCCGGGCACTGTAACGCCGTCGTCGCCGTCGTTCCCGGGGTTGCCGAGCTCACTCCGCCGGGCGGCGAGAAAATCGTCGCGTTCGTCGCCTCCGGCATAATCAAAATCGAGAACGGCAGCGTGCTGATGCTCGTCGAAGCCTGCGAAAACGGCAGGGACGTCAACGAAGCGTGGGCGAAAAGCGCGCTCGACGAAGCTCGCGACGAGCTTGCGCGGAAGGAAAGCCGCTTCAACGCCCTGTCCGCGGAAATCAAAATCGCCCGCGCCCTCAACCGCCTTAAAGCCCGTGACCATGTAAACTGACCGCTGTTTGTCGCGGTACAGCGCCGTAGACGACAGCCGTAGATGACAGTAACGTTAATCGTAAGGAACAGCCGAGCGCACCATTGCCCGGCTGTCCGTTTTAATATTTATCTTTTTATTTTTACACCGAATTACTTTTAACCCGAAATAATCGTTAAAAAAGAATAATACGAACTCCAACTCATCGCTGGTGTTCGTATTATTCCCTTCTGGCGGAGAAGTAGTAACGTAAATCGAACAATAGTCACTCAACACTAACCAATCTAAACGTGAATTCATCCCATATTATTTTCGTCATCGAATCTTTTTTTATCAAATATTGCACGTTCACCGTATACAAGAATAGGAACAAGCGTCATTTGTTGTAATTTTTCATAAATTTTTTGACTAACTTGCTCTTGACTTTCGCATAAATTGCCGGAATCGTCCGTGTATTCAAACTTTAAGTTATATATCGTGTAATTAGAAACGCAACCGTTATTATTTTCAGTCACTTCCGTTTCGGTTAAGTCGGTTATTCTACCGTTTTCGGAATGTCCTTTATGGGCAACCTCAAGCGACTTTTTACCGTCGATAATCATTTTTGCTCCGTTGCCAATGAAACCTATTGCCGCAATAATCATTATTCCGCCAATTAGGCACATAAATATTGTTCCAAATTTATCTTCAGGGTCGTATGACTTGATTCCCGAACTAATTACAATAATAGCAATTAGCACAGCAATTAAGGCGATTACAATTCTTACAATACCACCAACCATAGTTCCGCGATTGAAATTTTTCTTTTCCATTGAATTAACCTCTTTACATTTTCGGCAAAACTGAATTATGCATTTTGACATACTTGTCTTTCTTGTTTATTATTATAGCATAAATTTCTAAATTTTTCAATCGCTATTGAGTTTGCGGACGTAGAATTTCGGAATAAACTTCAAATGGCACTTTGGTGGGTTCTTGACCTGAGTCTCTCAGGAGCGTGTCGGTAGGCAAATAAACCGCCAACCGACAGCCCCGAGGAGGCTTTTCGTTTGCCTTTGTCAAGATAGCCTGACACACTCCTTTCTGTCGCCCACGAACCTTTCGCGGCATAAAACCGTCTGCAACTACTACGGATAAAGGGATACGAACACACCCATACGAACCCCGAAAAGACTGAAACAACGGCACGCGACAATCGAAAAACGCAGATAAAACCTTAATTTTTGTAAAAGCAAAACCTAAACCAAACACTTTCGTATTCGATTTAGGTTTTGATTGTCAATGACGAACAAAAATGAGCGTCTTTTTAAGCCCCAAAGGGGGGGGCAGGTGTCCACGGGGATTTGAACTCAAAACCTATAAAAACATTAGGGGAAGCGGCGGAGAACAGTTAAAAAAAGAAGAGAAATATGCTATAATAATATAACAATTACATCGGTTGAGCGTAAGCGGTATATAATCGACGATATGAAAGAGGGTGGGGAATACTATGAAATGATTTTGCTTTTGGATTCAGAAAGGATTGAAAAAATCGAGAAAATATGCTATAATAAAAAGGCAAAGAGTTTGATTGTAGAAAGTCGAACCCGCAAAAAATAGTCGAAAAAAATAAAACGACAGTCATCTTGGAGGTTGTAAATAAAATGCTAAAAAAGAAATTATCTATGGTTGTTTGCGCAGTGCTTTTAGCGATAACTTGCGTCGGTTTAGTTGCGTGCGGAAATGACAATGGTGACGGAGAAACTCAAAAACCGCTCCGCGACAGCACGAAATGGTTTACCGAAGAAGAATTGTCAGCAAAAGGGCTTGCCGGATTGACTGCTCCGACAGGGTTGTCCGGAGAGATGAAATCAAGCGATGCAGGGTATAACGACGGATACTCGTTTTCGCAGGTTTGTCCGGACGAAGAGACGTTCAAGGCGAATGCAGAAATATATTTTTCGTATTTAAAAACGCATTATGACGGTGCGTTCGGCAAACCAAGAAGCGAAAAATTCAGCATGGATACAAACGAAAATTGGTATATTATTGAACAAAAGGGTAATTTGTCCGACTATTTCGACGATAATCCGAGCAAATTGTATAAGTTCTATTACGTAAGGAATAACACTTTGGATAACGGCTATTTTGCAAAAGGCTCGGTCTGGATTTTTGAAATTCGTTATGAATTCGATACCGATTCCGATGGATACAAATTCAAACTGTTTATTGAAAGCGCAGACTCGTCACATAACGGAATTTACACGAACTATTACAAAATGAGATGAAACCGATATATAATCGGTGGGGCAATGGGCATCGGCAAGACAACAATCAGCCAATGCAGCGCTAATGAAAACATCATTTTTTGTCGGGTGATGCATGAATAATCCATCATCGATCATAAGAGAAACCTTATAAGCAAACGACCGACTGTGTTCGTAAGAGTGCGGTCGGTCATTTTTTCGCTGATTAAGGAAGTGAGAACCATGCGCTCCTTATCGTGCAAAAATCCTTTTTGTGCAACCGTCAGCGGTTTGAGATTTTCCAAAGCGAGTGAAGAACAAATCCCTACGGCGATACGCGAAGAAACAACAAAAAGGGTAAACTGCCACAAAAGCGACAATTTACCCCTGTTTTGCATAGAAAAAGACACACGCGTCGGAGTTTTATACGCTCCTTTTGCGTGTGTCTTGATGGCGGAGAGATGGGGATTCGAACCCCAGTACGGTTTCGGCCGTAACACGATTTCGAATCGTGCGCATTCAACCGCTCTGCCATCTCTCCACGGGTGCGGCTTTCGCCTTGGCAGCCTTATATTTATAGCACACAACGCGGCGGTTTGTCAAACGATATTGCGGTATTTGCCGTTATGATTTTGTAAAAGCGGCATAAAGTCGGCTATACTTCGGCAAAAACGGGCATGAAGTCGGGCACCGTGCGCTGCGGTATAATCTCGACTCAGCTTCGGGATGCCGAAAACCGGCGCAGGTTAAGAAAAGCGCCTTGGCTCGGTTCGTTCAAATAAGAAACGGCGCAAAGTCGGCGGAGTTTTGGAAACGCGGCGCGGAGTCGGACAGCAAAGAGGGGGCGTTTTTGCGGGCAAGACGGCTTTACGGGTAATCTGCGCAAAAGTCGGAGATTATTCATGGCAATAACGGCGATATTAAACGGTTATCGCGCGGCTGTTTTGCGATTAAATCAAACTCGTTTTTTTGCATGGTAAAATCTCCGACTGCGCGGTGATAACGCCGAATACATAAATGATTTTCAGTCGTAGCAACATAGTGCGCAAGCGCAGCGTGGGGAAACGATAGGGCGGTTGCGTTTAGCTACGCTCGGCGTTTTGTGCGTGCGACGAAAGCCCGGCGAACGACGGACGGGTAGGGGGGAACGGCTTATGAACGGGCACAAGCTAAAATTATACTAAGGCGAGGCAAGCGGCGCGGCTTGAAAACTTACAGACAAACAAGTTCGCTGTCTGTAATTAAATTTGTCCGATAATGGCTAATTTTCACTGTGCAAAACCAATAATAGCCGACTGACCGATAAGCCGAGCTCAGGATTTACGTTTGGCGTAGCGAATGAAGAAGGCGTCGCGGCGTTCGCGCAAGCGGCGCAACAGCGTTTCGCGGTTAAGCTCGTCGAGGTAAGCGAGCGAAATATGTACTTTGCTCGACGCGGAAAGTAAGGCGCGCTCGTAATCAGCGCACGCCTCGTCGAAAATCGATTTGTTCATGGTTATTTCTTCCTTTATTAAATTGTCGGCGTGCCGTGCGGAGCGATTAGCGCTATAAGCCCGACACATACGAAAATTGTATCACGGAGCGACGAGTATTGCAATACGTTTTTCGGTGTTTTACGCTCGAAAAATCGTTTGTTTTGTCGAAATCGCCGCCATGTGGCTCATAAAGCCATCATCGGGAGGGAGGAAGCCAGATATCGCCGTCTGAGAGAATAATACCCGGTGAGTCGTCAAAAAGGCCGGCGCGGAGCGTTTTTAGTTGACACGGGCGCGGCGTTCGTATATAATAGCCTCGTTGTCGCGTGGACGAAGAAGCGCGGCGTTTCTTTTCGCTTGAGAAGCATGCGAGGGAAAGCAAAGGACAGAAAAATGGTAAAGAACGAAGAGGCTTCCGCGCCGAACGGAAGCGACGTGAAGAATACGGGCTCCGACCGCGGTCATGCGGCGGTCAAGCTGACGGTGTTGTGCATGGTTATGTACGCGTGCTCGTACCTGTGCCGCAAGTCGTTTGACTCGAACGTCAACGAAATCATGGCGTTTTACGGACAGGCAAAGGCGGCGGTGGGGCTTATCGGCACCTGTTTTTTCGTGACCTATGCGGTGGGGCAGGTTTTCCACGGCGTGATGTGCAAGTACTACAAGCCGCGCCCCGTGATGTTTATCATGGCGGCGGCGATAAGCGCGCTGAACGTGATAATGGGCGTAATCCCGAAAACCGGCTTTACGGCGCTTAAATATGTGTGGGCGCTCAACGGCTTGCTTTCGGCTTCACTGTGGTCGCTGCTGATACTTACGCTGCACTCGTGCACGGCGAGCAAGTACCGCCCGATGATAATCTTCGCGTGCACGCTGCCCGTCACCGCAGGCACGTTTTTGGTGTACGGCACCAGCGCGATAATGTCGCTTATAGGCAATTTCCGACTGACTTTCTACGTTTCGGCGGCGGTATTCTTCGCCGCGGCTCTCGTGTGGCTGTTCACCTCGAAAAGCCTCATCGACCGCTGCAAAGCCGAACGCGCCGAACTCGACGGAGCCGAACCCGATAAATCGACTTCAGAAAAAACGAACGACGGCGTCGTTAAGGAAAAATTCAAAATCCCGGCTAGCTTTTACGTCACGTTCGCGTTCCTTGCGCTGTTCGCAATCGCGCACATGATAATCCGCGACGGCGTGAACACCTGGATGCCCACCATTCTCACCGAGCGTTTTCACATGGCGAATTGGGCGAGCGTGCTGCTTACCACCGCGCTGCCGCTTGTGGCGTTCGTGGGCTCGTTTACCATGATACGCGTGGATAAAAAGATAAAGAATTACGTCCTCGAGTGCGGCATGGTGTTTGCGCTCGCAGGCGTGTTCCTGCTTGTGCTCGTGCTGTGCGGCAACGCCGGCGGCTGGCTCGTCACGTTCCTGCCGCTCGTCATCGTGTACTGCATGATGTGCGGTATAAACGGTCTGATAACCGCCATTTATCCCATGAGCGTGGACAAGCGCATAAACGCAGGCATGGTGGCAGGGCTTGTGGACGGCTTTTGCTATGTCGGCAGCGCAATCAGCGGCTACGGTATCGGCGCGATTTCCGACGGCAGCAACGGTTGGGGCACGGTGTTCGTGCTGTTCCTCGTCATTGCGCTCGCATGCGCGGCGTTCGCTTTCGCGCTGACGTTCATCGTCAAAAGAAAAACCGCTCCGACGGCTGTCGTTCCCGAAACGGCGGCAGCCGACGAAACCCTTGAGACGAGCGAGGGAGCGGCGTTTGCCGAGGCGAACAGCGAGAGCGTGGCTTCTACGGAGCAAAGCGGCGGAGAAGAACCCCCGAAAAGCAACGGCGAAAGCGCGGCAGAATAGTAAAAAAACATAATATAATAAAACGCGCAAAAGCTTCGCGCCGTCTTTTCGCCGCGGAGTTTTTTTTGTGCAAATTTTGCCGTTCTGTGTGAGTTTTTTTGCGTAAATTTTGCCGTTCTGCGTGAGTTTTTTGCGTAAATTTTACTTTTCTGTGTGAGTTTTTTTTGCATAGCGTTATATTTTTTTGTCTGAGTTTTTGCACGGCGTTTTGTCGTTTTGCGCCGGTTTTCGGTTTTTCGGCATAAAACGCGGACTTTTTCGGGCGAAGTCGGCGGAGTAGCGGCTTCACATCCCCGTCCGCGATTGACAAACGCCGCTATAAATGCTACAATACGAGCGTTATGACGAGCAAGGACAAAACGATAATAGCGATAGCGACCGCAGCCGCGCCGTCGGCTATCGGCATCGTGAGAATAAGCGGCGCGGACGCGCTTCGCGGCGTTACGGCGGCTTTTGCGCCTTTTCGGAAGAAAACGCCCGAGCCCGACCGCGTTTATCACGGCGAGCTGCGCGCCGGCAACGTCACAGACGACATCGTGGCGGTGTACTACAAGGCGCCGCGCTCGTACACGGGCGAGGACTGCGTGGAGCTTTTTTGCCACGGCAGCCCGGCGCTTCTTCGCGGCGTAGTCGATTATTTTATTCTGGAGCAAGGCTTTACGGGCGCGGAGGGCGGCGATTTTACGGCGCGCGCGTTCGCAAACGGCAAGATAGACCTCACGGGCGCGGAGGGAATTTACGACGTGATTAACGCCGAAACCGAAGCAGAAATTCGCGGAGCTTATTCGCAGCTCACCGGCGAGCTTCGCCGCAGAATCGAGCGGCTTCAATCGGCTGTGATTGCGGCGCGCGCCAAGACGGAGGCGGCTATCGATTACCCCGAGGAGGACGTGGAGGAGCAGACCGCGGAGCAGCTTTCGGGCGATATAGAGGCTATCCGAGCAGAAATAAACGCGCTTATATCGTCGTTTTCGACGGGCAGAATAGTGCGCGACGGCGTGCGAGTGGCGCTCGTCGGCAAGCCCAACGCCGGCAAGTCCAGCCTGATGAACGCGCTTCTCGGCTACGACCGCGCGATAGTCACCGCCGAAAAGGGCACGACGCGCGACACGCTGACCGAGAATTACGTCTACAAGGGAATGAAGTTCGTGCTCACCGACACGGCAGGCTTGAGAGAAACGGAGTCGCTGCCCGAAAGGCAGGGCGTCGAGCGCGCGAAAGCCGCCGCGAACGAGTGCGACGTCGCGGTTGTGGTTGCGGTCGCGGGCGAGCGCGACTTAGGGGTTTTCGAGCTTGAAAAAAGCCTTGCGGTAAACGGCAGACGGGTGATTGTCGCCGAAAACAAAGTCGATATTGCCCCGTCGATAATCCCGGGCGCGGTTGCCGTCAGCGCGGTTACGGGCGAGGGAATAACGGAGCTCAAGGACAGGATTTTCGCGGCTTGCGAAGTGACGGCGACGGGCGGTGCGGCAATAAACAACACTCGTCAGCTCGGTTGCGTGACGGAGGCGAAAGCGGCGATTGACCGCGCGGCGGAGGCTTTGGGCGCGGTTCCGCCCGAGCTTATTTCGGCGGATTTATACGAAGCCTACGCGGCGCTCGGGCGCGTGACGGGCGTGACGGGCAGCGACGCGCTCGCCGAGGAAATTTTCAAGAAGTTTTGCGTGGGCAAGTAACACGCGCACGGAGATAGAACAATGGGTATCAAAGAGGTCGCCGTAAACAAAAAGGCGAGGTTCGATTATTTTATAGAAGAAACCGCGGAAGCCGGAATTTCGTTGTCGGGAGCGGAGGTCAAGTCCGCCAAAATGGGTCACATCAACGTCGCCGACAGCTTTTGCTTTATCGAAAAAGGCGGCATAACGTTGAAAAATTGCCGCATCGCGCCCTACGAAAAGGGCTCTGTGTTCAATCTCGACCCCCTTCGCGACAGGCAGCTTTTGCTGCACAAGCGCGAAATTTCGCGGCTTATCGGCAAGGTTCGCGAAAAGGGCTACACGCTGGTGCCGCTTCGGGCGTACTTCAAGGGACGGTACCTGAAAATCGAGCTGGGGCTGTGCAAAGGCAAGCACAACTACGACAAAAAGAACGTAATCCGCGAGCGCGACCTCGACCGTCAGGCTCAGCGCGACATCAAGGAATACAACATAAAGTGACGATAAAGTTCCTCCCCGTGCGGAGGGATTTTATTTTATCGGCTTTTTATCGGCGGTTTTGGGGACGTAAGGGCGCATTCTGCGCGAAATTCGTTGATTTTCCGCAAGGTCTGTGGTAAAATAACCGTGTATGTATATCACTCGCGTAACGCTGAATAACTACCGTAACTACGGTTCGCTCGGGCTGGAGCTTTCGCCCGGGCTAAACGTGTTTACGGGCGAGAACGCGCAGGGCAAGACCAATCTGCTCGAGGCGGTGTACTTCACGGGCGTGGGGCGGAGCATGCGCACGCCGCGCGACAAAGAGCTTATACGTTGGGGCGACGACATGGCGAGAATCCGCGCCGACGCCGCAGGCAGGTACGGCAAGTCGCGCGTGGAAATCGTGCTCGACAAGCGCGAGAACAAGCGCGTGGCAATCAACGGCGTGCCCGTAAAGAAGCTGGGCGAGCTGATGGGCGTGATTATGGTCGTGCTGTTTTCGCCCGACGAGATAGCGATAATCAAGGAAGCCCCGGGCGAGCGGCGGCGGTTTATCGACATCGCGCTCAGCCAGATTTCGCGCACATATTTCTATCTTCTCACGCGCTATAACCGCATACTTTCGCAGCGCAATCGGCTTCTTAAAGCCGGCGGCGGCGCGGATACGCAGGACGTGTGGGATTTGCAGCTTGCAGACGTCGGCGCGAAAATCATAAAGACGCGCAAGGGCTTTATCGCGCGGCTGAACGGGCTCGCGGACAAAAACCACGAGTACCTGACCGCCGGGCGCGAGCGGCTTACGCTGCGCTATGAGAGCATTGAGGGCGAAAACGAGCAGGAAATCCGCGAGAATTTTCTTGCGGAATTAAAGCGCACGCGCGAGAGGGACGTTATTCAGGGCTTTACGCACGTCGGCGCGCAGACCGACGACATGGCGGTGCTTGCCGGCGACCTCGACATTCGCAGGTTCGGCTCGCAGGGGCAGCAAAGGACGGCTGCGCTCAGCCTCAAGCTCGCTCAGCTCGACCTGTTTTACGAGGAGACGGGCGAGTACCCGGTGCTGCTTCTCGACGACGTGTTCAGCGAGCTGGACGAAACGCGCCGGAATAAGCTAATCGAGCGGCTTTTGGGACATCAGACGATAATCACCTGCACCAACGCGCAAAAGGAACTTAGAGAAGCGTTTGAGGAGGCGGCGTTTTACCGCGTGGAGAACGGCACGGTCACGCGCGAGAGCTAGTTAAACAAGTATTCGATTTCAAAAGGAGAAATAAATGCTAGGACTAACCACTGTTACGAAAGATTACAAAGTAGCGGACACGGTAGTACACGCGCTCAAGGGCGTGTCGCTGTATTTCCGCAAAAACGAGTTCGTGTCGATACTCGGTCCCAGCGGATGCGGCAAGACCACGATGCTTAACATCATCGGCGGACTCGACAAGTACACTTCGGGCGACGTGAGCATAAACGGCGTCAGCACCCGCAAGTTCCGCGACGGCGATTGGGACGTGTACCGCAACCACCGCATAGGCTTTATTTTCCAGAGCTACAACCTGATACCTCACCAGACGGTGCTGGGCAACGTCGAGCTCGCGCTGACAATCGCTGGCGTAGGCAAAGCCGAGCGCGTCGAACGCGCGAAAAAGGCTCTCGACCGCGTGGGACTGTCGGGGCAGTACTACAAGCGCCCCAATCAGCTTTCGGGCGGACAGTGCCAACGCGTGGCGATTGCGAGAGCGCTGGTCAACGAGCCCGAAATCCTGCTCGCCGACGAGCCGACGGGTGCGCTCGATACCGCCACCAGCGTTCAGATTATGGATCTTATCCGCGAGATAGCCGACGAAAAGCTGGTCATCATGGTCACGCACAACCCCGAGCTCGCCGAAAGGTACTCGACGCGTATTATAAAATTACTCGACGGCGAAGTGGTGGGCGACAGTAACCCGTACACCAAAGAAGAGGAAGCGAGCGAGCCGCGCGTGGACTATTCCGCGGCTGCGGCGGAGGCGGACGAAGCGAGGGAAACAACCGCCGCAACCGACGAGATTAAACCCGTCCGCAAGCCCAAAAAGCGCGCGGAAAAGGCGAAAATGTCGCTTTTCACCTCGTTCAGGCTTAGCGCGCAGAACCTGCTCACCAAAAAGGCGAGAACGATACTCACGAGCATTGCCGGCGCAATCGGCATAATAGGCGTTTCGCTGGTGCTCGCGCTTTCCTACGGACTGCAAACGTACATAACGGACATGCAGAACGACATGCTGTCGGGCAACCCGATTACCATTTCCGAGAGCGCCTACGACATGAGCGCGCTGATGAGCACGATGACGCCCGAGCAGAAAAAGGATTTCGTGCGCGAAAACGGCTACGTCAACGTCAATTCGATGGTGGACACGCTGGTGGGCTACTCGAAAACCGCCGACAAGCTGATTGTCAAGAACGACATCACGCAGGAATATATCGACTACGTTTCCGCCATTCCCGAAGAGGACGCGGCGGCGGTGTACCTTAACTACGACCTCGACATCGGCGGCAACGTGTACACCGATTTTTACACCGAAAAAGACAACCGCGACAGCAAGCAGAACATGTCCGTCGCGGCAATCAGGAACATGTACATTTCCGTGCTCGGCAAAACGGTGTTCGACAAGTACTCGTCCTACGTTTCGGCGCTCGTCGACGACTTCCGTCAGGTGCCTGCAGGTAAAGACTACATCGAGCAGCAGTACGACGTTCTGGCCGGCAAAATCGCCACCGAAAAGGATGAAATCATGGTGGTGCTCGACGGGCAGTCCGCGCTGTCCGACGTGTTGCTCGCCCAGCTCGGCTACTACACGCAGGACGAATTCCTGCACGTCGTGTACGACTCGTCCGTCCGCGCGTTCGGCAAGGAGAACGTCAGGAACATGGAAGCCTACGAGTCGGACGACCTCGCCCGTCCGCGCTTTACCTACGACGACCTCATGAAGGACAAGGTTTTCACCTATTACCCCAACGACGCGGTGTACACGCGCGTACACGACAACGTAAACGGCAAGCCTAGCTTCTATTATTCGCACGTTTCCAAGCCTGACGAGTGGAATAAGGACGAGAAAACCAAGGGCATAGACCTCAAAGTCGTGGGCATAATCGCGCCCAAAGAGGGCACGAGCTACGGCTGCATGGAGAACGGCTTTTACTACACCGAGGCACTGACGAAGTACATTATCGAGCGCAACACCGATTCGGAAATTGCAAAGCTCGTCCGCGAGGAATCGGCAAAGAACCGCGAGGGCTGGAGCGTCTACGACAACAAGCTTAGTTCGGGCGTGGACTATATAAAAGACCCTACCGACGATAAAAAATCTATTCCGTCGCCTTACGGCATTTATTACTTCTATTCTTACAACTATAACAACTCAAAGTACGAAAACACGCCCGGGTTTATCGGCAAAACGACGATATTCTCGGCGCAGACGGGCTCGCTGTCGTTCTCGCTCAACAACATGGGCGGCAGGAACGTCGCAGCAGGGATTTCCGTGTACCCCGTCGACTTCGAGCACAAGCAGAACGTACTCAGCTATCTCGATAAATGGAACGACGAGGGCGACATTTACGTCGGCGGCAGTACAAACCGCACCGTGACCTACGCCGAACGTCAGCAGATAACCTACACCGATTCGCTATCGGTGATTATAAACATGCTCAGCGAGTTTATCAACATTATCACGATTGCGCTCATCGGCTTCACCGCGCTGTCGCTTGTCGTGTCGTCGGTCATGATTGCAATCATCACCTACGTTTCGGTGGTGGAGAGAATAAAGGAGATAGGCGTTATCCGCTCGCTGGGCGGCAGAAAGCGCGACGTCAGCCGTCTGTTTATCGCCGAAACCTCGATTATCGGACTTGCTTCCGGTCTTATCGGTATCGCCGTGACCTACCTGTGCTCGCTGATAATCAACGTGGTGGTTGCAGGGCTCACGCCCGTCGCGACGATTGCCGTGCTGCCGTGGTACTACGCCGTCATGATGGTGGGAGTATCGGTAGCGCTCACGCTGATTTCCGGCGTATTCCCGGCAGTTTCCGCCGCGCGCAAGGACCCCGTCGTCGCCCTCCGCTCGGAGTAAAAAAGCGGCGAAGATTACAATAACAATAAACAAAAATACGGAGAGAAGATAAGTATGGCAATTTATTTCGACGAGAGAAGCAAAGCGTTTTATCTCGAAAGCCGCGATTTAAGCTACGTTTTCCGCATAAACGAGCATGGATTTTTGCAGCACCTTTACTACGGCAGGCGTATTCCTCGCGAGGACGTCGGGTTTTCCGTCGCGCTGCCCGACCGCGGTCACGGCTGCTGCCTGCCCGGTTCCGACCGTCGTCAGAGTATGGACGAGTACAGAAACGAGTGTCCGATTTTCGGCAGGAGCGACTTCCGCGAAAGCATGGTCGATTTCACGTTTCCGAACGGCGTAGTCGGCGATTTCGTCTACGACGGGCACAAGCTTTACGACGTAAAGCCCGAGCTTAAGGGTTTGCCGTCGGTCAGAGGCGGCGAAACGCTGGAAGTCAGGCTTAAAGATATGGCGCACGGCGCGGTAATCGGGCTTTATTACACGGTGTTCGAGGATTTGCCGGCGGTGCTGCGGCACGCCGAAATCAAGAACGCGAGCGGCGAGCCGATGAAGCTTTGCCGCGCGTACTCGTTTGCCGTCGATTTCCCGGGGAAACGCTATGACGCCGTAACGCTGCCCGGCGCGCACATGCGCGAGCGGCAAACCGAGCGGACGAGGCTCGGTCACGGCACGTTTGTGGCGCAAAGTAAGCGCGGCGTTTCGTCCTCTCAGATGAATCCGTTTCTGGCGATTGCGGACTATGCCGCCACCGAAACGCAGGGCGAAGTGTACGGCTTCAACCTGATCTACAGCGGCGACTTCGCGTTCAGGGCGGAAGTGGGGCAGTGCGAGTATCTGCGCGTTATCGGCGGACTTAACGATTACGGCATGGACAAGACGCTCGCGCCCGGCGAAACGTTTGTCACGCCCGAAGCGGTCATGGTCTATTCGGACGAGGGCTTCGGCAAGATGAGCCGCGCGTTCCACGACCTTTACCGCGATTACCTTATAAACCCTTTGTGGGTGAAAAAGCCCCGTCCCGTCGTCATCAACAATTGGGAAGCGACGTACTTCGACTTTGACAACGACAAGCTGAAAGCTATTATCGACAGCGTGGAGGGCACGGGAATTGACACGTTCGTGCTCGACGACGGCTGGTTCGGCGCGAGAAATCACGACCGCGCGGGGCTCGGCGATTGGGTTGTCAACGAGAAAAAACTGCGCGGCGGACTGAAAACCGTCATCGATTACGCGCACTCGAAAGGGCTTAAGTTCGGCTTGTGGTTCGAGCCCGAAATGGTCAACGCCGACAGCGACTTGTACCGCGCTCACCCCGATTGGATAATACGCGCCGAGGGCGTAGAGCCCTGTCCCGGGCGCGACCAATATGTGCTCGATTTGTCAAGGCCCGAGGTTCGCGACTTCGTGGTAGAAGCGGTGTCGCGCGTGCTGAGAGAAAACGCAATCGACTACGTCAAGTGGGATATGAATCGCGCGCTCAGCGAAATCCGCTGGCATCACGACTATGTGCTGGGGCTTTACGAAGTGTTCGAGCGCATAATCGGCGCGTTCCCGAACGTGATTTTCGAGGGCTGCGCGAGCGGCGG
>ERZ779876.912-NODE-912-length-28222-cov-3.759754_pt1 | contig 28222 bp, 22 predicted proteins | sample MGYA00511068_ERZ779876 | MGnify/ENA primary metagenome ERZ779876 (study PRJEB29588, sample SAMEA1970858) | human gut metagenome | biome: human gut; feature: human-associated habitat; material: faeces | place: Denmark | collected 2008/2010 ...
ATCCGTCAAAAATATCAATTACATTTCGGGAGTTATCATGGTTCTGCTTATTCTTACAACTGAATTTTCTATTTCTCTTTCATAAAACTTTTCTTGCCCGGACAGCTTTTGTCCGGGCTAACGTTCATAATACCTTCTGTAATAGCGAAAATCAGGTATATCTAAACGCGTTTATACTTCCCGACGGGGAAGCTGACCAAAATTTTCCTTAAAGGAGGTTCATGACCGACAACGAATTAACCGTTACTACCGCCTGTATTCAGGCTTTATCTGCTCTACCCAATCCCGAAGAAAAAATCAAACTTTTGCTTTCAGGTCTTTTTGATTCTGTTCAAAAACAAAAGACCAATTTTTCCACGCACGAAAACGTCACCGCTTCGTCCGTTTCTTCTAAAATAATTTTTACCAAACAGGAGATTTCCAATATGGCTAAAACTTTCAAATCCGACTTTGTCGCCAACGGCTTCGCCGCTCATATTCTTAAACGGCAAAACTCTAAAAACTCCGTTATCTTTGAAATTCGTTACCGCAGAAACGGATACTATATTCACGTTTCCGGCGCTACCCTTGAAAAGGCAAAGGAAAACTTTATCCGAGAAACCTTACCCGAAAATATCGAAAAACATAAAAGGATTGAGAAAACAACCTCTCTCAATACTTTTCTGTTCGTCACCCAAGAATGGCTTAAGTTCAGAAAGACCAATCTTAATCCCGTTACTCTTAAAAACTATGAAAGCTACTGTAAACGTTTTTTATTCCCCTCGCTCGGCGGGCTGCCTATTTCCTCTATCAAGACCATTGACATCAGCAATATCATGGCTACCGTCCAAGGTCGGGTTTATGAAGATTTGCGCGTCGTTCTTAATTCCGTTTTCAAGTATGCTCTTGCAAACAGCCTTATCTCCAATAACCCCATGCTCCTTATCCCTTTTAAGAAAGCCGAACGAAATAACAGGAGAGCCTTAACGAACGATGAACTTAAAAAGCTTTTTGAACGCTTGAATCTTCCCGAATTTAAGGACTACAAGCAAACTTTCCTCATTCTCTTATTCTTCGGCCTTCGCCCCTGTGAGTTAGAAGACGCTCGCTTCGAGGACGATTTCCTTATCGCCAGAAACGCCAAACGCAAGGGCGGCAAGATAGAATACAAGAAAATCCCTATCTGTAACCAGGCAAGGGAGTTGCTCGATCTATCCGCTCCCATCAAAGCCTTACATAGAACCGACGTTCTCAACCGTATTTTCAAACGCATCATGGACGATGATACCGTCACTCAATATTATCTCCGTCATACCTTCGCTACCGTCTGCCAGCAATATGTCCGTCCCGACATCGTAGATATCTGGATGGGCGATTCTTCCGAAAGGCTTGTCGGCAGAGTTTATACCCACTTCTCTGACGATTTCATGATTAAACAAATGCAAAACGTTGTTTTCGATTTCTGATTGCATAAACAGCAAGAGCCGCTTCGCAGGATAATTCCTGTAAAGCGGCTCTTTTTTATTGTCCTTTTTATAAGTCTTATATCTCAATTTTACCCATGCTTTTCCTGTCGTTCAACACGCCAAAAAACTCGCCAACACGACCCAAAATCATGAAATTAAAATAATAATTATTCATTTTAAGGCACAGAAAAAGCAGTTTACTGAATTTTCGTTCAGCAAACTGCATAAATGGTGCACCAAAACATTTTAAATCCGAACCTAAAGGCGTACAATTGAGTTCCGAAAGGTACACCGTCTTTGTTCCGTCCTTATAGTTGAACGCAAACGTTATCTTATCGTCATAAAGATATATCGCATTAATAAATCCGTCTATCAGCCGCTCTTTTCCGTCCTTTGTCGATATGTCCAGCTTCTTAAATTTTTCTATCCCAAAACGGATTTGGTCTTTCGTCAGGAAAGGCTTTTTTATTTGCTCCTGCAAAATCGTGATTTCAAGCTCCGTCTTTTCTTTTTCAAGCTGTCCGAGCCGCTCTTTCGTCGAATCGAAGAAAATCCCTTGCTCTATCGCCTGAACGATGTTCCCTATACGCTTCTCCACGTCCGACAACTGTTCCTTCAATCTCGGCACACGCGGATTTTCCGCGCCCTGTAAATCGTATATCCTATCCGTCAGATACTCAATCACAGCTTCATCGGATAAAATTTCCAAAGTCGTTTTCACCGCCAATTCTTCTATCCATTCCTTTCGTACCGTTTTCTTATCGCAAGTATGCTTTTTGGCGTTCACGCACTTGTAATACCGATGCACTTCACCCAATCTTCCCGTTCCGCTCTCCCCGACCATATACGCCCCGCATTTCCCGCAAAAGAGCTTCGTTGTCAATAGATAATCGTCCTCCGCCTTATGCCGCGCGGGAGCGCGTTTGTTCTTTTGCAATCTCTGCTGAACTCGTTCAAACAATTCATCGGAAATTATCCTCGGCACGGCGTTTGAAAGCGTAATATCGTTATATTTATATTCCCCGATATACTTGCGGTTGGACAGCATATACTGCACGATATTATAGGACATCTCTTTCCCCAATCTCGTTTTTATGCCCTTCCCTTTCAGATACGCGACAATTTCCTTAATCATCTTTCCGTCGGCATACATCGTAAAGATTTCATTCACGATCGGCGCAAGTGTTTCGTTTACCGCGAGTTTCTGGTTTTCGTCTATGTAATACCCATAAGGAATTTGCCCGCCGTTCACTTTTGCCTTCAAAGCGTTTTCCGTCAACCCTCGTTTGACTTTCTCCGACAGCTCTGCCGAATAGTATTCCGCAATCCCTTCAAGCATAGATTCCAACAAAATGCCGTCTGAACCCTCCGAGATGGTCTCTTTTGCCGAAACTACTTTTACGCCGTTCTTTTTGAGAATATTTTTATAATGCGCGCTGTCGTAACGGTTGCGGGCAAACCTGTCCAGCTTCCACACGATTACCACATCGAACAGCCCTTTATAACTGTCCCTTATCATGCGCTGAAATTCGGGACGGTTATCCGTTTTCGCGGAAAGCGCTCGGTCGATATACGTGCCAACGACGGTTATTCCGCTTTTCTGCGCAAATTCCATACACTCGCGGATCTGACCTTCAATGCTTTCCTCTCGTTGATTATCGCTCGAATAACGCGGATAAATCACCCCTCTCATTTCTTCTGTTCCTCCAAGAGTTTCAGCACCGCTTCTTTCAGCTTTGCGTTCGCAGGAGAGGAAGGATCAAAACACATTTCTACAAACTCCTGCATACGCTCGTCCTCCAATATCTTTGGCTGATAGTTATACAGTTTTCCCTGCGGCTTGTCCGTTCTACCGAAGATATAATCCATAGACACATCAAAATACTCCCCGTACCACAATAGCAATTCAGTGGGTACGTCCGAATGCCCGTTTTCATAGCGGTTGATTGCCGACTGCGCCACCGTGCCGTTTATCGCCGCGATTTTTGCCTGCGATAACTTCACGCTCTCCCTAAGTTGCTTTAATCTCGTCCCGATTATGTTTTTACTCATAACGATTCACCTCTTGTCTCTATTATATATCGTTTTTAGATTAATGTCAACACATTTTTAGAATTAATATTATTCTTTCGGGGAAAAAGCGCCTTTGTTACAACCGTGAAAATAGATGGTGACGTAAAGCTCCCACGCGGCGTTTTTATTGTTTAATTCTTTCGTCATCAGCCCCGACAGCAAAAAGAGAAACATTTCTTCGGAAATCTTATTTAACAGGATTTTCTCTCCCGCAAGTTCAAAGAGCGCGGGAAAGGGAAGCGACCGAAATGCGGACAGCGTTTCGGTTTTTTCATATTTACGGAAAAATTCCGATAAATCGGCTCCCTCTTTCAACGTTCTGTGCCATATTTCCGAAAGTATATCCCGCAAGGGGTAAAAATAGTCCCATAAGTAAACCAGATATAATTTTAACTCCGAGGGAAAATGTAAAAAGTCGGAACGTTTCGGAGCTTCCCTTTTGATGAAAATCTCCTCCAAACGTAAGGTGAGCGCATCCAATTCCGCGATTTCTTTCTCCGTATAAGCGGTTTGAGTATAATACCGTTCCATGAAACGCTCAAACGGAGTTTCCAATTTCGCGGCGGGAGCCAAAAGCCGAATTAAAAGATAACGAAGATATGACCGACGCTCTTTCTCTATCTCGTAACTTTCTTTCAGATGAATTCCGTCTTCTTCGACATAGTAACTTTTTTCTTTTAAATCGTCGTTTAATATCTTCATTTTACGGTGTATCGTTCTCCAACGATTCGGATATGCCCGTGTAGGCAGCACTCTGTTTGAAAGGTCTCTGCTCACAAGCAGATATTCCTTTGTCATCAACTCAATATCATTTTCCAAAAAAGCTAAATCCAAAACCGCTTCCGTAGCGGGGGACAATTTCTTATTTTTCTTACCCATACTTATCATTCTCCTATTTCCTCATAAATATCGATCATTATTTTTCCGTGCTTTCGAGCATATTTACATGCTGTAAATGCGCCGCCGTGCTCGTGCTTAATCCCCGATACTACATATTCTGCCAAATCCACCATTTTGCGGTTGGTGTGTGTAATGGCAAATCTCGGAGGAACGGGCTTTTCCAAAAGATAAACGGAATCATCGAAAAACTTCGGCAGGACAAAATCCTCTTTCTTGTAGGAGAGATAGGATAAAACCAGCGTATTTTTGATTTGCGGGTATCGGAATTTGAGTTCCCAGACGAGATAGGCGCAAAGCCTGTCAAAGTTGCCGCGATAGCCCGAATAAAATTGCGTTACGCCGCAATTTTGGATTAAATCGATAATAATCGTTTCGATTTTATCTTGATACGGAAAATAATCCATATCTCGGTGCCCGAAAAACGTACACGTTAACATAAAAATCGCCTCCATAAATCGAAATATAAAATTAGAAATTGAATAAAGTCACGGAACAAAGTAAATAATGTCATATACAACAATTATTTTTGTATTATAATCATTGTATAAGGAGTAGTGTTTATGACTGTAAATCAAAGGATAAAAGTAGAGCTTGAAGAACGTGGAATAAGCCAATATCAAGTAGCAAAGGTTACGAAGATTGGACAATCTACTATATCAAAATGGTTTAAAGAAGTTCCCACTACTCCATCGCCTGCTTCTGTAAAAAAAGTAGCGAAAATGTTGGGAATGAAAGTCAGTGAATTAACAGGCGAAGAAATTGAGAAAGACCCTCAAACACAGGAGTTACGTGAGGGTTGGAATCGACTCAATCGAGAAGAGAAAAATTGTGTTCTCCATGTAATAAACACCATCGTAAAACACAGATAACTAATATAAAAATCGGGAAATAACGGAAAAAGTTATACCGTATAAAGTCGCTCCCATTGGAACGGCTTTTATAATGGAAATAGTTGACAGGACTATTTTTATTTATTATAACAATATTTTTTAGAATAAGCAATAGTTTATGTGAAACGCAAGAAAAATTTATGTTTGAGTAGATATTTTCATTGTCTGTTGTTAAACCGAAACATTTCATGCCTTTCGTCGATTGTTTTGAGCATACGCAAGAGTAAAATAGTATGTAGGACAAGATATGGGAAAAACAATGGACGTTAAAGAAAAAATTACAAAACTGCGTGAAGAACGCGGTTGGACTAAAAGAAGATTAGCAAAAGAGGCGGGACTTAACGAATCCGCAGTATATAACTGGTACAGCGAACGAAATTATGAGCCGAGCCGAGAGGCAATTGAAGATGTATGTGCAGCTTTCGGGATTACTTTATCTGAATTTTTTACTGATATTGAAGTGGATAAATTAACGGAAGCTGAATTAAAACTTCTGCAAGCATTTAGAAATGTTCCCGAAGAAAAGCAAGGAGTTGTTATCACGGTTGCCGAAGCCTTACAAGGAAAGAAGTAAGGCGAATAGTTAGTAGTTTATAATGCGGTATTTATAGAGAAGCCGCGGGTTCCAGATTGAGCAGATATAAGCTCTCTGGCATTCCTGAGCCGTCCCCTACTAAAAGGGACGCGCGACGATAGGCTTTTTTAAGTGTACCTTTTTTTGGGAAAACGCTCCCCATTTCACGACAATTTCATACTAAAATGAAATCCGTGCGAGGTAATCTCGGACGGATTTTTTGCGTGCTAAAAAGCTATAAAGATGTTTTCAGACAGAGAAAAATTTACAGAACGCTATAAATAGTCATTGATGGGTGAGCTGCTAAATCGTAAGCAGGTTAAGAAAAATGCAACAAGTCGCATTTTTGAGAACAAGCAAGTCGGAAGCCGACTTCTTCAAGGGAGCGGCGGAAAGAATATAAAACGGGAGGTAAAAATGGACACGGGATAACAAGAGAACAAGCAGTCTGACAGGAAAACAGCGAAAGGAGGGAATTTATCGGCTGAATGTCCAGAAGAAAGAAAAACGATACGGGGATACCGGACTATGAGGTCGACGCGCTTGCAAGAGCGTTGCTGCCCGCTATTCAACAGCTCTTTGAAACGGAGGAAGGAAAACGAGAGTTTAAGGAATGACAAGCCGAAAGGCGAAACAAAAAGACGAATAAAACAAAAGAGAATTTGAAGTTCCCTTGAAACCATAGGGACGCTCGCATAGACGAGATTTAGAGAAATCATTTTGAAGAAATAGATGATTAAAAAGATATGGAAAGGTTATGCCGGCTAATGAAATATACCTTATAAACGGCAAAAGCGACGTTGGAAATTCCAACGTCGCCTTTTTTATCAAGAAATTTTATCCCTCTGTCTTTTTTCCGTTTCCAAGCGGATAAATCCTACGTCCAAAACGCTTTATTCTGACAATTTACAGGGTATTCCGTCCGCCGACTTAAATTTTTTCGCCGCGAAGCACCTCAAAGGGCTTTCCGTTTGCCAACCGGGACTTTTCTGCCGCGAAACACATCAAATGGCTTTCGATCGATTTATCGATCGTCGTCAAAGCGCGGATATTTTCCTTACCGGAAATATATTCGGCAAAGTCGTTCAACAGCTTTTTATCCCCTCCGCCGTGGCAATGAAAATCCAGGCCCAATTTTGCGAGATCGATCTCCCGTCTGCCTTTGCCGAAAACGGTTACGGAAATCATCTTTTTTTCCATATCGCCTTCGATTTCGCCTGCGGTGCCGTGAACATTCAACGTCCTCGTACATTCCTCGCTGAACGGGGTCATCGTCAAATGCGCCGTCGCGCCGTTTTTATAGAGCATCTCGACTTCCTGATGATCGACCACATTGTTGTCGCACCTGAAAACACAGCGGGAAAAGGGATTGTTTTCGTCTTTCAGTTTTTCTTCCAACTCCTCCATACAGTCGGCGGAAAGCTGCGAGCGCGAGCCTAAAACCATCCAATTTCTGTCGTTGTATATTTTTAAGCAGTTAAAGACACATTTGTCTTTCAAAGGACACTTAAAGCAATAGGCGGCGCTGCCGTTCGGCGCGTTTTCCTCTTTGAAATACGTCAGATTTCCAAACGAGCTTATGCTTTCACAATCCGAACCGATAAGATAGGTAATAATATCGAGATCGTGGCAGCATTTCGCCAAAATCATCGGGCTGGAAGTATCGGAATTCCTCCACGCGCCGCGGATAAAACTGTGCGCATAGTGCCAATACCCTACATTTTCGGTCTGATTGATATTGATCACCCGGCCAATTTCGCCGCCGTCGATTATTTTTTTGACGAAGTCGTAAAAATGCGAATACCGCAGGACGTGACAAACCATCACTTTGCGGTGAAGCGCGTTGGCTTTATCCCTGATTCCGATACAATCCTCGAGGCGGTTGGCGACAGGCTTTTCCAAAAGCACGTCGTAGCCTGCTTCCAGCGCGGGTATCGTATGCGCGTAATGATCGGCGTCCTGCGACGCGACGATTACCGCGTCCGCAATCTTGCCCGCCCTGTAAAAATCGCGGTAATCTCTATAGCATCTGTCCGCGCTTACCCCGTATTCCTTTTGCGCCAAAACGAGTTGTTCCTCGCAGACGTCCACCACTGCCGTCAGGCGCATATTTGCGTTTTCTTTGATATATCCCGCAAACAGCGTCCCGCGGGAGCCGAAACCGATAATAGCGAAATCCGTCATATTTGTATCTCCGTCATTCCGCAAAGATCGACGACATAAAAAACTGATAGTCGTATGCGTTGTCGTCGGCCGCGGTATTGTTGATGATAATTTTCAACTTCGACGCCTTTTCCGCAGAACCGAACACCTCGGCAAAACGGGAAGCGGGGATCTCTATCCGCGTCCATTGATTGACGTCCATATCTGCCTGAGTCGTAAGCGTGATCTGCGCCCCGCCTTCGCCCTGCACGGTCACCGCGCCGTTGGCGTTGGGGGTCGTCCGCATCACGTAAAAATAAATTTTTTCCGTCTTTGTCAAATCGATCTCGGAAAAATTAATTTTAAAGTCTATCCACGCGCCGCCCGTCGCATATATTTTAATCGAATGGGCGTCGTTGCCGTAAACGTAATCCGCGTTGCTCTCCAGAGCGAAAACTTTGTTCTCTCCGTTTTCAATCACCTCGGTAAGGACCAGATTTTCGTCCGCCTTCAACACCGCGCTTTCCGTCTTTACGCAAATCGAACTTATCGCGTATTCGTAATACATGGATTGATAGCCGTCGGCGGTTGCGGGATTGATGAGGAAATGGAATTGCGACACTTCGGCGGCGCCGCCGAAAAATTCCGTAAACCGATCCTTAAAGATACTGATTTCGCACCATCTTCCCGCGACGATGTTGCCCACGTCCGCCCGCATCGGGACGGCGCCCGAATTGCCGCTTCTGGCGAGCAGTCTGTCCGCGCCGTTGGATTTGAGGAATACCTGGCTGCCCGTTGCATTGGCCGCAAAGCACTTGATTGCAAACGTGATGCGGTCGATTTTCGACAGGTCTATCTTTTCGGTAAGTATGCTGAAATCGATCCAGCAGCCGTCCTCTTTGGCATTGACGACAAGCGCATATCCGTCGTCGCCGTACGTCATGCCCTCGCCGCTTAAAAAGCGCAGCCTTTCCTCGCCGTAATCGAGGAAATTCCCCTCCAAGGGCATATTTTCCGCAGGAGCAAATACTTTGCGGTTTATCTTCCCGCTCTGTACAACGAAACGGTAAACCGCTTCGAGAAACAAGTTCTCCTCCTCATAGCGCACGGTAACGACGTATTCTCCTTCCATCGCGGCGGAAAACCTGCCGTCCTCGCCGATCGTCACGGCGCCGCCGTCGGGCGCAGTCACTCCGACCGTCGCCGCCACGGGATTTCCCCGGTAGTCCGTTGCGGTGACTAGCCCGATATCAACGACGTCGCCCACCGTATAAAAGGCGTTGAGACCGTTGTGCGCCACGGGATTACGCCCCGCGCGGGCGGTAATCTTGCCCACGTAATAGGTCAGCGTTTCCAAAGAAGGATTGTCGAACGAAATCATAAACTTTTCTATATTCTGCGCCGAACCGTAAAACTTGATCGGGGTTCCGTTATATTTCCAGACGCCGTTATCGTTGACGACCTCCACCTGCGTCCAGGCCTGCGCCTTCAGCGTAAAGCGTGGAACGTCATTGTTGAAAAACGCGGTGCCGTCCTTTGCCTGGGCATTGTAAATCCATACGTAAAAGCTTCCGTAAGCAGAAATGTCCTTTTCCAGAGAATCATGCGCGATCAGGTTCAGCCATTCGGTATTTCCCGTCACTTTTACCGACCCTTTTTCCCCGCCGTGTTTAACCTCAGGCTCGAACCCGCCGCCTTCCGTCCCGTGCAAAAGCGCGCCGTTTTCGTTGTCAAACAGAAACATATCGCCCGCGGCATATCCCTCTTTGGAAATCACGCTTATATACCTCGTGAGGATAGACACCCGCCCCGTTTCGTCCGTCAGCACGTATTCGATCTCGTAAACGCCCGTTTTTTCGGCGACAAACCTCGATTCGTTTGCAGCGAGCAGGGTATAATCGGGCGCATATACGCGGCAATCCACCCCGACGCCCGCTCCGGCGACTGCGGCAGGCACCTCGATTTCGTCGCCCGCAAACGCCGCTTTCAAGTGGGAAACAGTCGCTTCCACCGATTCGTCCTCCGTCCTGATCATGGGCGTGGTAATATATACTTCGGTGTTTTTTACTTCGTTTTCGTTAAGGAGATGAATGGTATAATTGGCGATGTTTTCGGGCGAATTCGGATAAGTCTTTCCGTCGCTTTCGGGGAAAACGCTGTCGAAAATTTCCGCTTTATATTCCACCAGCGTCCAGCGGCGGGGCTTCAAAAGCACCGTATTGCCGCCGTTGTTGTTGACGAGCGCCTTCAAAACGTCGTCCGTGGGATTATAGATATAGTAAGCGATCGAATAGGCGCCGCGCACGTCGGTAATCGCCGGGGCGACAAATTTTATATCGGTGAATTCGTATCCGAAGAATTTCACTTCGAGGACTTTCCGCGTTCCGCCCGTCGGGAAGGTGGTGCAATCGACGATTTTCAACGAAGTTTCGCCGTTGGCCTTCAGCATGTCGAGCGCATAGCTTTCCGTAAGGGGTATAATTTGGTTTTGTAAACCGCTGAGGTCGGCGGCGATAAACTGCGTCGAAGAGAAGTTTGTCAAGCCGTTGGCCTTATCCCGAAAGGTGTAACGTATCGTATATTTGCCCTCCGCCGTCGGCGTAAAGGTATATTTTTCCTTCTCTTTTTCGAGATCGGCCGCCGGGCAATGGCGTCCTTGCCCACCCGGTCCAGAATGCTGGTAAAATCGTATTGCATACAACAGCCTCCTTGGTACAGTGTCGTTGTGGAACCAATCGAATGTTATTATACCGCGTCCGACTGCCGGCGAAAAGTCCCGAACGGGGGGATTTTCCGCCGCCGGCGCCCTGCCGTTTGCCGACACTTTGACGCCGGACAGGTATACGTTGAGCGCGCCGTTTTCCCGCCCTTTGAAACTGATTTTGAACCCGTCTATGTTTTCGGGCGTCGCCGGATTTTTAGCGGCCATGTCCCCGACGGCAAAAGCGCGTTTCTCCTCCGCGTCGGAATAACTGTCCTTAATCCAGCCCTTTTCGCCTTTATAAATCTGTAACAGTCCCCAGGATTTTTCAGCGATCCGGGAAGGATTGTACACCTGGTTGGTGGTAACTTCTATCTCAAAGGCCGAAGCGTTGTAAATATAGACGTACATGGCGTCGTAGGAGGAAATATCCGAAAGCGCGGGCGCATCGAGCAACAGATCCGTAAAGCCCGTCTCGGAAGCGCTGCGGACGTTCAGGGAAGCCTTTTCCTCCCCGTAAGTCACTTCGTCGGAAGAGACAAGCGTTACGCTTTCGTGCGCGGCCGCCATCGCTTCGCCGCCGGCATGGCCGAAATACGCGACGGTATTTTCCTCGTAAGCGCAGGAGACGGTAAGGGGATACGAACCGACGTTTCCCGAACTGTCCGTCGCCGTATAGACGGCCGTGTATTCGCCCGACGTATCGAATACGATTTTTCCGTTTTCGGGCTTTATGGTGCTTTCGCCGATTTTTACGGTGATTTCCGCGGCGATTTTTTCTCCCGACGCGTCGGTGACTTTCGCCGCGGGCAAGGTCACTTCCCTGCCCTTTACGGCGAAAATCCGCGTTTTTCCGCCCAGATCGATGACGGGTTTTCCCGTATCCGCCACTTTGATTTTTAATTCCCGGCTCTCCGTGAGTCCCTTGCCGTAAGTCACGGTATAGCGCGCGGAATACCCGCTCAGTTTGGAAACGTAAAATTTATTGTTGTTGACTTCCACTTCGTTTCCCTCGGCGTCTTTTACTTCCACGTCGGGAAACAGCCGCGTGCCCTCGCTGTCCGCGACGTCGGCCGCGGGAAGGGTATATTCGCTTCCGATCTCTGCCGTCGGGCTTTCGGGCAGCTCGAATTTAACTAGCTTCACCCCGCCCGCACAGGAAGCAAACGCCAGGGCGAGGACGGCGGCCAGCAGCGTCAGCACCGTCAGAATCCACAATCTTCTTGTTTTTTTTCATCAAACTTTCCTCCTTCCTTTTTCACTTGGAAATATAAAAATTGTCCACATAAAAAGCGTAGCTCTGCCCGCCGTATTCGTGGGCATAATTGATCGTAAAGCTCTCCAGGGCAGAAAGATCCAACGGCTCTCCCTGTCTGCCGTTTTTATACCGCATATCCGAAAGTTTTGCCGTCACCCTCACCCATTCGCCAGCGGGCAGCACGGCCGCGGCCACTTCGAGCGAATTGTCCTTTTTATCCCTGACGTTCCAGGCCAGCGTTTTGGTCTTATACCCTGCATTAAGGATATCAAACGAAATCTCGGCATCGTCGCCGTAAGCGGTAAAATCAAACGAGGAAAGATATTCCTTTTCTATCCTGATCCCGGGCCAGGGATCGGGGTGGCCCTCGTTGGGATTTACGGCGACGTCCACCTTCAGCGATTTGCTTCCCTGCGAAACGTAAAGCGGATTGGTGTTGATGGAAATTTTCGGATAGGACGCAGACGAACATTGATAACTTAGGGCGTTGACGTTGAACAAGTCTATCTTATCCTCGAAATAGAGTATCTCGTCGGTCGTTTCCGTCCGCTCGATTTCCTTGATCAGCGCCTCCGTCTCGGTATATTCGTAATGCGCTTCCAGATTGTCGAGATAGAGCAGGCTGAAGGTATCGAAACTGTCCGTCTGCGCAAAATCAAAACGGATATATTCCAGAGCGTCTATGTCGCAGAGGTATTTCGCCACTTGCCGGTCGATATAGTACACCAGGTTGTTTTTTCCCGGCGAAAGCAAATATTCCGTACCGGGATAGGTCTTTCTCAGCTTATTTTTTCTCGAGGTAAAGGACAGCGTAAGCTTTGTTTCTCTGCCGCTCTCGTTGAAAACGTCCATCGTCAGCGCCTTCACATAGCTGAAATCGTTGGCGGAAAAATATTTCGTATCGCACCAGATATACATGCTCGGGTCGTTTCCTTTCGGATTGCCGTGAATTTCCACCCGCGCGCTGGTATTGCCGTCGGTGATAAATTTCGGGTCGGTATTCACCCCGATTTTTCCGAAGGAATTATAATAGTTAAACGTCTGCATCTCCTCGTAAGACGAAAAGGTAGAGATGGTCGCTTTTTTCACTCGGGCGTCCTTTTCCCCGCCGCAGGAAGCGAATACGAGGGGAAAAGTCAGCAGACACGTCAGAAAAGAGACGGATTTTTTCATATCAACTGCTCCTTTTCGAAACCGTAATATTGTCTATATAGAGCGTTCGGCGCGGCAGCAACGTACTTTCGTCGGCAAAGTTTTCCAGCCTGAACTCGATCCCCGTCAATCCGGCAAATCCCGACCAATCCGTCGCGTACAGTTTGCCGACGGAGACTGCCGTCCATTCGCCCGCCTTCAGGGTTCTTTCGCCGAGCACGTATTCCGACGTATCGCTCAACAGCACGAAGGTAACTTTGACGTTTTCGTTTTCCGAATTAAATATCGAAAGGTCGAAACGGTCGATTTCCGACGGTTTCAGCCCCAGTGCCGAAGCCTTGAGCGTAACCGAGGGATAGTAGCCGAGTTTATCCTGCGACTCCGCCACCGCCTTCAGCGCATACCCGCCCAGCGCGTGTTCGTCGCTTAAAGAGAGCGTCACCGTTTTCGCCGCGGTAAATTTGGAGAGCTCGCTTTCGTCGTCGAACGTCGCCACCCTCACCACCTTTCCCGAAAGATACGTGGAATAGGTATAGGCCGCCTCGCCGTCCGTCAATTCGACAACGGCATTATTCTCCTCGCCGTCCAGCTTGATTTCAGCCTTGTAGAGATATCCTCCGCCCTGTTTTTCTCCCGCAACCGCACGGCCGTTTACCTTCACCGAGTACCCCGCGTCCGCGACAAACGTCACCGCGGCGGTATCGAGATTCGTTTCGACGTCCGTCACATAAAATTTGGCGGGATTTTCTTTCGCCGCGACGATCTCCCCCGCCAGCTCCTTCCGCACATCTTCGAAGGCCGTATGGCTTTGCGAATAAATCGTCCCTGAAAACAGGCGGGAATACAGCCCCGACAGTTTTTTCTCCGCGCTGATCTCCATGCCGTAATACTCTGAAGCGCCCGCGTAGAGCGTCTCCAGCTGACGCAGATATTCGTATTCCTCCAAGCCGTCCCGGATCGCCTCCAGGCGCATGGAGGCAAACGGATAGTCCGCCCCGTACTTCGCCCCCGGATAAAACAGATACCCGTCGCCGTTGGCAATCCAGCGCTCGCTCATCCGCTGAGGGTCGGCGTAGGGATCGATCGGACGCGTGATATTATCCTCTCCGTGCTGATTGAGTTCTATCTTGTTATAGGTAGTCGTCGCCCAATAGAGATTCCCGTCCACGTCGTAGGCCTTCTGCATCCAGCTCATCACGCGCGCGCCCACGAGGTTGTCGTCGATATGGTAGCCGGGGGAAGGATAATTCGGCGCCGCGCAGGTGTACCACCATAAACTGCCGCTCCGCTCCTTTTCGGAAGCGTACAGCGCGCGGCTCTCTTCGTCGTTGAATTTATCGACGGTCGGGCACCAGGTGAGCGGGTTCTGCGCGAAACTTTCGTCGTACCAGGTCGTCACCACGTTGGGGATATTCGACATCGAGGCCTTGATCCCGGCCTTGAATTTTTCGCTTTTACCGCTAAAAAAGCCTTCGTCCTCCAATTCTTCAAACGCTTCCAGCTCCGCCGCGTCGATCCGGGCGACGATGCGTTTTGTCTTTTCGCCGCCGTCGGCGGACAAATGCGGCTCGTCGATCAGATCGTAAATGTAATAATACCCCTTTTCGAAATAATTCTTTTCTTCGGTGCAAAGCCCCGCAATCGCCTTCAGCGTGCTTTTCAGTTCGGAATAAATCACGTCCGTGCCGTCGGACGAATGGGGAATCCCGTAAGCGGAAAATCCGGGCGCGTCGTAATACTTTTCCAGCCCCGACAAAAATCCTTCCAGCCCCCTATCCGCTTTCGGCACGGAGAGGGGCGAAAGACGGTAGCGCAGCATCGTTTCGTAATAGGTTTCGTACATTTCTTCCGTGTTGTCGAGTTCGCCGTTCATGATGTCGTTGCGGTTGAGCATAAAACAGCTCTGCGCCCCGACGGTATCGGGCACGGCGAACGCCCACACGGTGACCTTTACGGGCACGGAAATTGTTTCTCCGTTCAGCGTCAGCGCAAACGCGCCCGTATAAATCCCCTCCCCGGTGTCCTTATCCGTCTTTACGGTGATATACAGTCCCTGATTTTTGCCCTTTTCTATGCGGTTTTCCCCTTTCTCCGCGGCGAGTCCCAGCGGAACGAGCGCGTCGGGCGTATACCCCGTGGGATAATCGTTATTGTTGTTGTTTTTCTTGGTAACGTTTATATAGTGTTCCATGTACACGGAAATGTTTTCCTTGGGGATAACGCCGCCCGAAGGATTGGTGAGGTCGCAAACCGCAAGCGAATAAGCCGAGACGCGGCCCGTCTTTACCGTGACGATCAGCTGGTCGGATTCGTATTCGTTTTTGGCCATGCCGATCTCCAGCCGCTTTTCCGACTTTTTTTCGGCGTCGTAGGCGATATCCCGATAAATTTTTTCCGTGGCCGACGGCGACCATATCTCGTATTCGAGTTCTTCCTGCGGCTGGTTGCAGCCCGCAAAAAGCAACGCGGTCAAGGCCAGCGCCAACGCGAATAATTTTTTCATAGCTCTCCCCTTTATGCCTGTATGCCCGAGTTGCGCAGAATGTCGTTCCAGTTTTTATAGACGTAATCGTAATTTTCGAAAGTGATTTTTTTATAGTTTTTATAATTTTTTTCGTTGAAGAGGTTTACTTCGGGGTTGGTTTTCAGGTTGGAATAGGGCGTTACGCCGCCGCGATAAAACAGCGGGTGCTTGGATTGGTTGAACACGTACTTGCTCCCCTGCATTACCTCGAATTTCGATTTCTGGAAGGGGGAAAATCCCGCGTAGCATTCGCTGTTTTCCGCGTCGTAATCGAAGGGAAGCATAGCGCCTTTTGTCGCGGAGAGATAAATTTCCTGGGCGGCGTCGCTCGCCATGAAAACGAGGAAATCCTTTGCCAATTTTTCCGCTTTCGCGTAACAGGGAATCACCGCGTTGTGGTTGACGCCCAGCGTCTGATTGATTTTACAGGCGTCGGCGACCGCCGTCAGCGCGTCGTCGGAAATCGCGGGCTTTTCCCCGCCGTTTCTCACGTATTCCACCGCCGCGCTCAGCTGCGCGTCCGTAAGGCCGAGCTTTTCTCCCAGCGAGCTGATCACGGGCATAGCCATATAGCGGATATCGAGTTCGCCCGAAGCGAGTTCGTCCTCGAAATCCGTGCGGACTTCGTTTTCCAGCCAGTCGCCGTTGACCATCATCGCGCTGCCGCCGCTGAAATATTTCGTCTGTACCTGCATAAAGGTATTGACGGAATCGGGATCGGTATAAGCCGCGTCTCCCGCCCAGTCGCTTTTGCTTTTGTCGATGCAGAGAATGCGATCCAAAACCTTCAAAGCTTCCTCTTTGCCGCGGGAAAGCATCATCGAGGGACCGAAATGGAACGACTGCGCCTCCTCGTCGTAATATTCGCCCTGCCAAAATTTATTGAACGCCGTCACCCCGTCGTACTGTGCCCACCAGGTGAGATACGCCATATCCCAATACGAATCCTCCAGCGTAAAGATAAAGGGATAAAGTTTTTTCTTCGCATAGGTAAGCTCTGCGGCGGAAATCCGTTCGCACAAGGCAAACAATTCGTCGGTCGTGTTGGGTACTTCCCAGCCGTTTGCCTGAAAAAGATTATAATTATACGTAATCCCGCCGATCCCGGCCGCCCAGGGAAATTGATAATACTTTCCGCGTTCGCCGTCCCCCACGTTGTGGTAGGCCTCGTAATCGTCGAACATTTTTTGCTTTACCGTGACGTTTTCCCCGGGAATCACCGCGTTATAGACGTCGGTGAGATCGGCGAGTTTATTTTCATAATGCACGCCGAGAAAATCCACGCCGCCCGTTTCGCCCATCAAATCGAAATAGCTGTCCCCCTGAAGATAGAGATCCACGGTATTGTTGCTCGGCCCCGAGGGCAGGTGCGTCCTGATCAGCGATTCCTCGCTGGAAGCGTTGATATAGATTTTCACGCCCTCATGGTTCTTTTCGTATTCCTCCGCCAGCGCGTGCAGAAACGTCTCCCCGTATCCCGCTTTATACAGCTCTATTTCCAGCGTATTTTCGTCGTCGGGCGCCCGTTTGGAACATCCCCCCGCGGGTACGGCAAACACTGCCGCCAGCACCAGCCCGATCATAATCCTGCTCGATTTTTTCATAATTTCCTCCTTTTTTATCCTTTCAAGCCGCCCGCGACCGTGTTTTGCATGATCGTATTCTGGAACACTCCAAACACTGCCAACACGGGCAGCATAGACAGCATCAGTCCCGCAAAATAAACGGGATAGCTTCCCCCCGTTATCCTGTCGGGGTCGAACTCGTACAGCCCCGAGGCAAGCGTCGGAAACGAACGCAGATACAAAATCGGCGTCATGTAATCGTTCCAGAACCCGATCGCCTGCACGATCGCCAGCGCGGTGACCGAGGGCATCGCCTGCGGCAGCATGATCTGCAAAAATATCCTCATGTTTCCCGCGCCGTCCATTTTCGCGGCCTCCGCGTATGTCCAGGAAAGGTTTTGAAAAAACGCGTACAGGATAATGAAATTGAATCCGAAGCCGCCCGTGCAGGTCAAAAGAAACAGCGGGCTGTCTTTCAGGTGCAGATCGCTCACCATTTTATACTGCGCGGGCAACGCGCCCACGATCGGCAGCATCATCATGACGATCGCCAGAGAATAGAGAAATTTTCTGCCGCGGAATTTATAGCGGGCGATCACGTACGCCGTGCAGCAGCAACAAAAGATATTGATCAGCGTCGCGCCGCAGGTAAACCATAGGCTGTTGAAAATCATTCCGAACATATTCGTTCCCCGTACGGACAGCTCCGCAAAGGCGTTTTTGTAATTGGAGAACATCCATTTTTCGGGAAAATGCAGGGAATTGGTGGAACTGAATTCCCGATTGGTCTTAAGCGAGTTGATCAGCGTCCAGAAAAACGGATAGACCAGCGTAAAGCCGTAGATCGAAAAGAGCACGGCTACGACGATGAACAGCGTTTTCTGGGCTTTCCCGCGCTTTGACGTTTGTTTTTTATAAGCGCCTTTTGTCATGTTCTCTCCCTCAATATTCGACAATCTCGACAAGTTTATTGATAAAATGTCTCACAGTCATTACGATGGGCACGCCGACCAGGGTGAAGAACAATCCGACGGCGGAAGCATATTCGAAATTGGTGACGCCGTTTACGCCCTGCACGAGATCGAAAATCCAAAACGAAATCGTATAGGTGCCGTACTGTCCTTTCGTAAACAGCAGGATCGGCCCGCTGGCCGTAAACAGACCGACGATTGCAAACGTCAGCATGGTGGAGACGGTCGGCCAGATCATGGGAATGATAATCTGCACCAGCTCGCGCCATGTCCCCACGCCGTCTATTTTGGCGTATTCCATCACTTCTTCGGGCAGCTTCGACATCGCGCCGCTGAACAGAATGATATTGACGCCGAATCCCGTCCACAGCGTATAGACGACGATCGCCCAAAGCGCGGTGTCCTCCGTAGCCAGATATCCCAGCAGCGGCACCTCGCCGCCCACGAGACGCACCAATTGGGAGATTACCCCGTCGGGAAGGATCAGCTGCTTATACAGCGTCGTAAGCACCGTCGCGGAAATGATCGAGGGAAGGAAAAACACAAATCTGAAAATTTTATATCCGTATATCTTCTTATAAAGGAAGTACGCGAAAATGAGAGACAGCGGCGTTATGATAATAAAACTCAAAAAGAAAAAAATAAGCGTGTTTTTCAAAGCCTCGTTTACGACGGACGCCGAGGAGGCGAATTCCTTGAACAGCCGCTGAAAATTATAGAGTGAAAATACCGTTTCTCCGCCGATGTTTTCCTTAAATGCCAGCAATACGCTGTTGATATTCACCCCGAAATAGAAAATCAGGAGATTGAGCAGGGGAACGGCCAGCATTACGGCGATAAACCCCCAATCCGCCCACTTTGTTTTCAACTGCGTCTTAAAGTCGCGTTTCCGCCTTTCGACCGTCACTTGTTCAGTCCTCCCCGACGTTTCTTTTCATGCCTTCCAGATCGATCGTCTCACCGTTTTTCAAGCGGGATTCTTCCGCCGCAAACGCCATCATATGGCTCATAACGGATTTCTCTATCCCCGAAGATACGTTTTTGGAAAAATCCCCGCCGTCTATCAAAGTCAAAAATTCTTCCATCAGGCGATTATCCCCGCCGCCGTGCCCCGAGAGGTCGTCGGTGAGTTTTGTCACGTCTATCCTTTCGTCCTCGCCCGTAAACGGCCGAAGCGTTATGACGTTTGAAAAATCGTCCGCCGTCAGTTCGCCCTCGGTGCCGTAGATGCGCACCACCCGCTTGCAGTCTTTCGTAAACGCGGTCATCGTCAGCGTCGCCAAGGTTCCGTCCTCAAAATTGACGGTGGTCACCTGATGATCGACCACGTTGTTATCGCAGCGGAAGGCGCATTTCCCGTAATCGCTGTCCCGCAGCGCCGCCTTCATTCTTTCATAGGAGGGAGAATTGTTGCACAGAACGTTGAATATCCAATTGCTCCGACGTTCCGCCTCGCTCATTTTCTCGTACGCAGCGAGGTAAAAACGTTCTGCGTTATAGGGGCATTTTCCCTTTACCGAACAATTTTCCATACACCGTTCCGTGCTTCCGTCGGGCGCATTCTCCGCGACGAAATACTTCAGTCCCCCCCTCGAAGAAACGCTGACGGGCGTCTTTTCGAGCAGCCATTGTATGATATCGAAATCGTGACAGCATTTCTGCAAAATCATCGGGCTGGTTTCGTCGGAATTCCGCCAATTGCCGCGGATAAAACTGTGCGCGTAATGCCAATAGGCAACGTTTTCCGTCTGTTCTATTCCGCGCACCTGTCCCAATCTGCCCTCGGACAAAATCTTTTTTATCGTCCTAAAAAACGCCGTATAGCGCAGCACATGGCAGACGGCCACCAGCCTTTCAGCCTTTTTCGCGGCGCGCTCCAATTTCACGCACTCGTCCGGCCGCGGTGAAACAGGCTTTTCCAACAAAATATGATACCCCTTTTCGAGAGCCGCCATAGCGTGACGGAAATGATCCCTGTCCTGCGTAGCGATAATGACCACGTCCGCCAGCCTTTCCCTCTTCAAAAGTTCCTCCGCGCTCGAAAAACGGTTTTCTTCCTTTACGCCCAGTTCCCGCCCGTATTTTTCGACAAGTTCCTCTTTCAGATCGGCAATCGCCACGGTCTTCATCAGATCGGGCCTGTTCTTCTGAAATGCCGAATAAATATATCCGCCACGGGCGCCGAGCCCCGCAATCGCCACAGTTACCATGTATTTCTCCTTCTCGTTCCGCTTCATTCTATCCCTATTTTAGCACTAATCGCCTTGCAGTTCAATAGGCCAACAGGAAAAAAATATATACAAATCGGAACAAGAGAAAAATTATATTGATTTTTTGTGTATTTTATATTATAATGAAGAAAAAGCCGTTATACGGAGAAAATAATGTATAAATCGGACAGTTTTTATATCTATGACAGCGTGGTGAAATTCGATCCCGCGCTGGTTTCCTGCTGGCAGGTGACTTGCGGCGACGGATATAGCTATACAAAAACACAAAAAATGATAGACGCGGAGCCGAAGGACATGCTCTGCGCCGTACGCACGCTCGGCGGAGAAGGAAAAATCATCACCGACGACGAGATTTTCAATTTGCCCAAAGGCAGTTTGCTGATCCTTGCAAATAAAGAAATCGTGAGATATCTTGCCGTCGCGGACGAATGGAGCTATATCTGGTACAATTTTCTCTGCCCCGACGCGCTACCCTTTTTCGAAATACAAAAGGTATATCAGATTCCCATAGACGTGAGGGAGACGGACTGCACCGCGCAAATGTTCGATGTAATGAAAACATACGACAATACGTGCAATAAAATCGCCACATTGTTGTTTTCCCTGCAATTTTTTAATTGGATACATCTTTCCGAGCATGAAAAATATTCGAATTATTCATATTATAACGAAATTAACGAATGTTTGCAATATATTCACGGACATCTGGAAGAAAAAATCAACGTTTCGGAGCTGGCGCAAAAATTTCACTTTTCGGAAAGACATTTCCGAACTCTTTTCACCGCCATCACGGGAATGGCGCCGAAGGTGTATCAACGCGAGCAGCGACTGAAAAAGGCGCTTTCTCTTTTAAGGAATACCTCTCTGCCCATCAATAAAATTTCCGATATGCTGGGATATTATTCTCAGTTTCAATTTTGCAGGGATTTCAAAGACCATTACGGCATTACGCCCACAGGGTATCGAAAAAGCATAAAATGAAATGCGTTCTTCATTTTAGATGAAGCTTACCGCTATTTCTTACGCCACTGCCATCGAATTTTCTATACCCCCCCCGGCGAAAAAATTACATAAAAACGGTATCCATGCACAACTTCCGTGCACAAATACCGTTTTATCGAAAATACAACAAAAATATTTTCAAATTTTCTGTTTAGAGTCAAGCTGTTCCCGTGAAATATTTCCTCGGATTTGAAAATAGAAATCAACTCAATTGCAGCTTTTATATTATCAATATTTGATTTTTGCAAATACATGCATCCAACTGTTGAGCCACATAATGAAACGTAAAAGGTTGATAAAATCCATTATATAGAATAGCAGTTTAATCAATTAATGTTTCAAATCGTTGGCGAGCGCGAGCGTTTAATTAATTCAAGAATTTCGTCTCTACATAATATTTAGAACCTACGCGTTTCTTTCCCACACGCCGACACATTTAATAAAAATGAAAATTAAAGAGATAAAACTTTTAATTGCTCAGATATCCTTGAAATAAAAAATAAATCCGCACCACTCACTTGTTACGATGATTTGGTTCGGATCATAATGATTTGGTGCGGTCGACAGGAATTGAACCGATGACGCCCTCACTCAATCCCTTTTGCCATAAGGTTTTCAGCTCTAACACGCCAAAAACTCGCCAATCAGCTTTAAGTATTTTGTTACGATAAATCTTACATCATAATTGCTAAAAAATTTCAAAATTTTTCAATTTTATAATTCCAAGCTATTCTGATCCAGCAAAAATTCTTTCACCCCAAGGGCAAGATACCCTTTCTCATCCCGACTCGGTTTCATGCTTCGTTCCACGATGATAATTTTTTTAATGAATCCCCCGTTTTATCGGAAGGGCGGGTTTCCTGTTCTTTCTTTTCCGCGTCGGGAATCGCATAAGCGGACTGAATGTAATAACGTTTGCTTCCTTGATTGGCAACAAAATCGATTTCAAGCTGTTTGCATATCTCTTTTCCGTTCTCGTCACGCTCACGGGTTTCTACCATCCCTACGTCAACGTTGTATTCTCTGTAACGCAACTCGTTATAAATAATGTTCTCCATGATATGCGTTCCTTCAATCTGACGGAAATTCAATCTTCCGTTGCTCAATCCTATATCCTCAAAATAAATTTTATACGGCGTTCCGATATAATGTTTCCCTTTCACATCGTAGTGCTGCGCTTTACTTTTTTAATCGGTCTTTTAACCGTTCCGCGGTTTTCTCCTCTATAATATATACAACGCCAAAAGGCAAAAACCTTTTGGCGTATCAAAATCTTTTTTTAAATTTCAGGCAAGCACCTCTACCATTATCTGCCTGCTGAGATATTCGGGTCCGAAATTCCTCCACTCGGCAGAAACCGTAAGCATAGCCGTTCCCTGCCCGCTCGCATGAATCGTGCCATCCTGGGTTACCGTAACGGCGTTCCCTTCCGCCGAATAAGAGAAGGTTCCATCTGTGTATGCGACTCCGTTGAATAAAATCGAAGGAATCAAGGTAAAGCTGTCTCCCGCAATCAGCGTACAACTGTCGTCGGGAAGATTGATTTGAATCAGAGGCACAAGCTCCTCATCGGCAACAACCACTATGCATTCCGCGCTTTTTTCGCCCGCCGCAACGCGAACGACCGCCGAACCGATGCCGACAGCTTCTGCCTGTTGACCATCCAATTTTACGATGCCCTCGTCTGAAGAACTCCATTGCAACGTTTCTTCTCCGGAATACTGCACGTTGAATTGATATTTGTCGTACAGATCCATATTCAGACTGCTTTTATCCAGCCGCAAGATGACATCAGTTCCACTCTCCTGCCTCTGAGGAACATTTTTCTCCTGACAGGCGGCCGCGTAAAACAGCATCAACAGGCAGACACAGACTGCCGACAATATCGATATCAGTTTTTTTCTCATCACAGCCTCCTTAAATGCCCCATTGCTTATACAGCTCGGAAATGTCGTGCGATTCGATGTACTTATTCATGCCGGATAAAGTATAGTCGCCGACAAATTCTGTTTTCAGCGCATTTACCTCACTGTCAGACGTGGTGGATTCATAAAGCTGTACGAGCAGATAATCCATCCAAATCCTCTCCGTAACAACCTGACGATACTGCTTTTCGTATATTTCGGGAGAGATATTTTTTATCCCTTCCAAAGCGAAGAGTGCCTGATCAATGTAATCTTTCCAACTTAACAACAGCTGTTTGGGCCACATTTCCGACTTTTCGTAATCATTATAAACCGAGAATACGCCGTCATAGCCGTAATTTCTCTCTTTCATGAGAGTCGTATGCGTACGCAAAGCATTGAACAGCCTGCTCATGACCGGGGCGGCATCGCCGTAGCATGTTTCAAAATAATCGTCGATCAGCTTTGCGTAATCCTCATTTACATTCCATGCCAGTTTTGCATTCAAATATCCTTTCAGCATCGAAAAGCCGGTAGCCGAGGCAGAATTATCATACTGAGCCTGATTGAAAATCATCTGCGCGTCCATATCTTTCATATAGCGATACGTATCGGGCATAGCGTCAAATGTATCGTAAGGCGTAAGGTAGTGTTTGAAGTTTGTGCTGTAATACCAAAGATAAATCGTGTCGCTGATCGCCCTCCACGCATCCGTCTGCTCACGTGTAGTCAGATTTTCAGAAGCCGTCATTTTATGCGTGAAATCCGCTTTAATCGGAGCCATCCAAACAGATACGCCGTCGGCGCATTGAATACCGTTATTTGCCTCGTATCGCCCCGTTTCCGGATTTTTCGTGGAAGGAGCCTCTTCATAAGAAGAATACGCGAAGAACAAAATGTCGAAGTCTCTGTTGTACTGTTTATTTTCCTCCAATGCAAGCAATCCGTCCAAATGCGCGCGCACATCGTTGATGAATAAGATGACCGCCGCGGAATCAGCACCGTATTTCAGCTTACTTTCACGGCACGACGCGCATTCGCAGACAGCTCCGTCATCGGAAGTCGTAATCGTGACCAAATTCCTGTCCGGATATTCCTGAAGCACTTGCAATAGTTTTCTCGAAGCGGCTTCCACCATAGCCTCGTACTCGGACTTTACGCCGTGCGCGGTATAGCAGAGTTGTTTGAAATCTTTTTCGTACCAGTAATCCTTATGCTCCGTAAATTTGTCAGGAGGAAGGATATTCAGGGAATTATGCGCCACTTTCCCGTCAACAAGCATAAAAAAGTCTTCGTAGGGGGTCACGCGCATGCGCATTTGCGTTTCAACGTTTTCACGCATATAACCGTAGTTCGCCGCACGATACTCGATATCCGGCACTTCCGTCACGTCATACCGTTTAAGTTTGATGTCTCGCACGTTCGCGTTCAGCCGATAGGTATCGGTATAGAAAAATTCGAAGTCGAGGATATCCGCCAGCAATTCGTAAACCGCATAGGCGTTCGCATACCCCGTCGCGCCGTACAGGAACAAATTTTCGCCGATGGTCGCGATATGAAATCCATAACCGCCCAAAAGTTCTCTGTCCGCATGCAGCCCCACCTCTTCGAGCAAGGAAGTGCTTCCAATAGAAATATATTTTCCGCCCGGAACGTCTCCCGTATCGGTGACGACGGGAAACTCCGTGCCGGTCGCCTCTTCAAACAGGGCGTTCAGCTCGGTTTCCGCCATCAGAGTGTTAGAATCTGCCGCCGCAGGAAGCAATACCGAATACTCCGTTACGCCCTCTTTCAAAAGATAAGACGACGGTGTTTCGGTAACGTTGTGGACGTGGATTCCCCCTTCCGCCTCGGCGGGTATATCGTGGCGGAATCCTTCTTTCTTGCCGTTCGAACAGGAACCCAGTATCAACAAGCCGCACAAAAGCGCAGCCAAAAGGATAGTAAATTTTTTCATATCTTTCCCCTCTACGCAACCTCAACATCGTATTGCGCCATGACAAAATTATTATTTTCGTCATAAACGGTTATCAGAACGGTATAAGTGCCGCTCACGACGGCTTCAAAAGCGCGGCCTTCCAGACGATATATGTTTCCGAACGGAGATACTATGAACACATATTCGCTCAACGTCTGCGAATAGTCGTCCACAGCTTCATATTCCGCAACCGTGATGACATCTCCGACTCTCGCGGAAACGGCATAGCCGTCTTTCAGCGCGATCGTCGGGGCGATGGTATCCACCACGGAAATGCCGTATCCTTCGCTGACTGTATTTCCGGATGAATCGACCGCCTGGTATTCCACCATATATTCGCCGTAACGATCGAAGACGACCGTATAAGGCATGCCCGGATCACACGTACCGTCAAGGACGATTCCTTCTGTGCTGGTAACGGGCAAGCCGTCAGGCCCCGTTACGCGCAGCGTAAATGAGATGCTCGGATCGAGAACATCTGCCGCCATCGCGGGATTAATCGCGATCCGTTCTCCGACCCCCCTGTTTCCACGCATATCTTCAGCAGAAATGTTCGGGCCGAAAAAGTCGCTGTCAAACTCGGCAAAACTGGTTCCGTTCAGGTTGAATACATTGATCGCCGACTGTCCGCTCACTCCGGAAAATTCGATACGCAAATATACTTTTCCGCTCGAAAATCCTTTAAACGGTTTTTCGTTGAGATATTCGTTAACGGGAACACTGAACGAAGCAGACAGCCTAATGTTGGACGCGGCGGTGTCGTAGCCGACAAAAAAATTATCTCCCGTTCCGTTGAAGTTGGAGGTCAGGCCGTAAGTCTGTCCGCCGTTAATGCTCGCCGAAGCAATATCGCCGCTTCCTTTAGAGAAAGAAACAATCACGCTCTCTTCGGGATTTACGCTGTCCGTCAGGTAAATGTTCAGAAGCGAAAACGCGTTTTTGTTGCCGTTTACGTTAAAACTGAATGAAAACCCGTCCGCGATCAAAGCGTTTATGAACTGTACCGCACTTCCGTTCGTACTCGTTAACAGCTCTATATCCAGGCTGTTGTGTACCTTATCGACGCTGCCCGCAGTCACGTTAAAATATTTTGCATAATCCATCTCCCCGCCGTAGCCTACGTCTATCACGGGGATGTCCTTATATACGGAAGTTGCATTTTTTCCGACGGTGACGGTATAGATGACCCGTACAGTCTTTTCGGCACGGACCTGATAAGCCCCCGCAATGACGGGCGTCGGATCGCCGCCGTCTTCCGATACGCTGACGGAAGCTTGCTTTTCCTGCGGTTGGCCCGTCGTAAAATCATAACCGTTCAGGTTTGACAGATTGTACCGCGCGCCGAGGATAAAATATTCGGGAAGTTCGGGCGTATCAAAAATTTGCGGTTGATCGGACGAATCGATCTCTATATCAAACGTCTTTTCTACACGGTCGATATAGTCTTCGCAGACAACCGTGATCGTATAGACGCCGCCGTACATCGGGATAAACGTATAATTTTCGGAATCAATCTCAAATGTTTCGCCGTTTTTCGCACGGGCGGTAACGGTTACAGAAACATTTCCCACGGCATTGCTGAAGCTGACAGCCTCGCATACGCGGTATTTGCCGCCCGCCTCGCCGACCGCTTTGTTTGGCGCAACAATCTCCACGGCAAGCGTCTGATCGCCGTTCGGGCATATGATCGTCAGTTTCTTTTCGGCTTTATTTCCGGATTTGTCGGAAGCCTGATAAACGATCGTATATTTGCCCGCCCTCGCAGGAACAAAGGCACCACCGTTCACATCGACGTTGATATTCCTGCCGTTATAAGAATATGTAACGTAGGTTTCTACTTCACAGATGCCGTCCTGCACGTCGTACGCTTCCGCAGGAAACAGCCGATACTCCGTTCCCGGCCGCGCGTTCGGAAGGGCGCTTTCGTCCATTCCCTCCGTATCCACGGCAATGACCGGCTTCTGTACGTCGACAAATCCTTCAGCGGAAAGATCCAAGCCGAAAAGTTCGGTAATGACCAGATTCACATGCGTTGCCTGATACATTTCCGCATAAACGCTGATAAAGCATTCTCCCGTCGTAAACCCCTGCCATAAATCGGTAAAATAAGTTGCATCGTCAAGATCGATGATCATTCCGTCGGCATCGAGAATCTGTCTGTCGGCATAATCAAACTTCAGAATAAAGTTCTCGCTGCCAGGTTCGCCACCGTTCATCGGCACCCCCGAAAGGGAAAACACGCTCGGATGCCCGTACGGGTCGCTATAGTGAATGTTAGATCCTTCAATCCCCTTATACGGCTGAGCAGAAGATTTAGCAACAGAATACGTATGATGGATCGCCCAATCACCCTGTACGAAAGATACGTCACGAAGCTCTGCTTCTACATAATTTTCGCCGTCGTACGCGTCAGTGAAGCGAATGCGGAGATTGGTCGCATCGGGTACGCCGATCGTGGAAGGCGTTGCAAAAAAAACCATCCGGGCGTCCGTCTTCTCCAGTTTGCCGAGGTCGATCGCCTGATTGAAGTACAGCGTTTCTCCTCGCGCGATTTTTGTGACCAATCCCTGCCGTTCCGTGGCATATACAGGATGCGCCCCATACTGCGCGGAAGACCCTGTGCCGCTGAAAGAATAGTTTTCTCGGTTTACAAGAAACGATTCCTCCGCAGAAATTTTGCGCCCTTCAACCGTTGCGGTATATCGGATCACATAACTTCCCCCCTCGTTCAGCACAAACGTCTTTTTCTGCGTCGCGCTGCCGTCGGGGAAGATCACAACCGTGTTCTCTGCAGGATATTTGCTCCCTCCATATGAAATTTCGCCGTCCGGAACCTTGAAAAAATCTCCGACAAAGTATTCCTGATCTGAATCCAATCCCCCGGATACGGCAGCAGCCGGACGCGGGGCTGC
>ERZ779876.919-NODE-919-length-28132-cov-11.712220_pt1 | contig 28132 bp, 28 predicted proteins | sample MGYA00511068_ERZ779876 | MGnify/ENA primary metagenome ERZ779876 (study PRJEB29588, sample SAMEA1970858) | human gut metagenome | biome: human gut; feature: human-associated habitat; material: faeces | place: Denmark | collected 2008/2010 ...
ACAGCAGCAGAATAACTCTGCGTGCTTCTAAAAGAACCGAACGTCTGCTGGACGAGCTTTGCCGTGTCTGACTCGTAGACCCCGGCTGTGATGAGCAGCTTCCGAACCTTGATGGGGTTGAGGGACAGGGCGTCTGCAATGGCTTGCAGGCTCATTTTGTCCGTATAAAGTTCAGTAGCTGCTTTCATCTGCTGTGCCAGGTTCTTGGCTGAACTGTACTCTGGTTTTGATGGCTTCCGCCCTCCACCGGGCTTGCGCGCGCGTGTATTACTCACTATTTTTTACCTCGTTTTAATTTCCATCACAAACTATATATCGTGCTCAAAAATATGCCGTGTGAACTTCTGGAGTTCAGTCCACACGGCTGATGAAAATTATTCTTTAATTGCGTTACTTCAGGTCGCGTTCATCTCTTTTTACACGTCCAGCATCGGTAATAATATAAAGCGGATCATCTAAATCATTCGTTCCAATTTGTATGATATAGCCATTTTCAGCACAGGCATCAATCATTGCTTCTGAAAATCCTTTCCCGATTAAAAACTTTCGACAAACTTTCTGACCGCCTGCCGAAATCATATGAAGAATTTGAAAATACTTATTAGCATCCATGATTTTGTGCTCCTTTTTTCATTATCAAACTCAGAAATATATCAATTAAGTCTTCCTAGTTATACGGCGACTGTCCATTTTCATACATTTGTTTGCTCTTTTTGTGAACCTCCTTTCTTCTTCTTGATCTATAAATACCGGATACATTACCACTTTGGATGGCATTGCGTAAGAATCTTCTTTCGTAGGCTGAACCAATGTTCCCTGTACTTTTGATATTCGTCCGAATTCATATTTCATAAAACTCCTCCATTCTCTTCATAAAAGGTCGAAATTCTCTAATCATCTTATGACTCTTCTGCTCATCTGTTGCGCAATTATATAACTTTCAATCAAGCTATACAATACATCTGCAACAAATGCCGTTGTATGATATGCATAACTATCCTTTTTACGATTCCACTCCGGCTGGACAATTTTAGAGTCGATGCATATCAGCCCTAGCATCCTATATTCTTCAGAATGTCTAGCAAGAATCTGGCAACGTATAGGAATAATGATACTGGAACAGAAAAGGCTCTTCCATTTATCCCCATACTCGCAGAAGAATTTATCATCATCTTTTTCTTTTTCTGAAAGATTTGTTAAATCACCTTCCGCAAAATATTGGAATTTTCGTTTCAGGATCGTATCATACGCATAATTATCGCCAATTTTAATTGGTTTCGTATTTTGTATTCTGACTTTCTTTATTCCTCCTCGGCAAGTCACATTGTTTTGACCCCGGGCAAATGTTTTTAATGTATTCTGTGTATTGCATAATTTTATACTTGCGCAAATTTTTTCTCCATAATGATTGCTCAAAATTCGCTCGAGATCGTTCAATGTATTTACAAGAAAATCAGGAATAGAATTTCGCGTGATCTCTATACTTTGATTAGGCATTTTCGAAATATTCATCTTTATTTCATGGGCAACTCTATGAGCAAAGCTCATCATTTCCAATGAGTTAACATCTGTGTCTTCCGCTATAATTTGAAGTTTTCGCGTAAACTCCGTTGCTTGATGTTCACTAAGTCTTTTTTGCTTAGCAATTTCGCATTCACTAAGTCTTTTTTGCTCAGCAACTTCACGTTCCCGTCTATTTGTTAACAGTACCCACTGCGAAAGGCACAATACTCCACACGTTGCCAATGTAATACATGCTGTTAAAACCGCGTTATTTAATATAGCCGAATTCCAGAATGTATTGGCAAGCGTCCACATCACTTGTATTATCGTGGCTGCAGCGTCAAAAAATTTGGGGTTTCGAGTTCTAATATTCTCAAGGTCATTACGAATTTTAGTCAGGTATGTCTTCCAATGTGGCTTCTGTTGATTGTTATTTTCTTCCATAGTTGGGTTTTCCTTTTAAATTCAGTATACTTAACTTCACGCGCAAAACATAGTATTAATACTGCCATCGATGCGGGCAATACCTTGATTGGTCAAAATTAGAGGAGGCAGAAGAAATCTTCATAGGTTGGAGTGGCGTTGAGGATGATGACTAACCATCTCGCTACGCCACATCATTATGATGTACGCCACCAAAATGCCAATCCACCCACCCATCGTATTGCCGAACACATCATCGAACTCTGCGATGCCAAGTCCCGTAATATTCAGCTTAGCGAGGATTTCATCTGCTAGTTCAAAGAACCACACGAAGGCTTTATAGCAGTATTCGTCTTTTTAATTTAGACTGCATTCTTGTACGGTTAGTGTCTTTTATAAGAATCACCCTTTTTGTGCATATTTTTCCAGAACACTCATAGCACGCACAGTATCTATGTCCTCTTGAGAATATATATACCCATATGCCGATGATTTTCTTTCTCCTGATTTCGCAACAATAGTTTTCTGTCTGATTCGTGGCATTCTACCAGCGTTCAGAACCATCCCCCCTTTTTTCCAACCTGAAGGAACTTGTTTCCCATTTATTTTCACAACGCCTATTCGTTGCTTTGCCTTAACCTTCATAATTACCTCCATTCCACATTGTTCATTTCTTCCATATTACACGCTTCTACCAAAACTGCAGGCTTTCCGAAAGCTACATCCGTAGATATCTGAGAAAAGCCCTCAAACATATCACTGTGATTCTGTCTTATCTTAAAATAATTCAGTGTAGGCTGATTTCCATAGTTATCAAATACCAGTGATAGCGGAACGTAGCGTTTAGTTTTGATAAATCTATTATATGCTCTCTGCGTTGCTTTTTGTCTATCTAAATCCACCGAAATCAAATAAACCTTATAGCCAGCAGATTTTAGACTTTTACACATATCCAGGACGGATTTCATATTCCACCCTATTTTAGGAATTACAACATTATTCTTCATAGCCACGCAGCGGTCCATTAAACCATTATCTCCAAACACTAAGGCATCTGATTCTTCGTGTACAAGCGAGGCCGCACCAATCTGATTGTTATATTCCGGAAGTTTTCGCTTTGCATAATCCGAATCCAATATGTAACATCCATAAATATCTGCAATTTTTGATGACACACCAGACTTTCCAGAAGCCGGTGGCCCCATTACATAAAAGGCCTTTGACTCTTGCCGTGCCACTGTTTTCGGTGCTGCACCGCCTTTCCCCAAGCATATTTCATCATCATTGTCCAGTCGTGACCATTTGAAGAGTTCATCAACAATGCGTTTCCGAAGCTCTAATCGAACATCTTCTTCTCGATACTCAAAATCTCGATTATCTCGGTGTGTGAATGTTGAAAAGAAGCGATAGTCTCTTAGATTGCGTTCAGCGGATGCTATCCGGTTTATTGCTTTTCTTTTTTTTCTCTTTTCTTGGATTCCCAATATTCCGTCCACAAATTGTTCTACCTGGATGTCTGTGTTCAGTTCCCTGCTGAAACCTGTCATAAAGCTCCTCATTTCTTTTTCTGTTGTTTTCTTATTCTGATTTTTGTATGTGTACGGATATCATAAAATAATTGAGAGCTTTAACTACAGCATCAAATGTCTGGTACACCATTTCAACGACACACGGAAGACGCATTTGCTACGTGGTCGGCTCTCTCCCCGCGAAATATAACAAAAATGTCGCTATCAAGCCATGTTTATCCTATTTTTGCATTTCTGAAGTTCATCTAGGATTCCGGGGTATGTTTTTCTTACAAACCCCACATATTTTCGATTTAGCATTTCTCCATGAACTGCTCTATTAGCAATTCTAACAATTTCAATCAACGTATCGGTTGTTGTAGAATCAAGCAGACCCCTTTGGTTTAAAATTCTTGCCATTGAGATTGTTGTCATGCGAGTTTGAGGTTCAAATCTCAGCAGCTCAATGCATTCCCTTAGCGCCATCTCGATATCATATCGTATTTTAAACAGTTCCACATTTTGTTCCGAAGCCGTGCCTTCCTCTCTGGGCACTTCATTAGTTTTTTCATTATTTTTTTGTGCTGTCAAAGTTTGAATCGCATTTGTAAGTTCCTCTATTCTGCTTTCCGAAGGCAGTGGGTTCCCATTTATCGTCAGCTGATTGGTTGCATTATTTGAAACCTGAATCTGCATAACAAGCTGTTGCAAGTTGTTGAGGCTGTCTTTTACCTCTTTATTGCTTTTTTCAACAGCTTCCTCAACTTCTTTCTTGACTTTCACACCAAAAAACTCTAGCTCTGTAAAAAGTGGAAGCACCAACAGTATTGCCCAAACAATGAAAACCGTACTAATCAGACTTGCATCATTAATTTTGTCTATTGCGAAATGATTGCAAAACAAATATACCGTACTTGCCACAACAAGAATGAAATACCATATATGCTTGATTTTGTTCTTAAAAAACGGAATAACTCTATCCCGCAGTATTTTCCTTATGTATTCCATACTGGTTTTCCTCACATTAGCAGCTGTCGACGCTGTGACTATTCCAATCCATCCGCCCATCGTATTACCGAACACGTCATCGAACTCTGCGATGCCAAGTCCCGTAACATACTGGGTTGTTTCGATCGCCACAGATATCACGAAGGGAACCAGCAACGCCCACTTCTTTTGAAACCATCTATACAGCCCCGTTCCAAGCGGAATGAAGAGCCAGATGTTATTGATAACCCCCACCCTCACGGACTGCTCTTTCAAGAACTTCCCAGCATAGGAAAAGAGGAAAAAGTTCGTTCTTGCATCCCCTGACTCACGGAACATCAGTGTTTCATAAAGGATGAAAGCTACATAAACAATCGTCAGTACTACGCTTAAACTCTTCGGAAGAACAATCATCAGCAAACAGACAACGCAGCCAAAAACAACCACCATACATGGGAAGCCATTCAGAAGGTTGTCCACACACAGCATAATGTTGCCGTTTTTGTCAAGCAGAAGGTTCACATCACCACTGCGCTTGATGCCGTACTGCCCTTTAGACAAAGCCTTTGGGTTGCCATTCGCATCAAAATACATATCCGTATCTGCTGTGCCGTCTCTATGATAGGTACGTTTGAGGATGGTATAGCCTGCATTGGTAGGGGCGGGGTTGCTGTCTGCGTCAAGATAGGTGATTTGGTCGATGTATCCTTGCTCGTTGCGCTGGTATAACTCGCCATACTGACCAAGCGAAGACCTCGCCGGGTTTCCTTCTGTGTCAAAGTACTGCTCACCGACAACGGTTCCATTCCCATCACGCTGATATGTCTTAATCGCATATCCAGATGATATACACACTGCATGTCCATCTTTATCGAGAAATGTCAAACTAATGTTCTGGCCTTCAGCATTATACTCACGATGAAGCCCATAGTATCCACCGGAGCACTGTACCTGCTGTCCGTTTAAATCGTAGTAGAAATCATCGGAAGCCCTGCCATCAACCTGCGTTCTGACAATAGTAGAATAACCATCACTGCGTATTATTGGATTACCTTCGGTATCAAGATATGTTATCGCAGTACCGGTTTCATCGTATTTATACGATAATCCGTAATAATCCCCATACCTTGCCACAGGGTTTCCGCTTGCATCAAGATAACGTTCCTCCACAACTCGACCGTTATCATCTCGCATTCTACACACAGTCGCATAGCCCATATCAATAGCTTCTGTGATTACTCCATCAAAATTCACATAGCTTGTGCTGGTCACGCTTCCATCTACGGTTTCTCGGATACTCAGCTCTGAGGAAGTATATCCTGCATCGTGGTCAACATCCGCATCAGGCAGCAACGCCAAGATAGACAGAAGAACCACAGATGCAATCAGCAGGATTCCGCATCCTCGTTTCAGGTTTGCACTCAAACTCCGTAGCCTCTGCTCTTAATGGTCTCTACGACCTGAGAGACATACTTCTGGCAGGTGTCGTGGTCAGCGGCTTCCACCATCACGCGCACGACAGGCTCAGTACCAGACTCACGCACCAGAATACGACCGGTATCGCCCAGTGCTTCTGCCACAGCCTTGACTGCCTCCTGCACCGCCGGGTCGTTCTGCGCAGCCTTCTTGTCGGTCACACGGACATTTTCCAGAACCTGCGGGTAGATCTTCAGCGGCTCAGCCAGCTTGCTCATGGGAACCTTCTTTGCCAGCATGACTTCCATCATCTTCAGGCTGGTCAGGATGCCATCACCAGTGCTGGCGTACTTGCTGAAGATAATATGACCGCTCTGCTCACCACCGATACGGCAGCCATTTTTTGCCATGTACTCATAGACGTACTTGTCACCCACTGCGGTCTTGGCGTAGCCGATGCCCTTCTCATCAAAGGCCTTATACAGGCCAAAGTTGGACATGACCGTGGTAACGACGGTATTGGTCAGCAGCTTGCCACGCTCCTTCATGTAGCAGCCGTAGATGTACAGAATATGATCGCCAGTGATGACATTGCCCTTTTCATCCACACACAGGCAACGATCAGCATCGCCATCATAGGCAAAACCGATGTCCAGCCCCTTCTCTACCACGAACTTCTGCAGACCCTCAATGTGGGTGGAGCCCGCATTGTTGTTGATGTTGGTGCCGTTGGGCTGTGCATTGATGACGTAGGTATCAGCTCCCAGAGCATCGAACACAGATTTAGCGATGTTCCAGGAACTGCCGTTGGCGCAGTCCAGGCCAACCTTGACGCCCTTGAAGGAGTAGATACCAAGGCTGATCAGATAGCCCATGTAGCGGTTACGACCAGAAACATAGTCCACAGTGCAGCCAATGTGCTCACGGTGAGCAAAGGGCAGCTCCGGCCAGTCCTTGTCGAACACATGGAGCTTTCCGTCGATGTAGTCCTCTACCAGCAACAGGATTTCCTCGGGCATTTTCTCGCCATAGCAGTCGATCAGTTTGATGCCGTTATCGTAGTAGGGATTATGGCTGGCAGAAATCATGATGCCACAGTCGAAGTCGTCCACGCGGGCAATATAGGCCACAGACGGCGTAGTAGTGACATGAAGCAGGTAGGCATCTGCGCCGGAGGCGGTCAGGCCAGCGACAAGGCTGTACTCGAACATATAGCTGGAGCGGCGGGTGTCTTTGCCGATCACAATGCGTGCCGGATTGGTGTCGCCGTTGCGCTCACGCAACATATTGTAATACCATCCCAGGAAACGGCCTACTTTGTAAGCGTGGTCAGCGGTCAGAGTGATTCCGGCTTCACCACGGAAACCATCGGTTCCAAAATACTTTCCCATTATAGTTTTTCCTCATCCAAAGAGTAAATTAACGAATATATGCTTTAGCCGGATTATAATCCGTTGCCTGCTGCTCACCACGGAGAGGTAGCACACTTGAGCAACACAGCCATGTGGCGGAACACATGGCCGATAAATCCTCGAAAACGCAGAGTTGTTTATCACGGAAGATTTTTTTCTATGAACTCAGAAACTATCTTTTCGTATTTCTCTGGATTTGTTCTATAGCATTCCTTATGTGTTGCACCAGAAACTATATATAAGTCTTTTTCGCCTTGACAACTGTCATAAATCTTATATGCCATCGACAGAGGTGCTCGATTATCTTTATCACCATGAATAATTAGAATTGGCACATTTGTCTTTGATACCGCTACGCTTGCATCTGCGTCTTTCAAGTCAAAATGGCCCCAGATTTTTGTTCCCACATTTACCATCTGAGTAAATATATCACTTAACAATTCATAACGCAGTTTATTCTTGCTCCCTACCTTTATCATTTCTAAAGGCGTTGTAAAGCCCGCATCATCAATGATTCCACAAACAGACTTTGGTAAATTCAAGTCACTACTCATCAATACGGCAGCCCCGCCCATAGAAAATCCCATAAGATATATAGGCACCTGTTCTCCAAATTCAGAAGTCACCCAATTTGCCCAGTCACAACAGTCATATCTTTCCAACACACCAAGTGTCGAAATATTTCCTCCGCTGTCACCATGTGCTCGCAAGCTTACTAGTAGGAGGTTCCATTTATGCTCTTCTGTAATTCTGTAAATTGGCACTCCACATACAAAGCTATCAGACCAAAGTCCATGAAAAAAGATGATAATTGGTGCATTTTTCTTTCTTTCAAAATAATGGCCGACTAATTTCACTCCATCAGATGCCGTGATCGTAATCTCCCTATTTGGCTCATTCTTTATCTTGTACGCTTCTGTTATTATTTTATGCTGCCATTCATCAGCGATTTCTAAATCCGGCCAGTGTATTTCTCTTCTTGAGCAAGCCCTCTGAAAAGCATATTTAATCATGCAAAAAACCTATCTTCCAGCATCAAGCACAGACAGTGATAAATGGGCAGATGCAGTTCCTGAATCATATAAGTCTCTGTCTGCGGAGCCTTGATGCACACATCGCTCATATCCTTCAGTTTACTATCCTTTGCTCCCGTCAGTCCAATGACCTTCATTCCCTTAGCGTGTGCGGTTGTCGCAGCAAACAGCACATTTTTGCTATTGCCGCTGGTGGAAATGCCAAGGAATACATCCCCGGATTTACCGTAACCATTGACCTGCTGTGCAAAGCAGAGTAGTGGTTCGCAGTCATTCATATAGGCTGTAGACAGAGCAGGATGACCATCCAGTGCAATAGCAGGAAGTGCTCCCTGCAGGTTTTCTGCCAGGACAGCACCGAGTTCCTGATTCTCAGCAACCAGCTTTTCTGCGAAATCAGTTTCAGGCTTACGAGGCAGCTTAAAGCCCTTCATTAACTCACCAACGATATGCTCCGCATCTGCCGCAGAACCGCCATTCCCTGCCACAAGAAGCTTTCCACCGTTCTTATAGGACTCCTCCAGCAAAAGGTATGCAGCAACAATGTCATCTTTTGCCGATTCCAAAGAAGGATACCGTTCCATCAACAGGTCGATGTGTTTCATCAGTCGATTTTCCAGTTCACGCATTTTAGTAATCCCCCTCTTATTTAAGATATTGCTCCACAAAGTCCTTCAGAGACGACACCGTCACTGTCTGACCATAGGACTCGTTACCTATCAAGGCAGTCCGACAACCAGCATTTTGACCAGCCTTAACATCGTTCTCGCCATCGCCAATCATCCAAGACTGCGACAGATCAATGTTAAAATCCTGTGCTGCATTCAGCAGCATTCCAGGTTTCGGTTTGCGGCAATCGCAGTCAAACTTCAGTTCTGGACGTTCCCCTTCGTATCCCTTGTGCGGATGGTGTGGGCAGAAGTAGATGGCATCCAAATAAGCTCCTTCTATTCCCAGAAGTGTCTCCATCTTGTTGTGAATCACTCCGAGTTCTTCAAAGGACACTTCACCACGGGCAATCACAGGCTGATTCGTAACAACAATTGCCAAATAACCGGAAGCATTGATTTTTTTGATTGCATCTGCAACGCCGTCTATCAGTTCAAACTCGTCTATGTTCCGAAGGAAACCCACATATTTATTGATAGTGCCGTCCCGATCAAGGAACACCGCTTTCTGCTTGTTCTTCAGATTCTTACCGGAAACGCGACCAGTTTTGTAATCCTCGCATACAGAATAATAGCGTTCAGGTGTCCCCATATCCTTCACATACTCAGGACTGTCGTAGCAGAACATCTTTCCGGTTTCTGCCAACGGCTTGAGGAGTTGCCGATCCAAGTCAACCTTGATGGATTTTCCGTTCTCTCCCACAGTGCCAACCTTGTCCGCATCAATCCCAGAATGTTCCAAAATGCTCGGATTGATAACATGAAGCCCTGCATTGACACGATTACGATAGTATTCCGGCCGTTTATCTTCCTTGGCCAGCCATTGCTCAACAGCTCCATTTTTATCAGCAATAATGAGTCCACTGTCGTAGGGATGACTATTCGGATGCGTGAAAAGAGTAACCAAACCGCCATGTTGTTTATGGAAGGCTACGAACCGGTTGAAATCCACATCGAACACAGCATCGGCATTCAGCAGTAGAAAATCCGAATCCAACCTATCCTTGATTTTGAAAAGTGCACCAGCATTACCTAGCGGCTCCTTCTCAAAATAGTATTCAATATGAACACCGAAGGGTTTCCCTGTTGCCGGAGATACGCCTGAACCATCTCCGAAATAGTCCATGATGATGTTTCCGAGATGAGAGACGGTCAAAATAATGTCTGTGAATCCTTGGTCACGCAGACACTCCAACTCATGTTCCAGAACAGGCTTTCCTTCGATTTTTATCATCGGCTTGGGGATATCACTGGCAACAGAGGAGATCCGGGTGCCCCTGCCACCTGCCATAATTACTGTTTTCATCTTAGACCATCCTCACTCGAATTTAGTTCTTAGGCTCATAAGTTTCCGGCGAATAATGGATAACTCTCGTACCACCGTCTTCAAATTCAAACGGAATATACATCAAATCCCGCATTGCCCAACGAACAGCATCCTGATGCTCCGGCTGCACATAGAACACAAGAAATCCTCCGCCACCAGCACCAAGTAGTTTTCCACCCAGTGCACCAGCAGCCATGCCTTTTGCGTACAAATCATCAATGCTATTAGTCGAAACAGCCGAACCGGTTTGACGCTTCAGTCTCCATGTGTGATCAAGCATTCTACCAAAATCATCGAGGTCAGTGTTCTTGTCCGTCAAAACACGCTCCGCATCATCAACGAGCGCAAGCATTTCCTTAAGTTGAGCAGTCTTATCCTGCTTACCTACAGCGTTTGCTTTCTGCACATCGGAAGAGAAACGAGTAAAGCCCGTAAAGAACATCATCAGATTCTTATTAAGCTGCTTTTTGCGTTCCGGCGAAATGATAACAGGCAGTACTTCGTAGCCATCTGCATTGAAGTTAATGCGGTTGAAACCACCAAAGGAAGCCGCAATCTGATCTTGCCAGCCACCGGCCTCCTGGCACAAGTTTCGCTCAAGGTAAATTGCTTCGTTCGCCAACTTTTTCTTATCAGCATATTTTCCCTTGAGTGCATAGAATGCATTCAACATTCCAACCGCAAAAGAGCTAGAAGTGCCAAGACCAGAACGAGCCGGAAGATCGGCTTCATATGTAAGACGAATCTCATGCATGTCAAGCATCTTCATCGCATTTCGAATCGCCGGATGCTGAATATCATCGATGTTTGTTACACGCTCCGTCTTTGAGTAGGAAAGCTCTGTAGAATAATCAAAGAACCGCGGCAAATGACGAACGTTCACATAGCAATATTTGTCGAAGGTAGTGGAAAGGACAGCACCACCATTCTCCCTAAAAAAGCTTTCCATATCGGTGCCACCACCGAAGAAGGACATCCGAAATGGTGTTTTCGTGATAATCATTTGTTTTTTTCCTCCATGATTTGTTCTTTAATTGAATCGCAGAAATCCGAATATGAGTCATATCTACAATGAGAATACCTTGACCTTGCCCATAACGATTCATATCCGTAAAAGCATTCTGCTGTCGGTTCTTTTCCGAAACTATCCAGGTAGGACTTGTAGATATTTCTTGCTTCTCCTTCTTGCCGAGCAATTCGTCTTTGATAAAAATCTTCTAATGTCATTATTTTTCTCGCCGGGTTTCCTGCATAAACAGAATCCGCTTCAATATTGCCAGATACTACAGCTCCCGCACCGATAATTGTATTTTCTCCAATTGTAGTGCCTGGGAGAATTGTGGCTCCCCACCCAACAAACACATTATCACCAATCGTTACAGATCTCATTGCTGCAACTGCGCGTTCTCTTTCCGGGTAACGTCTCATACACACAAAAGAACTATAATCATGCGTCAAAATGGTAACCGGCCCAGTAATTACTACATTCGATCCAATATGAAGGAGATGGAGTGCCTGGTCATCAATGTGCGTCTGCGAAGGAGTAAAGATTCTCACATTATCGCCAACAGTTGCCCCCCCCCCGCTTCAAAAATGCCAGATAGCTTTCGCAGTCAGCCTTATGTCCCATCACTATCTTCTTTACCAGTTTCTTTAGCATGATCTAATCCTCACACATATTCTATTAATCACATCAGTTCTTATTCAGTAGTTTTTTGACGTTGTATTTTAGATAATATAATCTTCCCAAACATGCATGTACTGCAGACATATACCCCTTATTCCGGTATACAGACATGAACTTCATACGGTTTCCACTTTGCTTGCTCGGTTCTCTCAACGGAGGTTGCATAACATCATCAATCGATAGTTCAATTACCTTCATGGCTGATCGGACTTTTTCAAAATACTCCACACCTGTTGGAGTATTTACCAGCACAAGTGACACACCCTCATCGCTTCCAAACCCAGGACAAACAGCATCAATGCCTCGACAATCTCCCATTGTAAGGTCACCTGGACGATTAAGGCACGAATACTGACAATGATGACATGATAATTTCGTCGCCAACTTCATATAGTAAATAGTCCGCCACAAATCCGAGTATGCGTTTGAATGATATTCCTTTCCATTGCTCAAGTATGCTATTTCTCTATGGACATGCCACGACCACTTTTTGGGCCGGAAGCAATAGCTAATAACACGCTTATGCGTTTTAGCCTCAATCATTTTTATATGATCGGCAAATACCAACGGACTCGGTGTACCGTGGCAGATCAAGTCAACACAAATTAGGTTGTTCGTTCTGCCTTGAAGCGCTCGTTTTAAGCCATCTGTTTGACAAGGCGTGCCTGTAAAGAGGACCTTTTTACCATCTTGTAAATCCTTTTTTATTAGAAGATATGTGTCTCCTATATCACTTTGAACATACTTTGAGCCCTTCATCCGGTCTCTCTCTCTAGCAGTTGTTGCTCTGAAATGTCTTACTACCATGTCGTCGTCGAAGGCAGCCCCATAGATAACACCGCCTTCTGCCAATATGACATCAGATATCGCCGTAAAGAATCCTCCGCTTGCGCTCGTTCGAAGTACGTTCTCGTTATTATGTTTCACTCCGTAGGCCTTTTGAACTGTGCTGCTCACGTTACCTTTGGGTTTCAAAACAGGGCAAGCCTTTTCACACAAACCACAGCCTACGCATTTTACATTATCAACTACCGGATACTTAAACCCTTCTTCATCGGGTATCATCTCAATTGAATTTTTAGGACAAACCGTAGCGCATGCTGAGCATCCGTAACAAAATTCTTTTTTTACGCCTTCTAGCATCTAGATCACACCTTTCGTTTTACCAAAGAAAGCATTCTCTTCATCACGGAAATAAATTCTTTCTTTTCAAACGCATAAGCGCTAGCAGTGACCACTACAACTGCCCAAACGCCATATATTATTGCTAATTTGAACCATTGCAGATAACTCATGCACTCTGGACTATAGACTAACGATAGGCCATAAATCACAATAATATTCACCATCACCAGAAGCATCCGAAGCAATGATTTTAATGGCGATGTGTGCGTTATATACTTTGGTGTAAAAAACAACAAGTCAATCGTTCTATACAGATTAGAAAGACAGGATCCAAGCATTATTCCAACCATACCCGCCAATCGTCCGCCTATCGCGCCAAACACTATAATGATTAATCCTTGGATTGTTACCCTCCATCTTGTTTCTCTGTACATTCCTGCAGATACAATTAACATACTCTGGGGTGTCTTGATATTGTATAATAATCCATTAAGAACAATAACAGCACCCAAAAGAGGATAGTAATAATTCGCATCAGAGAGACCCTTTGTATATACCGACACAAAGGGCATTATCAGAGCGAATGCCAGACCGTACACTATCGATAAGATATAGTAATATGCCACCTCAAATTCCGATACAGTTTTTCTTAGGGTCGTTTCTTCTCTCCGTGCAATTAGATCTCCAAACCCAGCAGGCAATCCCGATATAAAGATACTTAGAACACCATTAAGCCCAGAAATCACCATATTATAAATTGAATACACACTGACAGAAACCAAATTCAACAAAATTGTGGCGAGAACTGTCGGCGCACCCGTTTGGATAATTCCTAATATCTGTTGATAGATTACCTCCCAGCGCTTTTCCATAGCGCCTCTATCCGGCACAGCTTTTTTGTCAAGATATGTATAATTATTATGAGAATAACATACGATAATTCCTGCTTTGATAATGACAAGCGCTGACGCACATCCGTATAACAGTAAAATGTTCATCTGATGCGCTGTCATTACACAAATAATTACCGTTCTTAACACCGTATTAATGATTGTTGCAAATGAAATAACATAATTTCTTTGATCCGCTGTCAGCAAGACTCTATCGCCCGCTACAAAGAAAAAGTCGAAGCAACCGTTGATTCCCAAAATAATTGCCAGAGTAAAAATCGTACCAAAAGTGACAGACTCTGCATTCGAAAGGAGACCATAAACAACAGCCAGAATAAAAATACCCGCCGAGAAAATATATCCGGCCTGCCGGTAGCTCTTTTTTGCAGCTACTACTATACCGCTTATTCGAGCATGGTCTTCCTCCGCAAGAGGCTTGTATAGCGAGTAGATAGCCGCTCCACCGATTCCAGCTTCAACCAGCGTTATGTATGAAATAAATTGGTTTAATGAACTCACCAGTCCATTCATTTCTGAGCCATATGTAGCAATCATCAGACGGGGTGTAATCATGCCCGCAGCCATAACGACAATCTGTGATACCATAGAAGTTAACGAATTTAATGCAAATTTTTGTGTTCTGTTCATGTTTTCCTCTTAATTACTGAAGCACTTTTTCCAGATATTGCATCGAAACCTTGCGCTCTCGTTGCAACACTTCGTCAGCATGTGTGTAGTCAATCTTTTCCTCTAACGGGGTTTTGTCTCTTACAACACGATTCTCCATTCCAAGCATTTCAGTTAAATTCACCAGCCGTGAATTGGTATCCGAAGAGAATTCCACAAAGAAATCTCTATGCAATGCCACTGAAATTGCCATACCGTGAAACGAATTAGTAAACACACACTGTGCCCCATTTATCAAACCCAGAAATTCCTTAGGTCCAACACCATATTCAGGATGCTTTCGGGGATCAAATCGTTCTTTAATTCTTCCCCCGACCGTCACCAATTCATAGCCATATTTATCTGCATATTGTTCTGCTTTTTCACGAAGTCCCACACTCGGCTTAATGCAGAAAAACAGAACATATTTCTTTTTTCTATGACAGGGTTCCATTTCGCCTTTTAAATAGTCTGCCGATACAAGCAATGTGGGATCTAAGACCAATTCCGCCTTGCGTCCAGTAAGAGATTTGACAATATCCTGTCCATCTTTTTCTCGAACGCTTAAAAAGGCGAAGTCCTTGAGAAGTTCAGAAATTTTCTCTTCGTATTCCGGATCCGCCTGCATGTAGCCAAAACTGGCTGCATACGATGCCTTTTTCTCCGGTTCTGAACAGAACTCAAGGTAAAAATTCAAATCATGTCCTGTCACAACCGGATTCCACACCTGATCGCTTCCCACAATTATTCGGTCCAGTCCCTCGCTCAGTTCACTCATTTGCTCAGTGCTGGAAACCACCTGACTCGGGTACATTTTCAGCTTTTGCTCAAACTCCTGATACGACGGTTTTGCACTTTTTAGAAAACACTTCGATAACATTTCAATTAGAATGGTCTTTGGCGTTATGGTTCGTGTTTTTTTGTGGTTTACTTTATCAGAAACATAGTTGATAACTGCAACATCATGCCCCATTTCCTCTATGACATGGTACAATGCCCCCATTTGGAGCATTGCCCCCAGGCTAGGTGCATGTGGAAACGTCAGAATACCAACTTTCATATTAATCATTCTCCTTCGATGATCTTTGACTTATTTCTAAATCTAATTATTCTTGCAGGGACTCCACCTACAATTGCATATTCTGGAACGTCTTGCGTCACTACAGCACCAGCAGCAACGACACCCCCCCGATAAATATGAACCCCCGGCAGGATAATAGCTCTACTTCCTATCCACACATCATCATCAATGATAACCGGACGAACAGGTTCAAATCCCTGTTGATTCATCGGACGGGATATATCGTCCATTTTATGATTGCTCGGATTAATAATGCACTCTCGGGCCATCATAACATTATTACCAATCACCGTTGTATTGGATATTATGCTGAATGCTCCAATTCCTGATTTATTTCCCAGACTTGTATCTGATGCAAAAAAGGTTCCTTTTTCAATATTGACATTCTCTCCGCATGACTTCATGATAAGCCGTCCACACAAGGCACGGAAACGTTTTGCACCAAAGTTTACCGGAGATGTTGATTCTGGCAATTTGGACGCAAATACAAATAAGAATCGGCCTAGTGCACGTTCAATTCTCTTCCTATTCATTTGATTCTCCCATGCGATTTTCTGATACTAAAGCAATCATCGATATCATTATTGGCAATGTATAGTTTATTGCTCCGGCAGCCGGAATAGATGAATATCCGATCAGAGTAAGGAACAATGGTACTATTTTCTGGAAACCGACTTTTCTACAACATTTAGCGCATCGATTCCACTGGTATGCAAACCAAGAAAAAAGTGGAATTGTTCCAACAATCCCCAAACCAAACAGATACATCAACGGTGCACAATGTGTATGACAATTAAACAACCCAATTCCAAATAAAATAGACAAAACCGTTTCGAACCAAGGCTTGAAGTACAATAAAATTAGATTGATTCTACCATTTCCTCCAACAACATCTGCACCCTCAAAGCGATTTAAAAAACCTTGTGCTATGATCGGCATAAACTTGAGAAAGGCAAACACGAACAAACTCATCACGGCTAAAACTGCGACCGTTTTCTTTATGTCACCTTGGCTCAGGAACCACAAAACACCCCATACAGCTAGTAGGATGATAAACGTTCTGGACAATCCAATCAGGCAGCACACTGTACTGCCAATCATAGAAATAACAGCTGCAATCTTCCCCATTTTGGATTGAAATTTTGGTAGAAGCAAACTTACTGTAGATATGCACGCAATTGTATTCATTGCATAGAAGTTCGGGTCAATAGAGGTAGCCATATTAGCTCCTGTATTTCCAATTAGCATTCCCGTATAACCCAGTCTAGTCGCCGGATTCATCAAATCTTGCAAAGAATAATAAGAAAGCGTCGCACTAAGCATAACTGCACCTAATGCAAAATTACCAATAGCATAAGCTACGACTGCCTGCGTACCAACCCTATATTGTCGAATTACAGACATAGAAAATGCCAGAAGTATGAAATCAAACGCAGCCATTAAATGATAAATTCCTGTATACCCTGTCAAGAAGTCTTGAACGGTGATATAGGCAACCACACATAGTGTGAGAACAAATCCCGTCTTTTCAATAGGAAACTTATACTTGACTGCGTCGTAAAACAATCTAGCAAGCAAAAATACTGAAATAAAATTCCCCGGCAGTCCAACATACAAAGGGACCAAAAAGCACGTAAAAACTGCAACATTTTTAGTTTCCAAAAAAAAGATTGGAATCAGCGCAATCAATAAAAACAGGAACTTGTTCACACTTATCCCCATCATATCTCTAGCAAAGAGTCCCAGGATGATAAGTGCTCCTATCCCGCACATTTTCCATTGATCCTCTTTTAAATCAACTTCTCTGTGTAGCATTCAATTATCCTCTCATATGTGGAATTCACCATGTTTAATCTCATTTATCACACAAGCTCTCAAAATCATGCAAAGCCTCGGTATTACTCGACTCATATTGCAATACCATACTCTTAAAGATACCTTTATTATCGAGCGCATATTTCAGAAGCTCTTTGATGTGCTCCGTCTCACCCACAAGACCTATTTTTCTATCCTCAACCAGCTCTCTCGCTGACAGAGTGTCTGTGGAAATTACCGGCACCTTTAAGCTTGCAGCTTCATCAAAAACCATAGGTGCAGCTTCGTGGATGGATGGCACAAACAGATAATCCGCCCCTTTAATATATCTATACGGGTTAACCTGCTCGCCTTCTAAAACAATATAATCGTCTGCATGATTCTCACCAATTAAGTGCTCCAGCTGACTTCGTAACGGTCCACCACCAACGATATGCCATTCCACGTCATATCCATCCATTTTTAGTTCCTTTACGATTTCAATTCCGCGCTCAAGTCCCTTCTCACCGCTTAACCGCGCTACAGTTACCAAGGAATTCTCACATCGATATTCTATTGTATCCTGTGATGCCATCTCATTGATTAGTTTAAAATCATGAAAATTTCTCAAAACACATATTTTATCTTCTGCTTCGGGAATGCATCTAATCACCGCTGCACCCACACTCTTAGACACTGCCGCTATCTTATCAAATTTCAGCAACAGTTTATCATTATATGTACAGTGTCCCCCATACATTTCGTAATCGCAGTGTATTACAATTGCTTTTTTATTTGCGTTTACGCAATTTATTACAACCTCTCCGGCCAGATTGCAAAAGATATTTTCCTGCTGTGGATGTCCAAAAGCAATTGCAATATCATAAACCCCGTCAATTTTCCCGACTTTATTGCATATATAATTCGCAGGTATTTTTTTATTGAAACACTTCGTCCATGCCGAGCAAACCTGACGAATCACTTTATATTTAGAACCGTACTGTTGCAAATCACCAGCCGAGCGCTCTGTAAGAGCCAAATATGCATTATCTTCAACAATCTTAACCTGTTCCGGAATATCGCTATAAAATGCGCCGTCATGATCAAAGCAAAGAAGTGTCACTTCGCACTTATCACATATATTTTTAAGCAGTTCAATTAGCGCCTTCGATACTCCACCAACTCTCAGTTGGCTAACTGCAATCAGTACTTTTTTCATAACTTTGCAAAAAGCTCCCTTACATTTGCGTTCCAGTCCATATTCTTAGAATAGTACTCGAGAATCTCTTTCTCAAAGGCTCTTGCGGTTTCAGAGGTCATTTCAATCAGGGCATTTTTCCACTCATTTTGTGTGCTACATATAATGCCCGTCTTTCCATTCACAACGAACTGTGTCAGCCCCGCAACATTTGATACAACAACCGGCTTGCCAAACAAATATGCCAGCGGAATAATACCACTTTGAGTTGCCTCAATATACGGTAATACGGCTGCCGTCATATGATGAAGTAGCCATTTCATTTCTCCATCATCGATATACCGATTGATCACTGTGAGGTTATTGCACTGATTAATCAGGCTTTTTTCTTCCTCTGTAAAATTTCCACCACCTGCTATAACCAGTGGGAAAACTTTATCCGAAATACTCTGATATACTTTTAATAGATTTCCAATGCCTTTATATTTATCAATCCGTCCAAAGAACAGCAGATAATCGCTTTCTGCATTCATTTCCACAGGCTTAATTTCATTTGCATCTGGCAGATGCGCTCCAAGCGTTATCATTACAGCTTTTTCTTTATAGTGCGGGTACAGATTACCGAACGTCACAACACTCTCCGGAGACATCAACACAAACTTATCTACACGTTTATAGAACCTTCTATTTATGAATTCCGTGTATTTCTCCAATAAGACCATCCGCAGGCTTCTGTTATTTGTAGGATGGTGCGTTCCTGCGTCGTGGAGCGTTAAAAGCTGCTTGATTTCGCCTTTCAAAAACATTCCAACATTTGAACATATCACGCTATCGTCCATATACCAAATGAAATCAGGCTGAATATTATTGATTCTGCCCGCTATTTTCTTATAAGGAGACTGATCAATTACTTTCTTTTCTTTATGGTATTGGAGGAGGTCAGTCTTTGCAATCAAGCTGATGTCTGTATCATGAATTTCATAGGGCATTACAACCTTCACGTCGTACCCTTCTTCGACAAGTGTCTTGTACAACTGTACGGTTAGCTGTAAAATTCCACCTTGCACGTTTGCTGTAAAAAGAGCTATTCTTGCTTTCACGCTGATATCTCCTCCCCACCTATTGTTTCTTTACATCGTTTGCCGATAAACCTTATCCAGTGCTTCCTTATATGTTTTAATATCCAGAATTTGCGCTGCCTTTTCCAATGTAGCGTGATGCAGGTTCTGGTACAGTTCATTATTTTCCAGAACATCCGTGCAGTGCTCGATCAGGACATCGTCATCATCGCTCAAATACCCTGTCTTACCATCATCGACGATTTCCTTCAGTCCATCCGTCGGTGTGCTTACAATCGGCACACCAAGTGCCATTGCTTCCAGAGCGCACATCGGAAGCCCTTCCCACCTCGAAGTCATAATCAGAATTTTAGCCTGCTTCATTGCCCCATATGGGTTGCTACTATATCCCAACATATCGATGCTATGCTCCGCATGGTACTCGGCAATCGCCTGCTTTGTTTCTGTCTCCAAATCGCCTGTGCCGATAATAGCGGCTTTCATCTTCGGATATTTTTCTGCTATTCCAGCAAGTACTTTGACCAGCCTCTGGGGGTTTTTTTGGGGGGTCAATCTACCCACATATACAATATCGTAGGCATATTCTTTTTCATCTTGTGCGGCCTTTTTATAGACTTCTTCTGCGTCGATTACGTTATAAAGGATGCTGCTTTTTTCCTCGAACTGTTCATGAAATGCATATCCTTCATATGCAGATTTCGACACCCAAAAAATATGCTTTGCTTTTTGGGCAGCATACTTGTAAAGCAACGCTTTCGCAGAGATTCCTCGAGAGTCAAAATTATTATTATGCACATGGGAAATCAGTGGAATCCTCCCGCAAAGCAGCGCTGCAAAAAAAGATGCTTTCATGTCGTGAGCATGAATAATATCTGGTCTTTCTTCACGGATAATGCGCTTAACTTCTGACAAGGACCATTCTTTCATCGGCGCAAACCGCACATTACGTTCTTTTAGCGCCTCTCGAATTTTTCCGTCTGGGCTGCAGTAAAACATTTCATACTCTGCATCGTTCTTAAAGCACGCCATAATTTGGCATGCAACGTTTTCCGCCCCTGAAAAACTCGTTCCTGTTAAAAGATGCATGATTTTCTTACTCATCTTACCTATCCTCTACACTCTTATACAGTTCCTTAAGACTTTGAATGGCATGATCTAAATCGAAGTTCACCACATTATTGCTATTTCTTGTAACCTCGCGCAGTCTTTCGCCTTTATCTACTATGCTTTTCATCTTATCTGCCAGTTCATCTGCATCCTTTGGGTCAAACAGATAATCACTGTCACCCAACAAGTCAGTACACCCACGGATCTTTGAAGCAATACAGGGCAAACCTGATGCCATTGCCTCCATCAGTGCTCCGGGCAGGCCCTCCCTAAAAGACGCAAACACAAAGCAATCACATGCAAGGAGCACTTCTGGAATGTTGCTCTGAAATCCAAGCAGTTTTACTTGTTTTCCAACGCCAAGCTGTTCGGCCAGTTCTACCAGGTACTTTCGATTTTTGCCCTCACCACAAATTAGATAATAAAAATTGGGATCATTGGCCTTTGCGAGGGCACGAATCGCCACTTCCTGATTTTTGTTGTCATTAAGTTCTCCCACAGATACAAAAACAAATGCACTCAGGTCTATGTTCCAGCTCTTTCTCAGAGACAAGCGAATCTCCTCACCCTTTTCTGTTTTGCGTTGTTCCTTATCAAATTTTGACAGATCAACTCCAACACCCGGGACCTTTTCCACTCGGCCATTTTTCTTTAACCGGAATTTTTTTGCCTGAACATAATCTGCATCATTTATTGTGATAAGCATATCTGTAAAGTGCGCCATATATCTTTCTATCGGATAGTAGCAAATCCAATTTTTTATGGGAGCACCTGTCCAAAAATGAAATCCATGCGCCTCATAAATCACATACGGAATTTTAGCCTTATTTGCACAGATTCTTCCTAACACACCACCAATCGGAGTATTGCAATGAACCACATCGTATTTTTCTCGCTTCATCAGATCGAGCAACTGTTTTTTAGCAAGCGTGTAGTTCTTCTTTGCTAACGGATTTCTGTCGCAGTCTATGTGTTCTGCTTTAATTCCGTATGTTCTGCAGTCTTCTTCATATAACTGTTTGTCTGCGTGATCCATATTGCTGACAATCGTAAAATCAATATTCAATTGTCTTGCTGCAATAATCGCCGAACGCATAAACCCGTTTATTCTCCGTCCTGACTGACTCGTTACATATAACAGCTTCATTTTCCGTCTCCATTATTCAGAACAGTTTCATAAAACGATTCATAGCGTCGCCTGTTGCATATTTTTTACTACCATACTGGTAAGCATCGCTACTCATCGTATCATATTCTTCTGCACTCAGTTTCATAGCTTCCTTTAGCTTATCCGCAAACTTTTCATTATCGCCCGCCTCAACAAGATAACCGCTCTTTCCATCATCCACCTGCTCCGGAATGGCACCCACAGCAAACGCAATAACAGGTCGGCTATACTTGTAAGCGTCGATAATGATGCCAGACTGAGAAGCAGAATTATATGGAACGATTACCCAGTCACAGTTAACGAATGCTTCTCGCATCTCTGCCTCTGTGACGTAGTCGTTATTCAGCTTTACATTTTTCTCTTTGGCAAGCTGATCCACAATGCCCTGCATCTGCGAATCCACTCGTCCTACCACATCAAATTGAATGTTCGGACACAGTCTCACAATTTCAAGTAAGTTATCGGCACCCTTGTATGGATTGATTCTTCCAAAGAAGAGTACTCGACCACTATGTACTGGTGTCGTATACGCCGGATATCTACGCCACAATTCCAGATACTTTACACGGTCTGCGCTGATTCCGTAGCGGTCGATCATATCCTGAATATAGGTTTTGTTGCGCAGGACAATCGTATCTGCGAACTTAACCACAGCCTTGTTCATCAAATCAACCATCTTGACCTGACTGTCTCCTTCGTGTGGAATGACCTCGTGGATTACCTGATAGGTCTTGGCTTTTCCAGACATAATCATAATCGGAAGATTCCACGTATGCAGACTTTCAAAATAAATTGCGTCAAAATGTTCCTTGCGGATACGATGAATAATCGAAACCAACAGTGGGAGATTGAATGTTTTCTTTGTTACACCAGGCCTTTCCGGGCAGTCAACCAGCCATGTATGATCTGATTTCTGGAGTTCCACCTTCGGAGTCTTGATGCAAAGCAAGTAAGCATCCCAGTCACTTCGATTTCTCATTTCTTCGTACATTCCAAACAACGTATCCTGATGATCCGCATTGTCTGAAAATGTCACTAGAAGTACTTTTTTCATCTCGAATTCCTCTCCCACTAAAACAGCCCAGACTCATCTCAAAGAGTCTGAGCCACATTTTCTCAGCTACACGCTGAGTTATTTTTTGCTCGAATCAAATTTGTCAAAAATTCAAAGCTAGAGAACATCGCCTTTCGCAACGAGTCAATTGCAACTCCTGTCACAAAAATAATAGCGGTAACTGCAACAACCCATAAAACGGCGTATGGTTTTTCAATCACTTTCTGAAGTGAAAACAACTTTTCAAAGAGATACGTCATATTAGCCGGATACATATGGAACAGGTACACTCCAAAAGTTGCTTCCGCAAAATAGTCAAGTACTTTGTTGGTCCTTACCTTCCATGAAGTTCCCCACATAAAGAGTCCAATCGATACCATCATAGAAACAGGACGATAATTTCCACGCATGAAATAGCAACTATACTCTGCGGCAAATGATATCTTTTCCCCTACTAAATCAAGTACAATAATACTTATAACGGCAACACTGTATGGAATCAGTATCAATGCCTTGAATCCTGATTTATGATTTTCATACGTTATTCCCATTCTTTTAATCATTATCACAATTGAGTACAGCATTAAAAACGCAAGTAAATTATTAGCGCCCCAATTAATAAACGGAACAATTGTTGAAACACTCCAAATCACAAGCATGACTGTCGTAAACTGCTTTAGGACATCCACAGAGAACCCCATAAGTGCTTTGTGATAGAAAGGCCAGATCAAAAGAAAAATCATGTACGTTGTTGGGTACCACCACATTCCTGTCAGTGTTGGAAATACAGATTGGAGCAGTAATATTTTGCTCTGCCCCCCCCCCGAAAATAAATGTGCCAATACACATCGAGAGTCCGTAAAATAAAACCGTTTTTTCAATTTTCCAGCACGACCTTGCCGAATAGTTGAGATCTACCTTTTCATCTGGTTTTTTGCTCAGAAACCACGCCGAAACCAAAAAGAACAGGTTATTGCCAATAAAAGCGTTGTTCCCTAGTATCTGCAATGCAAGTTTATTACCTGTTATTCCTATAACTTGCGTGTCAATGTTAAATGCATTCTTTGCCACAAGGTGATGTGAAACAATCATGAGCATCGCAGCTATTTTTAGAATCTGAAAGTTTGCTTCTTTGTTTTTCACAATATCACCTCATATTTGTACTTTAGCCGTTTATTCCTTATAAAATAAAGCTCTACTAATCGTCCTCAGCAGTGTGAGTCACACTGCCGCTATGTCTTGTATCGAAACAATGAACGTTTCTGCGACAAATTCACGCTACGGTAACCGCTGTCTTTAGTCCCGATAGCACCAACGCTCGTTACGGTAGCTCCCGTCTTTATTCCAGATTCCACTCATCCACGCTACGGTAGCCCCTGCCTTTATTCCAGATTCCACTCATCTACGCTACGGTAACTCCCTTGCTTATGCCGGATTACCCCACACGAATGAGCATCTCTGCGACCATGTGGTTATCACCATCTTGCTCACATCCGCCTTGTTATCTCCAAGACCGGGTTGAAATCGCAGATGAGGTTATCATTGCTCCGTCCCGAAACCACTGTGTAAATATCAGCACATCTCATCACGGTGCAATCCGACATAAGCTCACGAGCTACCGTCGCATCCATAAAAGTGCTTTTTCGGGGCATAAACGCCTCAATTCAACCCCATTTTGCCCTCGCTCGCACCCATGCTCCCAGCATTTTGCACTATCATGAGTGCTATATCGCTCCTATGCAGGACATTCTGCCAACTTTTTAGCTTGACGCTACTGTAAGAGGTGCATTTATGCCTGACTCCACTTTGGATTTTCTTCCAACTTTTAGCAGTTCAAAATGCATAAAAACGTCTGCATTTAGTTGTTTTCTCCACTCATAGCAGTGGTCTGACCCTCGGAAACTCCCTCGGTGCTTTCAGGCATAAACAGGATCTTCACGGTTGCCAGCATAATTTTCAAATCCTCGATCAGGCTAGGATGGGCAATATACATCAGATCCATCTGCAGCTTATCGTAGGGGGTGGTGTTGTACTTGCCGTACACCTGTGCATAGCCGGTCAAACCGGCCTTTGCCTGCAAACGCAGCGCAAACTCCGGCATCTCCTCGCAGTACTGTGCGGCGATCTCCGGGCGCTCCGGGCGGGGACCAACAACGGACAGATCACCCTTCAGGATGTTCAGCAACTGAGGCAGTTCGTCCAGACGGCAGGCGCGGATAATGTGACCGACCTTTGTAATACGGTCATCCTTGTCGCCGGTGGAAAGACGTGCCACGCCATCCTTTTCCGCATCCACACGCATAGAGCGGAACTTCAAAATCTCAAACTGCTTGCCGTCCTTGGTCAGACGCACCTGCTTATAGAAGGCGGGACCACCATCGGATTTGACCGCAATGGCTGTGATCAGGAACAGTGGGCTCAAGATGATCAGTGCCAGCAGTGAGATCACAATGTCCATCGCGCGCTTGATGAACAAGAACTCCGGGCTTGCCATGTAACGACCGACACGCAACATCGGCAGATGGAACATATGCATGGGCCACGCGCCGCTCATGATAACGTCACCAACACGGGGGATGACGAACATATTGATGCCCTTCCCTACGCAGTGCTTCAGGATAATGTTTCGTTCATGACTGTGAACACCACTGACAAAAACAGTCTCCATACCGTCCAGAATGCTCAGGTCTGCCAAGCACTCCGACACGCTCAGGGTAACCTGCACGTCGTATTTCTGGTTCAGACCATACTCGTTGATGAGCTTTTCCATACCATGACGCACATCGTAGACCACCGCGGTCTTCTGCGGCGGGAAGGTCTTGTAGTACCATTTATGTGCGCAGGATGCCCAGATCGCGGCCATCACCAGCTGTCCCACGATTGCCGCAATACCCGGCAACAGGTTGCAGAGCTTTGCGGACATCAGGCAGATCACGATGTACAAAATACCATCGGTTGCCATCGCGCCAAGGATCTGGCCATACACAAGCTCTGAGACCCGCTGCATCGACATCCAGAACGCATCGTAGATTTTACCGAGTACAATGTACAGGATAAAAAACAGGCCTAAAATCGCAAAATGACCCTCCCATGCCAGATTTGCATAGGTCTGGTGCGAGTAGTACAGGAACCAGCAAGCCGCAAACGGCAGCTCGATCATCAGAACATTTAGTATCTTCACGACCCTCAACATCACATCATGCTGAAACTTTGACATAATCCTCTCCAATAACTCCTTTAGATTTTCTTTTTACGACTCACTCAAATTCTCCGACCCACCGCAGCTGTTTTGGGGCGCGCTATTAACTACACAAACCGATATCTTCCCCCGTTTTGTGGTTAGCTGAAACATTCAGTTTTTCGCTTTCCCTATGAGGTCCTTGTGCCAACTCCAACCGGCGCGGTCTCGAGTCCGCTTTCTCCCACCGCATCCCGATGGTATCCAGCTTTGCAATACGCTCCTCTGTCAGCACAGCGCAGCTTTTTTCAGGATTATGGCGAGTATACCGCTGCCGCTTGACCCAATTTCCGAGGTTGTAACCGCCCGGTGACACATAATCTGCCGGGACGTTCAGGTTGCCGTGGGCATCAAAGTAGCGCTTGGCTTCCTGATATCCTTCGTTCCACTGACGGTCATTGCGGTTGCCCCAGTACATCCCGATACGGTTGAGCCGTTCAACCTGTTCGTCCGTCAGCTTTCCTTTCGGGTACGCCCATTGCTGGCTTGCGACCCATTGCCCCAGCCGTTCACCAGCCGCTGTCACATAGGAGCGCGGAATATTCAGGTTGCCGTTTTCCTCATAGTAGGCGGCAGCCAGCGCATAAGCCTTTTCCCACTTGGCATCGAAAATGTTCCACACCATGCCGATCTCATCAAGCTGTGCGATGCGTTCTTCCTTTAAGCGGCCGTTCAGCTTTTGCTGCCGGGTCTTGATGATCCACTGTCCCAAAGGGTAGCCGTCCGGGTCGTTGTATTTGCCGGGCACCATCAGGTTTCCGTAGGTGTCGTGGTATTTCTTTGCGACCTCAAATCCATGCTGCCACGCAATTTCCTTCCGATTGCCCCAGACCATGCCGATGCTGTCCAGCCGCGCGATCTGCTGCTCGGTCAGATTTCCTTGGATCTGCCCCTCACGCACACGGCGCTGGGTGATCAGCCACACCCCAAGGCTCAGACCCCCAGGCGTGGTATATCGTTTCGGGACGTTCAGGTCGCCGTGCTCTGCGTAATAGATGCTTGCCTCGGAAAAGTAGTGCTCCCAGCTGGAAGAAAGGCTCGCCTGCAGCCGTTCAAACAACACCCGGCAGTCCTGCACCTGCTCGATGACCTCAAACCGCTCGGTGACGATCTTATCGCCCTCACCGTTGGCATACAGACGGCGAACCGCCTCCTGCATTTCGTTTTGCAGGCTGGAAATACTGGTCAGGCCCTCAAAGTTGTTGACCACATCCAGAATCAGCGGTATTGCAGTGTCCCCTGCAGTCAAGGCCCGTCCGATCTGCTGTTTGTAGACGACAGGGGAGATGGTAGGTCGGAACAGGATGACCCCGGAAATGCCTTCCACATGGACGCCCTCGTTGAGCATATCGATGCAGAACAGCAGCTTCAGCCGGTTGGTCGTATCCGTCTTGAAGTCCGCAAACGCCTTGTCCGTGTTCGGGTCATCCGAGTAGGCTTCGTACACCACCACGTCCTGGTTGACCCCTGCAAACCATTCCGGCACATGGGACACCATCTCGTCCATGTGCTCCTTATTTGCGCAGAACACGATGTACTTACCGGACTTGTTTGTGATATGATGGGCAAATACTTTATCCAGGCCGTCTGCCTGCTCCAGTGCGCGGCGCAGCGCATCCAGATATTTCTGATTCACATCCTGAATGCCCGGTGCCCGCAGGTTGTCCACCCGTGCCTGATACTTTGCGAGGGCTTTCTGGTACTGATAAACCGTGGTCACATATTTCGGGGCAGGCAAAATCCCCCTGACGACTGCTTCGCCAAGGG
>ERZ779876.930-NODE-930-length-27913-cov-3.457355_pt1 | contig 27913 bp, 44 predicted proteins | sample MGYA00511068_ERZ779876 | MGnify/ENA primary metagenome ERZ779876 (study PRJEB29588, sample SAMEA1970858) | human gut metagenome | biome: human gut; feature: human-associated habitat; material: faeces | place: Denmark | collected 2008/2010 ...
GGGGGGGGGGGGGGGGGGGGGGGGGAAAAAGCAGACAGAAAGGAGAAACGAAAATGTATTTCAGAGTATGCCCGCATTGCGGTTGCGCCCTTGATCCTTCGGAAAGTTGCGATTGTCAGCAGGAACGGAGGAACGAAGAGGAAGAGAAAGCAGCGGAGCGCCGGAAGGAGGACAAAGACGCGTGAATATCTTTCAACGCATATTTGGGAGGGTAAAGCCTCCAGCACGGGGAACAAGCCGCGCGGAGATCATCGGCGGCGGGAATGCCTTTTCAGCATGGAGCGGTAACGCATACAGCAACGACATTTTCAGAAGCGCCGTTGACGCGATCGCCCGCAATGCTGCAAAGCTGAAAGGATCGCACATTATCAAGTATCGGGATCATGAACAGGTAACGGGCGATTGCAAGTTAAACCGTCTGTTACAGGTTGAGCCAAACCCGTATATGTCCGCCTTCGATATGCTGTACAAGCTGTTTACCCACTATTTTCTGTACAACAACGCTTTTGCGTACATTCAGAAGGACGAACGCGGGCAATGCGTCGCCGTGTTCCCGCTCAATCCGGTTCATGCGGAGTTTTTGAGCGACACGGGCGGGGCGCTATATGTGCGCTTCATCTTTTCCGGCGGGCGTGAAGTCATTTTACCGTATGCGGATATTGTCCACCTTCGCCGCAATTTCAACGGGAACGATATTTTAGGCGATCCTAACGACGCGCTTTCCCCCGCGTTGCAGCTTGCCCACGCGCAGAATGAAGGCATTGTTTCCGCGATCAAGACAGGCGCGAGCATTCGCGGCATTCTGAAACGCACACAGCTTGCGAATGCCGACATCTTGAAGGAAATGCGCGAAAACTTCATACAGGACTATTTGAACATCAACAACAACGGCGGCATTGCCGTTCTTGACAGCGCCGCCGAGTATATCCCGATCGACAACAAGCCGTATGCGATCGACGAAAAGCAAATGCAGGCCGTGAAAACGAAGATTTACGACTATTTAGGCGTTTCGGAAGCGATCGTAAACAGCAGCTACGACGAAAACCAATGGGCGGCGTTCTATGAAAGCGTCATTGAACCGCTGGCGCTGCAATTAAGCCTTGAATTTACGCGCAAGCTGTTCAACGATCGGGAAAGAGCCTTCGGCAATTCTATTCTGTTCGAGAGCGGGCGACTTCAATTCACCAGCAACGCGACGAAAGTAAACTTGATCCGTGAAATTATGCCTATGGGCTTGCTTACGGTCAATCAAGCATTGGAAATTCTGAACCTTCCGAGCGTTTCCGGCGGAGATCGCCGCATTCAATCGCTGAATTACGTTGACGCGGACAAGGCGGAGGAATACCAGCTTGCAAAGGCAAAAGCGCCCGCAGCGCTGAACGGTGATACCGGAGCGGGAGCGGACGGCAAAAACGGAGAGAACGGAGGAACGCAGGCATGAAGGAAATTAGAGTATGCGAAATAAGAGCGGACGCGGCGGCGGCAGGCGCGGCGAAGGTTCTTAAATTAGAGGGTAGGCCGATTGTTTACGACCAGCCCACCACGATAAACGATCCGGCAGGCACGTTTATTGAAATTATCCGAGCGGGGGCGCTGGATCATGCGGACTTGTCCGACGCGAGATTGTTCTACAATCACGACTTGAACAAAGTACCGCTTGCGAGAACGCCCAAAACAATGCAACTGACGCTTGACGCGGCAGGGTTAAGCATGGTTGCAGAATTACCGGACACCGAGGAAGCGCGAAGCGTTTATACGGCAGTACAGCGCGGCGATCTTTCCGGAATGTCCTTCGCCTTCAAAGTGCCGGAGGGCGGCGACAGTTACGACGCGGCGACAAACACGCGCACGATCACAAAGATTGAAAAAGTGTATGAAATCAGCGTCGTTCCGTTCCCCGCTTATCCGCAGACCAGCGTTGAAGCGCGATCCGCTATTAACGCATGGACTTCTACGGCGGCGGAGAGGGCGAAAGCCATTATCAAGGCAAATTCAATTCTGCTGAAAGAGGTATAACGCTATGGCAGACGAAAACGGCATTGTTGTAAAGCCCGCCATTGTCAAGCAGGACGGGAATACAACAGAAATTGAAATCCATATCGAAAAGCCCGCCGAGCCGGAGCGGGAGCAGACCGAGGCGGCGGAGGCCGCACAGGACAAGCGGCGTAAATCGCTTACAGAAGTGCTTTACAGACAAATTGACATCTTGGAGCGGGAGCAGAAGAAAATTGCTTCCGGCTACGAGGGTAGCAACAACCCCAAAGCGGCGCGAAGTGAAAATCTTGCCTTCGCAAAGCAGATCACAGAAACGGCAAACGCCATTATTTCAATCAAACGGAGGAATACAAAATGAAATTCAAGACTATTGCAGAGGCTTTCAACCATTACCGCACTTCTACGCTGGAGGAAATCGAGCGCAGAGCGGCAGAGATCAAGAACATTGTTGCCACAGACGCAACCGCCGACGTGGACGCGCTCAATATTGAGCTTGAAGGACTTTCGCAGGCGAAGCAGAATGTACAGAGCCGCGCCGCAGGCGGGCAGCAGAACAGTTTTAACCCCGTGGCGGGCGCGGGTATGACCTTCGAGCGCCGCGCAAGCTATGAGGCTACCGAAGGCGACGTATTCAACAGCGCCGAATACCGCAGCGCGTTTATGAAACGCCTGCTGTGGCGCAAGCTGAACAGCTTTGAGGAAGCGGCCTTCAATCGCGCCATGACCGAGCAGCGGGCAGACGCTTACGGCACTTCCGGCAACGTTGCGGCGGTTCTCCCCACGCAGACGCTGAACGAGGTTATCAGCAAAGCCCGCACGATGGGCGGCATTATGAGCGTTTGCCGTTCCTTCAATGTGCCTTCTAAAATCGCTATCCCCGTCGGTACTCCCACCGCCGCTGCAAGCTGGCACACCGAGGGCGCAGCGGTTGACAGCGCAGCGCCCAGCGTCGCAACCGTTTCTTTCGACGGCTACGAAATTATGAAGGTGCTTTCTATCAGCGTCAAAGTGCAGAGCATGAGCATTGCCGCATTTGAAAGCTACCTTGTGGAAGAGCTTACTAATTGCGTGATGGCCTGCATTGCGGACGGCCTTGTAAACGGTACGGGTTCTTCGCAGGGTACGGGCGTTCTGAACGGCATTACTTGGGGCGATACAAACGCCTTTACCTTCCACAAAACAAACGGGCTGAAATATGCCGACGTTGTGAAGGTCGTTGCCGCGCTGAAACGCGGGTACGCTTCCGGCGCTTGCTGGGCAATGAACAACGCCGCGCTGTACAACCTGTTTTACAGCATGGTGGACAGCAACGGGCGACCGATCTTCATTGCTGATCCGAAGGCCGAGGGGATCGGAAAAATTCTTGGCTTCCCTGTCGTTGTTGATGATTACCTCCCGGCGGAAACTATCCTGTTTGGTAACTTCAACTACATGGGCTACAATCTGCCGGAGGGTATCACGATCGAGGCTTCCCGAGAAAGCAGCTTCAAGAGCGGGCGCATTGATTACCGTGCTATGGCGGTTGCCGATTGCAAGCCCATTGTGGAAGAGGCCTTTATCAAGCTGACACGTTCGGCGACTTAATCGGGAGCGGGTGCAATGCTTACGTTAGAGCAAGCCCGCGAAGCGTTACGGCTGGATAACACCGACAACGACGATATTATAACGGGATTGCTTGCGGCTATTCCGGACTATATCGAGCTTTGCACGGGCATTCCAGCGGAGGCACAGAAAACCGAACCGTTAGCAGATACGGCGGGAAAGTTCATTCTTACGCTTTGGTATCATGCGGAGCGGGTAGACGCTGACAAGATACAGCGGACTATTGACAGCCTTTTGAAAACGCTTCAACTGAAAGCGGAAAGGGGTTAAGGGTATGGCGAAGGACTACGCGAGGCCGTTCTATGACAGCAAGGAGTGGCGCAAGACGCGCGAGGCTTATTTGCAAAGCCAGCACTATATTTGCGAACGTTGCGGTGGGGCGGCTTCCGTAGTCCACCATATTCGCTATATCAAGCCGTGGAACGTCAACGATCCGGATATAACGTTGAATTGGGACAATCTGAAAGCCGTTTGTGAAATGTGCCACGCGGAAGAGCATTCGCAGGATATGAAGGCGCGGGGGCAGGCGGCGCGGCTGAATGGTATTGCCTTCGATGATGAAGGCAACGTAATAAAGCAAGCGAATGTATTTCTTGTGTGCGGAAGTCCGGCGAGCGGGAAAACAACATACGTTGCGCAGCATAAAAGCGGCAACGATTTAGTTGTTGATCTTGATTATCTGTGCGCAGCGCTGAACGGTGAAACGGGCAACGTGCATTTGAACCATGCGCCGATCCTGTCCGTTGCGCTGGAAGTTCGGGAATTACTATATCAGATCATACAGGCGCGGCGCGGCAGATGGGAACGCGCCTTCGTGATAACGACGATCGCAGACACACGGGAAATGAAAGCCATTGCCGACGAATTGCGGGCGGAGGTTGTTCTAATGCCGACAACGCTTGAAGAGTGCATACGACGCATTCAGAGCGACGAAAGCAGAGCGCACAACCGGAAGCTAAATGAAAAGCTGGCGGCGGAATGGTTCGAGAAGTACGACGCTTCACGACGCAGCGACGAAATACCCCCCACTAAAATTTTTTAGAGGGGGAAAACGCACCGTCAGGGGGCAACCTGTCTTTTCCTCTCCACGGGCGCACATATGAGGGGAGGGCAAAAGCCCGAACGGGTAGTATTGAAACGGGGTGATTTGCCATGACAAACGATAGAGATAATGAGAGATTGAAGGACGTGCGCAAACTTAAAAAGATATTGAAACTTGTTCCGGCGGATCGCAAAGACATAGCCGAAAAGCTCATTGTTGAAATATCTTTCGTGGCGGAAACCCTTGCAGATTTGCGCGAAAAGATCAAGGAAAACGGCACAGTTGACCACTTCAAGCAGGGTAAACAAGAGTTCTTGCGGGAAAGCCCTGCTTTGAAGTCTTATAATACGACGATCCAGCGTTACAGCCTTCTTTATAAGCAGCTTACCGACCTATTACCGCCGCCGGAGGTTGACAGCAAGAAGAAAAATGAAGTGCTGGACTTCATCACAAAGCAGGGATAAACCTTGAATTACATTCTTGAATATTGGAGGGAGATTGAAGGCGGTAAATGCGTTGTTTCGCGCAGGGTTCGGAAGGTTTATGAAGAGCTGGCGCGGCGGATCGAAGCGCCGGAAGCGGGCGCACGGTATATCTTTGACGAAAAGAAGGCCTTGCGCCCGATTGAGTTTATAGAACGCTTCTGCAAGCATTCAAAGGGCGAGTGGGCGGGCAAGCCTGTAACGCTTGAATTGTTCCAAAAGGCTTTCATATCCGCGCTGTTCGGGTTCGTCGATAGAGAAACGGGCTTGCGGCAGTACCGCGAAGCAATGTTCTACGTTGCCCGAAAGAACGGCAAAAGTACCATGCTGGCGGGCATTGCGCTTTATATGATGATCGCCGACCGTGAAGCGGGCGCGGAAATCTATTGCGTTGCCACAAAGCGAGATCAAGCGCGGCTTATCTTTGAAGAGGCCTATAATATGATTAAGCAAAGCCCACAGTTGCGCGAGCTTGTACGCAAGCGCAAGGGCGATCTATACTTTGCAAACACGTTTTCAAAAATGGAGGCGTTGAGCAAGGACAGCGGCAGCATGGATGGCCTAAATTCTCATTGCGTTGTGATCGACGAATTGCACGGCATTAAAGACCGCAATTTATACGAGGTTATGAAGCAATCGCAGAGCGCCCGCCGCCAGCCGCTCTTGATTATGATAACGACGGCGGGAACGATCCGCGAAAACATCTTTGATGAAATGTATGCGACGGCCTGCAATATCGTTGACGGCGTTTTCAAAGATGATACGTTTCTTCCAATCCTCTATGAGCTTGACAGCCGCGAGGAATGGACGCAGCCGGAGGCATGGCAGAAGGCAAACCCCGCGTTAGGCACGATCAAGAAAATAGATGATCTTCAAACAAAGGTTGCCCGCGCACAAAATAACCCTAACGAATTGCGCGGCCTGCTGGTAAAGGATTTCAATATCAAGGACACGTTAAGCACGGCGTGGCTGACCTATGAGGACATCGACAACGCGGAAACGTTCGATCTTGCCCGCTTCAAGAACAAGTTTGCGATCGGCGGCGCTGACCTGTCGAAAACGCTTGATTTGACGTGTGCAACGCTCTTGATGATCGACAAGGACACGGGGAAACGGTGTGTTACGCAAATGTACTGGATACCGGAAGAAACGTTAGAGCGCCGCGTGGCGGAAGAAAAGATACCCTATGACAAGTGGCGGGATCGCGGACTATTGCGCACTTGCGCCGGAAACACGATCAATTACAAGGACGTAACGGCGTGGTTTTTGGAAATGGCGGCGGAATACAAGATTGTTCCCGCTTGGGTTTACTATGACGCATGGAGCGCCCGCTATTGGGTTGAGGAAATGAAGGCGAGCGGGTTTAATATGATCCCTTGCATACAGGGCGCAAAAACGCTTTCACTTCCTATGCAGAACATGGGTGCAGACTTGCAGGCAAAGCGGATTGTTTATAACAATCACCCGATCTTGAAATGGTGTTTGACAAACACAGGCGTTAAAACCGACGTAAACGGCAATATTGTTCCGGTCAAAAATCAAGCCGCAAAGCAGCGCATAGACGGCATGGCAAGCCTGCTTGACGCTTATGTAGGTTTAACGGAGAAATACGAAGAATATATACGGACGCTATAACGGAGGGAACGGCAGGAATGAAGCTGAAAGATAAGAAAATCCGCATTATTGCTTTTACAAGCACGACAAACGAACACGGGTTCAGCACGGAAGAATGGCGACCGATCCATAGCGGGAGGTTGTGGGCTTACTATCGGCAGTTGTCCGGAAGCGAGTTCTACGCTTCCGCAATGGTGAACGCGGCGGAAGAGGTTGTTTTCACGGTCAATCATAGAACCGACGTAACAACGGAAATGCTGGTGGAGTACGGCGGCAAGTTCTACGACATTAAACGCATAGACAACTACGAAGGCTATACCGATGATATTAGCCTTTATTGCAAGCTGTCGAACGATCAAGATATAGAAGTTACAGAGCCGGACGCGGCGAGCGTATGAGCTTATGGGAAAGCTATGGTGCAATGAGGAATTAGCGGCGCGGGCGAAGGCGGGCAATAAAGAGGCCTTCGCGCTGCTTTGGGCGCAGAACAGGCGGTATATTTACTACTTGGCGGTGAAATACCGTTCAATCATTGAGCAAAACGCGTTTGTTGATCTTGATGATTTCATGCAATGCGGATATTTGGCGCTGTTTGAAGCTGTAAACGCCTTCGATCCGGAAAAGGGCTTTGCACTTACAAGCTACATAAACTTCAAATACAAACAACAGGTATACGCCATGTTCGGCAACGTCCGAGAGGGCGACAAGCGCATATTTCCGCAGCCGTGTTCCTCACTCAATGCAATTATTGAGAACGACAAGGACGGGAGCGGGACGGAAGCGGGCGACTTGATAGAGGGTGAAAGCGCGGAAGAGTTCGACGAACGCATAGAGAAAAAAGAGCTATGCGAAATTGTACGCGCGGCGGTCGATCGTCTGCCGGAGCGGGAAGCGTTTGTAATCCGGCGGTTATATTTTGACGATTACACGAAACGGGCGCTTGCTTCCGGCGGGCGCTTCAAAGATGAAAACGAGGTTGCGCGAATTGAAAACGCCGCAATGTTGAAGCTTCGGCGGGACGAAACATTGAAAGCGCTGCATTATGCGCACTTTCCGGACGATCCGCAGGACGTTTTCGGACATTCACCCACGCCGTTAAATGTTGTTATAGCGGCGGAAAATTGGGAAGAGTGGATCGAGCGGGCGGCGGAGGAATTGCGAGGGCTTGAAAATGGACTTTGAGAAAATGCGGGAAGCGGCAATAGCAGAGCTTGAAGGCTTTAGAGTGCTGGAAGAAAGCACGGACGCGGCGGAACGGCAACGCGCCGCATTTATCGCAGCCGCTTTGAATACGTTGCCGCAGCAGAAACAAGAAATATTGCGGCAGTTCTTCATAGATCGGCGTTGCCGCTATGCGGGACATCGGGCAAAACTGCAAGCAATGTATGGGTTGAGCCTGTCGGAGCTTTACAGGCAAAAGAACGAAGCAATAACAAATTACTGCATGGCGGCGCTTGCTATTCGCGCAGCTATGAGCAGGAAAAGAGAATAACCCCGCCTTCCCTTACCGGAAAGCGGGGTTATTTCTTTAGCGTTCAATCTGAACGACTAACCCGAACACGTCAAGCGTTACAAAAATGTTCGGATTAGATTGTAATGGTGGAGCCGAGGGGAATCGAACCCCATAAATAAATTTAAAAAGCTGTTGCGGCACTAGCAACTTTTATTTTTCGTTTCCAATTCCGTTGCCAATTTGCGCTTTTTCATCGCTTCGGCGGTGAAGTAGTCGCAGAAGTCGCTGGAGCGTTTGGCAATATCTTTCTGGGCAAGGTGCGTGTAGATATTGTGCATGGTAGACAAGTCGCTCCACCCACCGATTTCGGCGGCGATCATTTCCGGAATCTGCAAGTGGTAGGCAAGAGATGCAAAGCTGTGGCGCAGCCCATGCAGATCAACCACGGTGATTCCAGCGGCGGCGCAGACTTTGCCTAAATTATTGTAGATGGTTTCTGCACTTGCCTTTACCACGTTTCCGGTCTTCTGCTCCTGCGCTTTCAGCGCTTCCAGGAGCGGCGGAATGATAGGCACAGAGCGGCGGGACTTCGCCGTTTTGTTTTGTGGCTTCTGCACAAGCCCAGCCGTCCCCATGACAATTGCGCCGCGAACGTGCATCACTTTGTTTTCCAAATCTACGTTTGCCCAGTCCATGGCGATCATTTCCGAACGGCGCAGGGAGGAAAGGCACATCAGATACGGGATTTCGAATCGGTGGCCTTTTATAGCTTCCACAAACTTGTCTATCTCGTCCGGCGTGAGGTATGCCCGTTCGTTGTGCTCAGGCGGGTACAGCATCACCTCCGGGCGTGGAGCACCGGCGGCGACGATGCAGGCGGAAAAGAACATCCACCCATTTTTGATATACTTCGGGGATTTCCCGGCCTTGTGTTCCTGCCTGATGGCGGCCTGCCATTGGTCATTGGAGACTGCGAAAATGTTCCGCTTCATCATGCCTAGCAGCATATTCCGCTTGAACTTCTCGTACCCCGCAATGGTGGATGGGGAGAGAAAGCCCTCTTTCGATGCAATGTAGCTTTTGACGGCTTCCTCTAGCGTGATGTCTTTCCCGTCTTTCTTCTCGCGGACTTCCACAAGGCCGTTTTTCAAGGCCAGATATTCGGCCACGCATTCATCATATGTATCTTTCGTAATGGATACGCGGCGATCCTCTATCAATACACGTGTGTGCCACGCCCCGGAGGGGAGCTGTTTAATTTTTGGGAGCCTGATTTCCGGCTCCTTTTTCCTTTTTGCCATCCCGTTCACCTCCCTTGTGGAAAATCAAAAATGCCGTGAGCATAAAAACAGCGGCGATTCCTGCCGCGCCAAATAAAATAACCGCAGAAATCTTTTCGGAGCGAATCAGCCCCATTTCCGGGTTCCGGGCATCCAGCACCATATAGACCATGAGCACCGCCGTCAGCAGAATGTTTAATGCGCACTGCCCGTAAATCAAGGGCTTATCTTCCCTTTGTGCGGATGCAAGCGCACTGTCTTTTTCTGAAAGGGCGTCGCTTTGCTTGCGGATTCTGGTATCCCGGGCAGATATTCCCGCCTCCTGTATCCGGCTCCGATCAAGAAGGCGGGATATTGCGGCGTCCTTTTCTTGCAACATTTCGTCTTTGTGATCGAGTTCAAGCTGCAAAAAATCCACGGTAACGGAATCGTCGCTTTTCTGCGGGGAAAGCCCGATAAGCTCGTCTGCGGATAATTCCAGGCTTGCGCATAGGGAGCACACATCCATGAAGCCCGGGTTCATCAGTGTCCCGGCAAAGAAACGGTTTAGGGTCGTTCTCGGTATCCCGGTCTCGTCGGCCAGCTGCTGAACGGTTTTGTCTTGCTGCTGCTTGGCGGTCTTGATTTTTTCCACCAACGTCAGGCTTTGCTCATGCAGCGCCAAAATACGTTCCTCCGTGGGCAAAATAACTCGCTCCTTTCATTTTGGCACGCAAAATCTACGCCGTGTAAACGGATTGTCCGATTTGCGCGTTTACTTTTATAGTGGTAGGGGCTATGGTAAAGGTGCAACCGGCAAGGGACACACGGCGTTACCGGCGGCAAGCCCCGCCACCTTGTGGCACGGGTGGCGGGGCAAATTATCCACATTCTTGTAAATATTTGTCACGCAAATAGTCAGCTAGTGCAATATTAGAGGCGTCCAGTTTGCCCTTGTATTCCATAAGTGCTTCGTATGCCTTTGCAATTCTATTCCTTTTCCCAGTTGCGGTTTTTAAGCTTTTTGCCTTCATATCAACATCAGCAAAGTATTTCTTAATAAATTCGTTGGTATTATCGCTAAATCCATCTTGCAGTTTTTGTAATGCTTCGCTGGGCTTTGCCCCGGACAGTGGAAGATATTGCTCGATGGATGCCAGATGACCATATCTTTCAAGCAAAATATTCATCCGAGAAAAGAACACACCAGGGTCTGAAGTTTCATCAACAATGGTTGAACTTTCTCTAATGATTCTCAAATCGTTCTCGGCCATTTGCACGTACATCTTCTGTTGACTGCGCGATTTGGAACTTTGGGTTGTGGCCAACTTCCGCGTGTGGGATATGCCCGTTCCCGGAATTGACGAACGGGCTGCTATATCACCTTTTGAGTTGACGGTTACGCCGCCATGCTTTCCGCCGATACTTATGCTGGTTGTTTTCTTCCCGAAATTTAACTTGATTCCCGGTATGATTTTAACACTTTTTCTAAAATTCCACCCCATAACATTGCCCCCTTATCATCTAGATCTTTCTTTAAGCTTGCAGATATTCTGAATATACCCTGCAACTTTATCTTGATATACAGGATCTTTAATCTTTTTCAGAATTTGCAGAGCGTCTTCATACCGCTTGACTTTGATGTATAAATCAGGGAGCCGGAATGTCCAGCGGGAACCGTTGAACGCAAGGCCGCCGTTATCCCATATGGATTCCCAAAATTTGATTAGTTCATCAATATCACCGGTTTCCTCAAATTTACGCTCGGCTTCCTTGATTTTAGAAAACTGGTGATCCTGCAAATCGAGATGATCATCCAAGGCTTTTAACTCTCTGTATAATTCTGGGTTTGACTCTTTATAAGAATCTGTAATTTCTTTGCTCCTTTTTCGGCTTTCAGCAACATGCTTTTCAGAATAATGGCGTAATTTCTCCTCCTCGTCCATAACGATATCCTTCCAGCCCCTTCCGTCTCCTGAACCAATGATTGTATTTATAGTCCAAACGTTAAACTCATAACCGAAAGGCGACCCTTCAATAGTTTTATTCGGTGACTTGTGCATATACGGGACATACCCGTTTTCTTGCAGTTCGGCTTCGCCTTTTCGTGTCAGTTTATATTTTCTGTCGGCGATAAAGGATTCAAGGGCTTTGGTAGGAGCAACGGCTATGATCTGCGAAACAATATCAGCCTTTTTACCGGATACTGAAATGCCGAGAGAATCGGCCATCTCCTTGAGTTTAGGGATCGTTAGAGATGGAAGCATTTCAGCAGCGGTGCAATACTCTATAAAGCCACGCTCTCGGAGAGAATCTAACTTAGCGCCTACATTCCGTATGCCATATTCAAACCACCAGAAACCGGGGTATCCGTTTTTGGGATGTGGGTATGTACCATATGAGCAGTATTCCAGTAAAAGAATTTCAGCCACATATAATCCAGATTTAGACGGGAAAGAAATTCTTTTTCGTTCTTCAAACGGGATTACTCGCTTCTGTAAATAATTGCCGTCTGCCCCGGTAATGGCTGTTGGCGCTGTATCCGTGTAATATTCGGCTGGACGGTAGTGTTGCTTTTCGGATTCCGGGATAGGCGGCTCTTGCGAAAACTTCCCCGACTTGGATTTAAGGAAGTCAAATAATCCCATATAAACTCCTTCTTTCTATTGGCATCAGCAGGATGCTAGGTATTTCCACATGAAAATAATACCACGCTCGGAAAATAATTTCAACGAAAAGAAAAATTTTTGTGCATTTTTTTAATTAGTCCGATTTATTGGACATATGGCGTGCTATTATACGCTACGTAAGCAAACAAACGTTTATAAATACACAATGGAGGGTACAGACATGAAGGAAAGAGAAGAACTGATCCGGTACATATCCAATTTGGCAGAAGCAGACATGAAGAAAATCATTCAGCGTCTTCCAGAATTGATTTCAAAACTCGAAGCGCAAGGGCTGCCTGTTCGTCTGTTAAAGGATACACATATTGAATAAGCCGCGCTTTTACGTCAGACAGCTCACTGGGAACGGTGAGCTGTTCTTTTTTGTCGGCGCTGTCCCAACCCATAAGGAATGATGTCGTTACGCCGATTGCGCTTGCAATTTTTTCGAGCCGATCAATTGGAATCTTCTCCGTCTGCCCGGTAGCATACCGCTGTAAAGCAGACTTTGGAATACCTGTTTTATCCGATAAATCGCCATAGGAGATATCCTTGCAAGTTATCGTTTCTAGGATTCTCTTTGAAATATCGCTCATAATGGCACCTCCCTTCTGCGTATAGAATAACACGGTTATCCCAAAATTGCAATACCGGAACAAAAAATTTTTCAAAATTGTCCCAATTTTGGGTTGACAAATGAGGAGAAGCGTGATAGTATAAAGGCGTCCCAAAAATGAGACGGAAGGAGGGCAAAGCATGTCGACGAACAAGTTAAAAGGGAAGATTGTAGAAGCGGGATTTACTCAGCGGTCTCTGGCTCTGGAAATCGGTATGTCCAAAAACACATTGAATTCCAAGGTGAACGGGAAGATTCCGTTTAACACTATCGAGATAGAGGCTATATGCGAGAAGCTTGGCATCACCGACCCGGCAGAAAAGGCACTTATTTTTTTACACTAATCGTCCCAAAAATGGGACAAGCCTAGCAAACCAGATAACGGGAGGGAGTTGCCGATGGCGTCCAACACTTTCACACATTTCACAGGGAAAACAAAACGGATTCAGACGCCGAAGCGAAAAAAGAAGCCAAAGAAAAAACGAAATCACAAGAATAAATACGAGCATTCACGGAGGGGGTGAGGGTGTAAATGGACGCATCCATGATTCTTTCAATAATCGGAATCGCGCTTGCCTGCTATTCGCTTGGATACGGCGTCAGGGGATTGGCGGAATCATCGAGAAAGCGAAATAATCAGCGAAGCGACACTGATAAGAATGGAAGCTGCTGAAAGAGTAACGTGGATAATTTCAAAACGGTTTTCTTTCATGTATTCTTTTCTATCTTGCTTCCGGGCTTCTCGCCGCTGAGCCTGAAACAGATCGTATACACTGATTTTGCCGTTATCCGCTTTCTTTTTGCGCATGTAATCACCACCCTTCTGGGTGATTGTAGCACGGCAAAAATCATTTATCAATAGCCGAAACGGCCTGAAAAGGCCGTCCGCCGGAACCGCCCACCCGGCGCTGATGATGGCAGGGCAAACACCGTGACAATATGAGCGCCCCCCGCGTTTATGGCTCTGGGTATTGGGTATCCATCCCCATGTAAAAGGCACGACCACCCGGAAATTGCTCGACGGGGCTTGACGGTGAAGCAAATATCGGGGAGCTGGCATTCAGCTTGAATGAAAAATTTAGTAAAGGAGGAAATGAAAATGCCTGAGAAAATCGTAACCGTTCTCGAAAATATCGCGGCTGTAAAAGGCCAGGACTACGTTGAGGGGCTGGTGGATATGGCGAATATCCTTGCCCCCAAGGTAAAGCCCGCAGATAAAGAGAGCGAGGGGAAAAACAATGCCTAGAATCCAGCAGTATGCCGAGCGCTACGCAGTGGAGGATTTCTGGAAGGAAATCGACCGCTGCTGTCCCCTGGCGGGGATTCAGAGCGATAACGCTGTAGCGCTAGAAGAAAAAACCGGGGTAGACCATCAGACCCTTCGGAACTATCGGAAGGGCAAAACCGAAATGCGGGTAAGCGTCCTGAAAAAGCTGGTGACCACCCTCCACCCCAACCCGGCGGTGATTCTGAAAACCCTGGGGTACTCTGAGAAGGAGATACGGGCGTTTGCGAGGGAATTGCAGTGATCAGCCACGCGGTGGCGTAGCGAGGCTGAGCAGTGGTAGGCGCTGCAAAGGCGAGGATAGCACGGGGAGGCGAAGCCGCGGCTTGGCACCGAGTGGCTGAGCAAGGGCTATGATCGGCTCAGCGGCGCAGCGCACAGCGTCGCAAGGGCATTGCATAGAATCGCTAGGCGAGGGCACGCACAGCAAGGGCACCGATAGGGACAACAAAGCAAGGCAGAGCAGAGGCAAGGGGAAGCACAGCTGGGCAAGGGCACTGATATGGTGCGCGTTGCAACGAGAAAACCGCCCCCGGGCGTGCGGAACACCCGAGAGCGGCAGTCAATGGAAATCATCTTTATTTTACCAAAAGAAAGGAAAAAAGTCAAATGGAAATCAGCAAAATCAAGGCAAGAATCACATTTTTTGAGGAACTTCTGGGTACGTGCAGCGGAAATAAGGAGCTGCACCGGGAGTTCATCGCTTCCAAGGCTCCCGACGCCGAGAGCATGGAAGAGGAAGTCGCCGCAATCGGCGTGGACGGCATGATGGAGAAATCCATGACGGTATTCCCCCGGGACGAGAACGGGCAGCCGTTCCTGTATGACTACCAGATCAAGGGCTTTTTCAAGGATTCCTGCGGCGTTCTTCGGAAGGTTCCCGGCACAAAGGCCAGCAAGATCAAGGCGTACAAAAAGGAAATCGACGGCCTCCTGTTTGTCTCCCCCCGAAAGATTCCCCTGGACCTGAACGGCGGCGAGATTGGCGTGTGTGAGCGCCCCCTCCGGGCATCCACGGCGCAGGGTGAGCGGATTGCCCTTTCCAGCAGCGAGACAGCACCGGCAGGGACTTCCATTGAGATTCAGATCGATTGCCTGACCAAGGACATGCACGATCTGGCACTGGAATGCCTGGAGTACGGCAAGCTTCGGGGTATCGGCCAGTGGCGAAACAGTGGGAAGGGACGCTATACATACGAGCTGATTTAAGGCGCAAGGGCATAGCGTGGATTGGCCTCGCTTAGCAATGGCTTAGATATGAGATGCGTTGCAGAGGCGTGGCCAAGCAACGAAAAGCGACGCAATGGCTCGGCAATGAACAGCAATGATAAGCATCGTAGCGGCATGGCAAAGCATCGAAATCCTACGCAATGGCTCAGCACAGCACAGCTTGGAAAAGCATGGATTTGAAATCTACGGCAGAATGCCGAAATTGAAAGGAGTTATTTATGGCGAAATACAAAGTTGGGGATAAGGTGCGGATTGTGAGCGAGCGCCCCTGGGCGTTTGGATTTCCTGACGACATGGTGAAATATCTCGGGAAAACCCTTACCGTAGCCCGTGTGAACGCTCGGGAATACGCAGAGTCTAGCTACCGTTTTGAAGAGGCAGTCGATAATGGCTATTACTGGTTGTTCGATGAAAGCTGGATTTCCGGCCTTGCAGAGCCTGAGCGGGAACCCTGCACCGTGGAACTCCGCTTTGACGGGATGATTACCACGGCCACGCTGAAACGTGGCGGGCGGGACGTAAAGACCGCAGAAGCCCGGTGCAATCCGAAGGATACCTACAGCAGAGCGGAGGGCGCAAGGGTCGCCGTTGAGCGGCTTTTTGAGAAGAAGCGCAAGGAGGACAAGCCAAAGGAGAGCAAGCGTGAACAGGGCAAGCCCAAGGTTGGAGACAAGTTTGTGGTTGTACAGAAACGCTATATCCCGCGTCATAGCTTTGCAATAGGGGATATTGTTACGCTGGAAGCAATAGGCACCATGGATAATCTCTATCGTCTCGGGGATCGATTTCAGTATGTGGATGCCCGGGATTTGAAGCCTTACAAGGAGAACGCCAAATGACACCCAACGAAACGACCCAACTTCGCACCATGGCGGAGATATTCCGCCGCTTGCGGGAGGAAAACGTCAAGTTGCGGGAATCCTTGGGCATGGAAACGGAGGAACGCAAGGCGTTTGACGATGAAAACGTGGAGCTTTTCGACGTAGTCCACCGAAATCATGCGGTCAGGGGGTGATGATATGGCAAGCAGGAATAAACCCATGGATGTCCGGTGGGAGCCGGCGCCGGAGAACCGGAAGCCGTTCAATATCAAGGAATGCGTTTTCCGTGTTCTCCCCTATGCGGGGCTGAATCTGGTGCTTTTCTGGTGGCAGCAGGCCGATTTGCTGGCAGACAAGGCGGCAGTTCCCGCAATGTGGGTGTGCGCTATCCTGATGGGTGCCGGTATCGGACGTTGCATCAGAGGGCGATAAAAAGCCGCCCCCGATGTGACAGCACCGGGGACGGCAAGCGATAAAAAATCTCTACCATTTACAGTATATCAAACTGAGAAAGGAAAGTCAACATGATAACTTTGTACGAAATGAGCAAGGAATGGCAGGACGTATTTGAAATGCTCCTCGACCCGGAAATCCCGGAAGAGGCCGTATTCGATACCATCGAGATGATCGAGGCCGATATGGATACCAAGGCCGATAGCTACGCAAAGATCATCAAGAGCATGGATGGGGATACCGCCCAGATCGATACTGAAATCAAGCGCTTACAGGAGCGGAAAACCTCTATCAACAATCGTCAAAAGGCGTTGAAGCAGCGCCTTTTCGATACCATGAAGGCCACAGGCCGGACGAAATTCAAGACGGCGCTATTCTCTTTCAATATTCAGAAAAACGGCGGTGCTCAGCCTGTGGAGCTGCTGGACGAGGTTCCGGCGGCATGGCTCAAGCCTGGAACGCCTGATCTTGCCAAAATCCGGGAGTATCTGAATCAGGGGAACCAGCTTCCATTTGCCGTTCTGGGAGATCGTGGCGAAAGCCTGAGAATCAGATAATGGGGGGTGGCATCATGGCAAGAATGTTTCGGTTCCTGACCGCTGACGAGATTGAGGTCAAAATCAAGCAGGTCAAGGAAAATGGGCTGGTGTGTCTGCTGTACAAGACGGCGAGGACGGATATGGACTTGTTGGACGAGACTGTAGGGGCGGGCAACTGGACGAACGACTACAAGGAGATCAAGGGCAATCTGTACGCCGGTATCGGGATTATCCAGGAAAACGGCGGCATCCAATGGAAATGGGACTGCGGTATCGAGAGCCGGGAGGACGAGGAAGGCAACCAGAAAAAGGGCGAGGCAAGCGACGCTTTCAAGCGCGCCGGGTTCCGCTGGGGCATCGGCAGGGAACTTTACACGTCCCCGTTTGTCTGGATTCCCAGCAATAAGGCAGAGATCAAAGCATCTTCCTTCAACGGAAAGACCCGGTTCAACTGCTACGACAAGTTCAGCGTTGAGAAAATCGCCTATGACGAGAAGACCGGGCGGATCACCGGACTTGCAATCCGCAACGATACAAAGAACCTTCGGGCGTTTGTGTGGCAGCAATCATGACGGAGTTTACATTCACAGAGGCCAAACTGGAAGGCGGCTGGCTGATGGTCAAGCCCTCCCGTTCCGAGTTGGGCAAGGCAATGGCCTTTATCCGAAAGATGAAGGCCGCGCCCTATGATCTGGCCTTGAAAGAGCACCGGGAAAAGCGGAGCCTGGACGCAAACGCCTATGCATGGGTGCTGATTCACAAGCTTGCCGCCGCTATGGGGATTCCTCCGGTAGAGGTATACCGGAACGCCATTCGGGGCGTGGGAGGCAATTACACGCCTATGTGCGTCCGGGAACAGGACGTTGAGCGCTTCACACGGAGCTGGCAGAAAAACGGCCTTGGATGGCTGGTGGACAGCCTGGGCGCGTCTCAGGTGCCTGGGTGCCGAAACCTGGCGGCATACCACGGTTCCAGCACCTACGACACCAAACAAATGGCGCGGCTGATCGACAACCTGATACAGGACTGCAAGGCGCTGGACATTGAAACCTTGCCCCCGGACAAGCTGGAACTGCTCAAGGAGGAATGGCGTTGAGGAAGGACACAAAAGCGAGGGACTTCACCCGGGTCGAGAAAATGGCGATTGCCGAGCGGGACAGCATTGACGGCTGGACGTGCTGCGTATTCTGCGGCGCTCCCGCCCCCGCCCCTCTGGCATGGAGCAACGCCCACTACATATCCCGGGCGCAGGGAGGGCTTGGCATTGCCCAGAATGGGCTTACCCTCTGCCCCAGATGCCACAACCGGTACGACCAGACCACGGCGAGAATGGAAATGAGGGCGTATTTCCGGGAGTACCTGATGAGCATTTATCCCGGCTGGAATGAAAACGATCTGATTTACAGGAAGGAGAACACATGAATAATTGTCAATTTGTCGGGCGGCTCACCGCCGACCCGGAGCTGAGAAGAACCCAGGAGGGGACGGCGGTTTGCTCCTACAGTCTCGCCGTCAAGCGTCCAATGACGAAGGATGCCACCGACTTTCTGGATTTCGTCACATGGCGTCAGGGCGCTGAGTACCTGACGCAGTACGGCCATAAGGGCGACATCGTAGCCGTTTCCGGAGCGCTGCAGGCCAGAGACTGGACGGACAAGAACGGGAACAAGCGCCGGGCGTTTGAGGTGGTGACCACAAGCGTTGAACTGCTTTCCAGCAAGCGCAATTCTCAGGATACCACCAATACCGGAACGACGCAAAACGCCGGATACGGGCAGCCCAGCGCCCCACAGCAGACGAGCCGGGGCAACGGATACAGTCAGCAGGGGTTCGGAGGATATCAGGAGATCACCGAAGACGACACCGCCTTGCCGTTCTAGGCCGGGAAAATCAATAGGAAGGAGCGAAAACGTGACGATTGAATTTACGATTCCCGGCGTTCCGCAAGGGAAGGAGCGCCCCCGCTTCACCCAGAACGGTGAGACATACACCCCAAAGAAAACGAAGGACTATGAAAAGCTGGTGGCATTGGCATACCAGTGCGAAGCCCACGGGGCAAAGTTCACCGGCACTATCCGGGTTGACATTGCGGCAATCTACCCCGTCCCCCATTCGTGGAGCAAGCTCAAGCAGGCCGAAGCGATTGACAATCGGATTCTTCCCATGGTGAAACCCGACTGGGACAACATAGGCAAGATTGTGTGTGATGCTCTGAACGGTATCGCCTACAAGGATGATGCCGCTATCACAGACGCCACAGTCTGCAAGCGGTACGGCACCCGCCCATGCGTGGCGGTTCGCCTCACCGGAGAGGAGGCACCCCGTGACACAGTGTGAGCGTATCCTGCGGCATTTGCAGGACTATGGAAGTATCACCCAGGCCGAGGCTGTTACCGAGTACGGCTGTTACCGGCTGGGTGCAAGGATCTGGGATTTGAAAGCCCAGGGCGTACCCATCAAGAGCGAAACCGTCACCGGGAAGAACCGGTACGGGGAGCGGACGTGCTTCGCAAGGTATTCGCTGGTGAAGGAGGTGAATGCGCAATGAGATATGACGTTATCGTCACCGACGCCGAGGATATCTTTGAATTGGATGGCATTCAAGATAATCTTCTCCGACTGAATAATATATCCGAAGAAGAAGTAAAACACATAGTTGACATTTTTGGCAGTCGCGGCCTTCAAGTTGTTCTATTCCCTAGGCTGGTAAGCGAGGAGTAAACTATGGCAATCAAAAGCGGACTTGATTTCTTCCCGCTTGATGTTTGCTTGGACAAGAAATTTGAACTGATAGAAGCAGAATTTGGCTTGACAGGATTTGGTGTAATCGTTCACTTGCTGCAAGAGATATACGGCAAGGAGGGTTATTACATTGAATGGACAGAGGAGGTTGCGCTTTTGTTCGCCCGAAGGTGCGGGCTGGGTGGGAGCGTCGTTTCCGAAATAATAGAAGCTTCTATCAGACGAGGGATGTTCGACAAAGAGATATATGACAAGTATCACGTTCTGACTTCACGGGGAATTCAGAAGCGGTACTTCGAGGCAGTCAGCCGCCGTAAAAGTCTTGAAGTCGATTACAACATCCTTCTGGTCGAGTGCGCCCAAATTTGCCCCAATGTAAACATTTCAAGCAGAAATGTCAACATTTTCTCAAAAAATGCTGACATCCAAAGACATAGTAGAGTAGAGGAGAGTAGAGTAGAGAAAAGTAGAGTAAAGGAGAGTATAGGCGCGGAGCCGGACACCGCCTCCACGCCGCCGGTGTGCCAGATCATGCTGAATGATAAATCCCTTTACCCTGTTTTTCGGGCTGACGTGGACAAATGGGCAGAACTCTACCCCGCCGTTGATATCCTGGCAGAGCTTCGGAAAATGGCCGGGTGGTGTGACGCCAACCCGTCCAAGCGGAAAACCAAGGGCGGGGTACAGCGGTTTATCAATGGCTGGCTTGCCAAAGAGCAGGATAGGGGCGGTGCTGGGTCAGCGCCACCGGTTAGGCGCTATGGGAAGCCTGATATTCCTAAGGGCGCGTCCGGCGAGCTTGGGGACGCTGAGCTGGAAGCCATACGGCAGGTTCTGGCGGCGGGCGCAGATGAAAGAAGGGACGCATTATGAGAGAAAAACCCGGCCAGTACATCGATTCGGAAAGCCCATTTTGCAGGAACTGCACGCGGGACGATTGCCCCACCAACGGGGACGGATGCAAGGCATGGGAAACGTATTTCATCGATAACTGGAATAAAAACATCATGAAACTATGGAAAAACCACAAAAAACAACGCCAATTTTTCCGGTACGAACACCCGGATTTGGTGAGAGAGGGGATTGCTTTTGAGCATGAGCGAGGCGAAAATGTACGGCTGTTTCAATCCGGTGAAGCGGAATTGCACCCCGCCCCGGTGGGGGAAAGTTCCTCGGGGAAATAAAGAAAAACAGAAAGGAAATGCAAAATGAAAGGTTACAAAGGATTCAACCCCGGCTTGATCTGCAAGGATAAGCAGTACCAGGAAAATACCGTGTTCGAGGAACCAGAGGCGAAAATCTGTGAAAAGGGAATGCACTTTTGTGAAAATCCCTTTGACGTGCTGGATTATTACGATTTGATTCGCTCTGATGGCACGCCGAACGAGTTTGCCGAAGTTGAAGCGCTGGACGAGCCAAAGACGGATGATAAGAAAAAATTCTGCTCCCGAAAACTGAAAATCGGCGTAAAACTGGGACTATCCGGATTTATCAAGGCATGTGTGGATTTTGTACTGGAAAAGACTATTGCTGAGACGCCGCGTGGAAACGTTGATTCCGGGGACTACGCCCGGATTGGCAGCTCCGGGTACTGCGCCCAGATTGGCAGCTCCGGGAACTACGCCCAGATTAACTGCACTGGAAGTGATTCTGTGATCTGCTGTGCCGGACATGGCTCTGTGGTAAAAGCGCCAATTGGTTGCTGGATTACACTTGCAGAGTGGAAATACGATGGAGCAAAGCAACGATGCGTTCCGGTATGTGTGAAAACGGAGTATGTCGATGGCGAAAAAATCAAAGCGGATACACCGTACACGCTGAAAAACGGGGAGTTTGTGGAGGCTGAGAGTGATGGGGAATAAATCTGACAAGTGTTCCAGCTGCAAGTACCGAATTGCCCCGGGTGGATGGGCGGCTTGCGACGGCTGCATTCACGATGAAGGTCTGAAAGATCGGTATGAGCCGATGACCAGCGCCGACCGCATCCGGAACATGACGGACGAGGAGTTGGCAAAATCCATCGTGAGACATTTTCTTTTGTGCAAAAAATGTTTTTTCAAACGCAGATGCGAGAAAGATCCAACCGGCGTTTGCATCGAGTGTGTCTTGACCTTTCTTCGCTCCCCGGTGGAGGAGACGGAATGAAAGTTTTGATAGCCTGCGATGAATCGCAAACCGTGTGCAAGGCGTTCCGGGCGCGGGGGCATTAGGCGGAACAGCGGGGATAGGCCATTTTCGTGAGGTCACGGAAATGGTTTAACCGCCTCGAAATCGACACTGTTAGGAGAGGACAATGACACGAAAACGTTTTGTAAAACTGCTGATGGCCGAGGGATTCAGCCGGAATTATGCGAATTTTACCGCCCGACCTTGGGCAAGCAAGAATTTTTCGTATGAAGAAATTGCGGCCAGAATATGGGGATAAGCCCGGGGCAACCCGGGCGGGAAGGAGATAACAATGGATGAAATCAAGTTGAAGCCCTGCCCGTTTTGCGGGGGAACAGCCGGAGCTATAGGGGACGGTGCATTTGACGAAGATAATTGGTTTTGGGTCAGATGTTGGGAATGCGGCGCAGAAACTTCCGCTTATGAATCTGTGGAAGAAGCTAAAGAGGCATGGAACCGGAGGGCTGACAATGGCTAAATTTATCGAGGTACACAAAGGCGACGCCCCGTATCTGTTAAACCTGGACGATATTTCGTCTATCACTGCATTCGGGGGAGAAACGTGTTTTTGGCACCGAGACGGGGACAGCTCCGTCTATGACGATAGCTTTGACACGGTTCGTCTGATGATCGGTGCGGCACAGGGCGGGATACCGATGGATACGGGGGGGGGAGCTACTGATGGGCAAGGCAGTGTTAATCAGCATCCGCCCGGAGTGGGTGGAGAAGATTGCCAGAGGTGAAAAGACACTGGAATTGAGAAAAACAGAGCCGAAGCTGGAAACACCGTTTAAGGTTTACATTTATTGCACTGCCGGAAACTTGAGTTATGAAGTTAGTAACGGAATTTTTTGCAACATTAGCGGCGGGAGATTGGTTGTCGGAGAGTTTGTGTGTGACAAAATCGGAGTCATTTGGGGTGGTGGGTATCTGAAAATGCCGGAAAGTGCTTTTGCCGGAAGCTGCTTAAATATGTACCAGATAGACACATATCTGGACGGCAAAGACGGGCATTTCTGGCACATTTCAAACTTGAAAATCTATGATGCCCCGAAACCGCTGAGCAAATTTATGGGGCTACGGAAAACGAAATTTGGATATGCGCCCGTTGAAATCAAACGCCCGCCCCAGAGTTGGTGCTATGTGGAGGAGTTGAAATGAGTGATTACATCAGCCGGGAGGCAATTAAAGACGCCATGCTACGATATGGTTTTAAGGCTCCGGATATGACCGTTACCGAGTTTGTAGAAGACGAGTTGCCCGCCGCCGACGTGGAGCCGGTGCGGCGTGGAAACTGGAATATCCGGCTTGCGGACGAAATCACTTTGTGCTTGGAATGCTCGGCGTGTGGGCGAAGAGTGGTCGACATCGACCTGCACCACCTGTTGGAAGCCGGAGAATACGGGGAGGCTTGCCGGAGATATCCGTATTGCCATTGCGGCGCAAAAATGTGTTTGGAGGATAGCCATGACGATTGACCGAGCAATTGAAATCCTGAACCCGGAACACCGGGAGCATTACGAAAGTATAGACCCCGTGAATGAGGCCTGCCGGATGGGCATGGAGGCGTTGGAACGGACTAGGTGGGAGTGCCAGAAAGCCCACGCTCAGAGAGCCGCTCAAAGGAGATACCGCGATAGAAAAAATAAGGAATTGGAGGTACATGAATAATGGAAGAACAGGATTTCAAATTTGATGATGCGTTGCTCATGAAGACTGCACGCGAGATGCTTGCAAAAAAATTGGCCGAAACAGTGAAAGAGGTCGCCAAGTCCGGGGAATGGGAGATAACCACCATCGAGCAGGAAGAATCTGACCCGGAAAAGATTCTCCGGAGGATGTTTTCAAAATACGCCTACGGCAACGTCCCGGAGTGGTTCGCCTCTGCGGTATCTGCGACGTCCTATGTGCTGTCTGTGGACAAGGGAAAGGGGATTGAGTGTATTTCCGTCTTGCACACGGCAGCGGAACGGGCACCGGCTGAAATTCGGATGACGGCGCAGACAAAGTTGCTTATGATATGCCAAGAAACCGGGATGCTCGGCGGGATTGGGAGCCTGCCTGTTCTCTAGGGGGGCAACATGGAGTACAGGGACGGCAGGAAGTACTGCGTTGGGTGCCGGTATTTTTTTGGGTACTACGAAGGCAGCCGGTGCTGTAATTACATATTCGTCCATGGGGAAAAGCGGCCTTGCCCGCCTGGGAAGGATTGCACCGAAAGGAGGGCGAAAACGAAAAACAGGAGACGGAATTTAATATTATAGCTTTACCCCTGTATAGTATATATTAAATATAATCTTATATCTTGTGTGTATTGTGCATATCTATACAGGAATTTAATAAGATATGCAAGGAGGAACGGAATGAACTGGAAGTATGAGGCCATTGAAAAGCTAAAGGAATACAGTGCAAAGGCACAGTCCCTGAAAAGCATTCCCGAAGAAATGGCGCGGCTGGAATCCGCTATGCAGAGTATCCGAAGCGCCACGGCTGACGGTACGCCGGTAAGCGGCGGTGGTTCCGGCCGGGAAGATGCGATGCTATCGAATATCGTTCACCGTGAGGAACTGGCGCGGTCACTCGAACAGGCGAGAAAATGGGTGTCGCTTGTGGATTCCGGGCTTGAATCGCTTAGCGTCGATGAAAAGAAGATACTGAGCAAATTCTACATAAGCCCGGCCAGAGGCAACGTCGATGCCCTGTGTGAAGAACTTGGCGTTGAAAAAGCTCAGGTTTACCGCCGCCGGGACTCAGCACTACGACATTTCACGCTATGCCTGTATGGGCAGACTGAAAGCTGAAAAATGAGAAAAAAATGAGACGATTTTTCAGTTTGAATGTGCTATACTGGTAAAAAAGAAAAAGCGCAAGAGGCTTGGGGTTGTTCCTGAGATAACGAGTTGGGCGCTCTCTCCCCAACAGAAGGCCGTTTGAATCGGCTTCGCGCCAATTATTTTGCATGAGAGGTGGTGCTATGGCTGCAAGGATTACAGATCGGAAGAAAAAAAGAATAATCGCCGACTGGATAGAAATGCAGTCGTACAGCGCCGTTGCAAAAAAGCATGGCGTAACTCACCAGACTGTGAAAAGGATTGTTAGCGCTTCACCGGATATCGCCCAAAAAGTGCAGCAAAAAAAAGAAGAAAATACCGCCGACATGATGGCGTACATGGAATCACAAAAAGCGGCGATGCAAGAAGCAATCACCTTGCATCTGAAAGCGCTCACAGACCCCGAAAAGATTTCAGCCGCAACATTAAGCCAGATTGCAACATCTTTCGGGATTATTGTCGATAAGGCCACAAGAAACACGGCAAGCGGCAATGATAGTCTCAATAAGCTGGATGGGCTAATTAAGGAGTTTAGAAATGCTATTAAGCCCGAAACAGATTGAATTTGCAAGGTATGGGAATCACCGATGGAATTTCAAGGGCGGCGCGACCCGAAGCGGGAAAACATATCTTGATTTCAAGTGGATTATTCCCATGCGGATTCGAGAACGAGCCGGGAAAGATGGGCTTTCCGTTATTTTGGGCGTTACAAAATCCACAATAGAGAGAAACGTACTAGAGCCTATGCGGAATCTGTACGGCGATAAACTTGTTGGGGCGATTTCCAGCGATAATACAGCGTGGATTTTTGGGGAGAAGTGTTATTGCCTTGGCGCGGAAAAAGTGTCTCAGGTATCGAAGATTCGCGGCGCGTCTATCAAGTATTGCTACGGCGACGAGGTCGCGGACTGGTCGGAGGAAGTTTTTGCCCTCCTGAAAAGCCGGCTTGATAAAGAGTATTCTTGTTTCGATGGCACATACAATCCACAGTATCCCAACCACTGGCTAAAGAGATTCCTTGATAGCGATGCCGATATTTTCAGCCAAGAATACACAATAGACGATAATCCATTTTTACCCCCCACTTTTGTTGAAAATCTGAAAAAAGAATATGCCGGAACGGTGTTCTATGATAGGTACATTCTGGGGAAATGGACGCTGGCAGAGGGGCTTGTATACGATTTTTCCGAAGCGAATATCACGGATGAAGTGCCGGAATTCGCGGATTATTACATAAGCATCGACTACGGCACCCTGAATCCATTTTCATGCGGGTTGTGGGCTGTGGATGGTAATAAGGCGGTAAGAATCAAAGAGTATTACTACGATGGAAGAGCCAACTATAAGCAGCTCACAGACGAGGAATATTGCGACGCTGTGGAGAGCCTGACGGACGGCTACGAAATCAAGAGGGCGGTCATTGACCCTTCGGCGGCTTCTTTTATTACCGCCCTGAAACGCCGTAAATTCCGCGTCCAGCAGGCGGACAATGCCGTTCTTGATGGCATTCGGCGAACGGCGGTATATCTCAAGAACGGGAATATAAAAATTCACCGGTGTTGCACGGATGCCATTCGGGAGTTCGGGCTTTACCGGTGGGACGATAAGAAAACGGAGGACGCGGTAGTGAAAGATAACGATCACGCTATGGATGATATCAGGTACTTTTGCAACACCATCATGAAATACAAGGTGGAAAAGAAAAACGAGATTTCTCCCGCTGCTGCGTTGCTGCTGTGATTTTACGAGATTTCTGCTATTGGAGAAAATTCATGAAAATTTATCAAGATTTGGAAGAAGCCATTGCAAAGGGAACTACTGGGGAATTCATACGTGATGCAGTGCGGGAGCACCAGAGCAGCAAGGCGTACAAAGACGCCGCTGACGGTATGGCGTACTATAATAAGCACAATATCACCATTGAGAAATTCCAGAAGTTCCTTTTCACCTTATCCGGGAACAAAACTCCTGATATTTGGAGCAGCGACTACCGGCTCAAAACGCTAACGTTTCGGCGGCTGGTGACGCAGGAAGTGGGCTATATTTGCGCTAATGGCGTAAGCATGGACGAAAAGGAAAAGCTGGGCGCGGACTTCGACAATAAGCTGCAAACGGCGGCAAAATTGGCACTGGCGCAGGGAGTTTCCTACGGCTATTGGAATCTCGATCATCTGGAAGTGTTTTCGTTCGCCGATACTCCCGGAAATCCGGGATTTGTTCCGCTGCTGGATGAAAAAACATCTGAGCTGATGGCCGGTATTCGGTACTGGTTCCGGGAGACTGGCCGAAAAACTGTTTTCCGGGCTACGCTTTACGAGTTGGACGGCGTGAGCGAATGGAGCGCGGAGGGAAGCGACGACGCGCAGCCCATGGCCGAGAAACGCGCATATATCCACAAGGAGCTGAGGAACGATCTGGGCGTTGTGGATGTGTGCGACGAGAACTATACCCGCCTGCCTATTGCGGTATTGTATGGCAACGATACCCACGAAAGCGAACTCGTCGGGTTGCGTGGCTCCATAGACTGCTATGATTTTATCAAATCCGGGTTCGCAAACCAAATTGACGATACCAGCGGAATTTACTGGATTCTGCACAATACCGGCGCTATGGACGATAAGGATTTGGCACAGTTCATCCAGAGAATGAAGAGCGTAAAGGCGAATGTGGTAGATAGTTCCGCTGAAACGGCAGCAGAAGCCCACACCCTTGACGTTCCTGTAGAAGCCCGGAAAACCATGCTGGATATCTTGCGGCGCGACCTGTACGAAGATGCCCAGATGCTTGATGTGACGGCTCTGGCGGGCGCTGAGAAAACGGCTACAGAGATTTCGGCGGCGTATCAGCCACAGGACAACAAATGCGCCGATTTCGAGTATTTCTTGATAGATTTCATTCGGCAGATTTGCGCTGTTGCTGGTATCAGTAATCCACAGCCGGAATTTACGTGGAACAAGGTAATAAATCGCACTGAGGAAACAAATATGGTGCTTTCGGCGGCTGCGTTCCTTGATGAAGAAACGGTTCTGAAACACCTCCCGTTTCTTTTGCCGGAGGAAGTGCCGGAAATCCTGAAAAGGAAAGCGGACGCTGACATAAATACGGTTTACGGCGGGG
>ERZ779876.969-NODE-969-length-27218-cov-3.736885_pt1 | contig 27218 bp, 24 predicted proteins | sample MGYA00511068_ERZ779876 | MGnify/ENA primary metagenome ERZ779876 (study PRJEB29588, sample SAMEA1970858) | human gut metagenome | biome: human gut; feature: human-associated habitat; material: faeces | place: Denmark | collected 2008/2010 ...
CATCTTGCAGAAAGCCTTTTTCAAACACACTCTGAGGAAAATATCGCGTATTTCGCGAAAAAAGTATAAAAAAACAAAATTAGTGGTTGATAAATTCACAAAAAAAATATATGATATAGCTATATGCAGCTTGGTATATATATTTGCTGAAATTAAAGATAAAGGATATAAGGTAGAAATAAAGGAGGAAGTACATTGTTAGAGATAATGACGAATGAGGCTGAGTCTTCTGCGAAGATTATTGTAATTGGAGTAGGCGGCGCAGGTAATAATGCAGTAAACAGAATGGTGGAAGAGGCCATCGGCGGAGTAGAGTTTGTAGGTGTTAATACTGATAAGCAGGCTTTAACTCTGTGCAAAGCTCCAACTGTACTTCAGATCGGTGAGAAAATTACCAAAGGTCTTGGTGCAGGAGCACAGCCTGAGGTTGGACAGAAAGCAGCAGAAGAGAGCATTGAGGAAGTAAAACAGATCATCGAAGGTGCTGACATGGTATTTGTTACCTGCGGTATGGGCGGTGGAACTGGTACAGGTGCTGCACCGGTTATCGCAGCAGCAGCTAAGGAAATGGGGATCCTCACTGTAGGTGTTGTGACCAAACCTTTCCGTTTTGAAGCTAAGACACGTATGAACAACGCACTTGCAGGTATTGAGAACCTGAAGAAAGCTGTTGATACATTAATTGTAATTCCGAATGACAAATTACTGGAGATTGTAGATCGCCGCACAACTATGCCGGAAGCACTTAAGAAAGCTGATGAAGTTCTTCAGCAGGGTATCCAGGGTATCACAGACCTGATCAATGTACCTTCACTGATCAACCTTGACTTTGCCGATGTACAGACAGTTATGACTGATAAAGGAATTGCTCATATCGGTATCGGACAGGGCAAAGGTGATGACAAGGCTCTTGAAGCAGTTAAGCAGGCAGTTGCCAGCCCTCTGCTTGAGACAACCATCGCAGGTGCATCTCACGTTATCATCAACATTTCAGGTGACATCACACTTATGGATGCGAGTGATGCAGCAGAATATGTACAGGATCTTGCAGGTGAAGATGCAAACATCATCTTCGGTGCAATGTATGATGATTCCAAGTCAGATGAAGCAACTATCACAGTTATCGCAACAGGTCTTCACAATGTAGGTGGAACACAGAGCAAGCTTCAGTCAAGACTGGAACATAAAGCAGCTATGATGAACGGTGGATCTGGAATGGGAGCAAGCAATATTTCACGTCCACAGTTTAATCCGGGAGAATACAGCAATGTAGAAAGACCGGTATACGGAGGCAGACCGGTACAGCAGCAGACTACACAGGTACCACCGCTTCAGAGTGCAAGAACTCCACAGAGCAAGGTGAAAGAGCAGTCTATCAAGATTCCGGATTTCTTTAAGAAATAAGAATGAAATAACAGGGAAGCAGTAAGAAATTACTGTTTCCCTGTTTTTTATAGTTTACTGTTCATAGCGTACCATTTCGCGTCGCAGTCTCTGCATAATTTTCTTTTCAAGTCTTGATATGTAAGACTGGGAGATCCCAAGAAGATCGGCCACTTCTTTCTGCGTTTTTTCTTCCCCGTCGGGGGTTCCGAGTCCGAATCGCATCTGCACGATTACCCGTTCCCTGTTTGAAAGCCGTCCGATGGCTTTCCCAAGAAGTTTGTGTTCTGCTTCGGTTTCCATATCACGATAAATAGTATCTTCTTCAGTTCCAAGAATATCGGAGAGAAGAAGCTCATTTCCATCCCAGTCAACATTGAGCGGTTCATCGATGGAGACCTCCAGTTTGGTCTTGTTATTCCGGCGCAGATACATGAGGATCTCATTTTCAATACAACGGGAGGCATAGGTGGCAAGTTTGATATTTTTCTCTGGATTGAAGGTATTGATTGCTTTGATCAGTCCAATCGTGCCGATGGAGATCAGGTCTTCTACGCCTACACCGGTGTTGTCAAATTTTTTCGCTATATATACAACCAGACGCAGGTTATGTTCAATAAGAAGCTTTTTTCCTTCTTCATCCTGCCCGCCTCCGAGAAGGGAAATGGCATGACCTTCTTCTTCACTGCTAAGTGGGAGCGGCAGGATATCTGTCCCTCCTATGTAATGGATTTCCTGCTTTTCCGGGAAGAAAACACTGCGGAAAGAGGGAATCATTTTCAATTTAAAACAATCTGAAACAGCAACTTTTATCATCATTATAATCCTCCTAACAATCTTCAGGATGCAATAGCATTTCATATTTTCCGTTTCCAAAATTCTTCTGTTCGGAAATACCGATCAGTGGAGATTGGATCAAAAATTCAGATTCTCCTGTTATTCTCATCTTCTTGACAGAAAAAACAGGAAGAATACTGGTCGTCTTTTGTATAGTCCGGTACGGGATGTACCGGAGTCTTCCAGGTGAGATTTGGGAAGAAATCTTCTGACAGGCGTCTTTGCTGATAATATGAACCGGCTTTCCGGTCAGTGGATCAGAAAGATGATTACCACTGTCCAGAAAGGCTTTCAGATGAAAATCTTTTCCATTTACAGTTAAAATCACATCAAAACTATGATCTTGTGATTTCCATAGTTTCTTTAGAAACAAAAGTCCATGATATAAAAGAAAAAAACCACAGATGCCAAGGGTGAAAAGAAAAGATATGATCCGGAAAAATTTTCCAAAATAAAGACGGAGCCAACTCATGATACCTCCAAGAAGAAAGCTTGCAAGATAGAGCAGAATCCATGCTTTGAAAAAAACGGGAAATGTCCGGATTTTCAATCCGATCACTGTCATACAGGAATTTACCAGGAAAAACAGCAGGATATAGCGGGTCCATACCGGGCATGGAAAAAATAAAATGGCACAGGTCAGTAGTGAACCGGTAAAGGAACCGGCAAGAAGACTTCCATAAGTGGCAGAACATGGAAATACTTTTTTTACTGCCAGAAGAATCAGAAAATCCATCATCATATTTTCCAGAAACAATACATCCAGATATACTTCATACTGCATAGTCTTATCCTTCTTTCTCTTTAGCTGCTAAATAGATTTGGTACTTAAGCATGCTTTATTATAGAAAAGATGTGTTTCAGATTTTGTCAGAAGATGGGAAAAACAGAATAATTTTATTCGACATGCTAAAATGCTGGATTTTTTTAAAGAATTGTCGAAAAAGACAGAAAAAGACCGGCGTTCCATGTCGGAAGCCGGTCTCTGGAAAGATAAGATCGGTATTTATCTGTCGTCGCGATCCCATTTGTCAGCAAGATTCTGGATCTGTGACTCGAATTTTGCAAGATCTTTGTTTGCAAGACCTTCATTTTTAAGCACAACATCCATGAGGTGTTTGGTTGCCGCAACCACGCGGTTGAATGCAGTAAGAGCACGTGCTTTGACCGGCTTTTCAACTGCTTTTTTCGGAAGCCTGATACCTTCAGAAAGGATGGTATCAGTTGCGAGATCAACACAGCCTCCGGAGTATGGTGCAAATGCCGGAATGCCGAAACGGTCTGTGATGGTAGCAGCGAAAGAATCTGTAACCGAATCCTCTCCATGTACAACAAAGATGTGGGATGGTTTCTCTTTGAATCCATCAATCCAGTTCAGAAGACCATTCATATCGGCATGTCCGCTGATCCCTGCAAGGACTTCAATACGGGCATTAACCTCTACATTTTCGCCAAAGAGCCGGACTGATTCCGGTTTGCTTTCGACAAGCTTGCGGCCAAGAGTGCCAACTGCCTGATAGCCTACGAAGAGGATCGTACATTCTTTTCTCCAGAGATTGTGTTTCAGATGATGGCGGATACGGCCGGCCTCACACATTCCGGAAGCAGAGATGATTACTTTTGGTTTGTCATTGAAGTTGATCATTTTAGATTCTTCACTGGTGATCGTGGTTTTCAGTCCCTGGAAAAGAAGAGGGTTGATTCCTTTACTTATCAGAGCCATTGCATCCTCATCAAAGCAGGACTGTACATTTTTTTGGAAAACGTTGGTTGCTTCGATCGCCAGAGGACTGTCTACATAAACTTCAAAATTCTGATATTCCGGCAAAAGATTATTTTCTTTGATTTCACGGATAAAGTATAAAAGCTCCTGGGTTCTTCCTACTGCGAAAGATGGAATGACTACATTTCCACCTTTGGCAAAGGTTTCGCGCAGGACTCTGGTAAGATCCTTAATATAATCCGGTTTTACAGTAGAATGGACCCGGTTTCCGTAGGTGGATTCGATGACAAGATAATCGGCTGCATCCACATGCTGCGGATCTTTGATGATCGGCTGGTCAATATTTCCGACATCTCCGGAAAATACGATTTTTTTGCTTACACCGTCTTCTGTGATCCAGACTTCAATGCAGGAAGAACCAAGCAGATGACCGACATCTGTGAAGCGGAGTTCGATTCCTTCACAGAGCTGGATCGTCTGGTTATAATCGATCGGCGCAAGAAGTGCAACTGCATTCATGGCGTCCTGTACAGTATAAAGTGGTTCGTAAAGCGGAGCACCGGAACGAAGTGCCTTCCGGTTTCGCCATTCTGCTTCGGATTCCTGGATATGTGCACTGTCACGGAGCATAATGCTGCACAGATCAGAGGTGGCGAATGTACAGATGATTTCTCCTTTAAAACCATTTTTTACAAGCAGAGGAATCTTGCCGGAATGGTCAATGTGTGCATGCGTTAAGAGGATATAGTCGATCATGGAAGGATTGATCGGGATTTCCTGATTCTCATACAGATCAGGTCCCTGTTCCAGTCCACAGTCTATTAGAATATGTTTTCCACATGCTTCAAGATAATGGCAGCTTCCAGTTACTTCATGGGCGGCACCGATAAAAGTAAGTTTCATATACTCAACCCCTTTGCGTAAAAATTATTTTAGTATATTATACTATAATTTAAAGAAAAATGATAGAAAATCAGACAATATTACTAAGATGTATATTCTTTCAGAAGAGTGTGGGAAAAGTCAAGGAGCGATATTTTTAATATTTTAGTGGGAATCGAATAAATAAAAACAGTTTTGAGAAAAATTTATACCAGTAAAGATTTGGAGGTTTATTGAGATGGTACTTAATAAAGTAGAAATCTGTGGTGTAAATACAGCAAAGCTTCCCCTGCTTAGCGACGGGGAAAAAGAGGTGCTTTTTGAGAAGATCAAAGCGGGGGATGAGGAGGCAAAAGAACAGTATATCAAAGGAAATCTGCGTCTGGTACTCAGTGTGATCAAACGCTTTTCGGGAAGCAGTGAAAATCCGGATGATCTGTTTCAGATCGGGTGCATCGGACTGATCAAGGCAATCAATAATTTCAATCCGGAGCTGGAAGTAAAATTTTCAACTTATGCGGTGCCGATGATCATTGGAGAAATCCGGCGGTTCATCCGGGACAATAATTCGATCCGTGTTAGTAGGTCACTTCGTGATACGGCATATAAAGCCATTTACGCGAAAGAAAATTATGTCAAAGTAAACCTGAAAGAACCTACTGTTCAGGAAATTGCAGAGGAAATCGGGATCGCAAAGGAAGAGATCGTCTATGCGCTGGATGCGATTCAGATGCCGGTCAGCTTAAATGAGCCGGTATATAATGACAATGGAGATGCTATGTATGTGATGGACCAGATCAGTGACAAAAGGAACAAAGAAGACAGATGGGTGGAGAAACTGTCTCTTCAGGCAGCAATGGACCGACTCGGAAAAAGGGAGAAGTATATTATCAGACTTCGTTTTTTTGAAGGAAAAACGCAGATGGAGGTAGCAGAAGAAATCGGAATCTCACAGGCACAGGTAAGCCGCCTGGAAAAGAATGCACTCAGGGCTATGCGACAATATCTGCGAAGTGAATAGAAAAATAGAGATTTCCAGTTGAAATTTGTCAAGGTTCATACTATTATAATCATAGAACAGAAGAACAGGAGAACAGCAATGTATAAAGCGTGTATTTTTGACTTGGATGGAACTTTGACAAATACGCTGGATTCGCTGACTTATTCAACGAATAAGACGTTAGAAGAAATGGGACTTGAGACGATTACCAAAGAACAGTGCCGAAGCTTCGTTGGAGATGGAGCCAGATGCCTTATGGAACGTGCACTTCGTGCGTCCGGAGACACAGAGCTTAAGAGGATTGAAGAAGGTATGGAAGTGTACAGCAGAATCTTTGGAGAAAATTGTATGTACCATGTACGTCCTTATGATGGCGTTGTTCAGATGTTAGATTCACTGAAGAAGAAGGGAATAAAGATTGCAGTATTTTCCAACAAACCACATTTGCAGGCGATCGATGTAGTGGAAAGTACATTTGGAAAAGGATATTTTGACCATATTCAGGGGCAGTCGGGTGAATTTCCGAAGAAACCGGATCCGGAAGGACTTCTGTGGATACTTGATAAATTAGGGGTATCGCCGGAAGAAGGAATATACATAGGAGACTCGGATGTAGATATGAAGACAGGGAAGGCTGCCGGTATGTTTACAGTCGGAGCAGAATGGGGATTCCGGACCAAAGAACTTCTTGTGGAGACAGGAGCAGATGCAACAATTGCACATGCTGAAGAATTGCTTAACTATTTATAGTTCAGATGAGAAAATTTTTCTGTGAGAAAGATAAGGGAGGGTTGCCTGTATGTATGAGTATGATGAAGAATGTCTGCAGACATTCCTGAATATGCAGTCACAGCTTTTTGATGAGCCGGTTGCAGAGACACTGGAAGAGGCAGAAGCGTTTTTGGAAGACTGTATGGCGGTTGTTGTAGATTCTATCAAGGATGTGAGAGATTATCTGGATGAAAGCGGAGCAGACATCAGTGGTATGAGTGATGAAGAGCTGGAAGAGGCTTCAGAAGTATTCGCACTTCCGAACGGACAGTATCTGATCGTGGAAGGTTAATAAAAGGAAAAGAGCTGCGGCATCAGTTGGTTGCCGCAGCTTTTTTGAGCGCATCACGGATGGTGTTGAGAAGAAGCTGAGAAGTATAGGGACTGTCACTTGAAAGCGTAAGATGATCAAGGGACTGGGATTTACAGATCTGGTCAGCCAGATTCTCAAGAGATGGCTGAAGAAGAGGATACATGGCAGTTACCGTCTCACTTAGATTGGAAATGCGGATGGAATTGATAGAGGTGTCAGAGACAGAAACTTCCAGTTCCAGATCTTCATTTCCGAGTGTAAAAGAAGAGGTATAAACGCCGGGAGTATATTTTTTGTCGGATACAGAGGAATGCCGGTTTCCGGAGAACATAAAGAATAAAAGGCAGAGGATGAGAATACCTAAAGTGGCAAAAATAACAGTATAGATAATTTCTTTCATGTGAAGTACGATGATTTTTGTTTTGGAATTCATAAAGAACCTCCTTAGGCAGTATGGAATTTCGGCAGGTTATGCCGCTTAATAAACTATATGAAAAGAAAAAATAGTTTATGCATGAGAAATGCGTGACAAAAGAGAAAGGATTTAGTAGAATCAGGAAAGAGAAAAAGCAGAGGTGAATAGAATGTTTATAATTGCAGGACTTGGAAACCCGGATGAAAAGTATCAGGGGACAAGACATAATGTTGGATTTGATGTGGTGGACCGCCTGGCGGAGAAATACCAGATAGCAGTCGATACTAAAAAACACCGTGCCCTCATCGGAAAAGGAGTGATCGAGGGACAGAAAGTGCTTCTTGTGAAGCCGCAGACTTATATGAACCTGAGTGGAGAGAGTATCCGTAGTCTGGTGGAATATTACAAGATCGATCCCGAAGAAGAACTTCTTGTAATTTATGATGATATCAGTCTGGAAGTCGGACAACTCAGGATCCGCAGAAAAGGAAGTGCCGGTGGACATAACGGAATCAAAAATATTATTGCCAATTTAGGAAGTAGTGTATTTCCACGGATCAAGGTAGGTGTGGGAGAAAAACCGAAAGGATATGATCTTGCTGATTATGTTCTTGGAAAATTTTCCAAAGAGGACCGTGTACTTATGGAAGAAGGATATGATCTTGCCTGTGAAGCTTCTGCTCTGATCATGCAGGGAGCAATCGATCAGGCAATGAACGAATATAACCAGAAAAAGAAAGAATAAGAGGAGGCAAAAAGCGATGCATGCACTTACGGCTCCTTTATCTGAACTGGCAGAGATTGAAGAAATCTGTGAAGAGCGTGGACGGGAACCGGGCATGCTGCTTCTTTCCGGGTGTGTGACATCACAGAAAACGCATTTGATGTATGCGCTTGGAAAAGGTTATGGGCATACATTGATTGTTCTTTCCAGTGAAGATAAAGCAAAAAAATTATACGAAGAATATCGTTTTTTAAATGAAAATACCAGCTATTATCCGGCAAAGGATCTCCTTTTTTATCAGGCAGATATCCACGGAAAACAGCTGGTCAAACAGCGGATGGAAACCTTGCAGATGATGATGGAGGCAAAAAGCCAGGTTACGGTCATTACAACGATTGACGGATTCATGGATGAACTGCCATCGGAAGCAGAAATAAAAGGGGACATTCTGACCATTTCCAATGGGGAGGCGTTGGAATTTGAATCGCTGAAGGAGAAGATCATAAAACTTGGATATGACAGGGAAGCCCAGGTGGATGGTCCGGGGCAGTTTGCAGTTCGTGGTGGAATCATTGATATTTACCCACTTACCGAGGAATTGCCGATCCGTATTGAATTCTGGGGAGATGAAGTGGATTCAATACGGACTTTTGACGTGGACAGCCAGAGATCTGTAGAGAATCTGGAACAGATCGTTATTTATCCGGCAGATGACAGACTGGGAAGTGACAGGAAAGTTTCTTTTATCAACTACTTTGATCCGAAGGACACACTGGTGTTCCTGGATGAACCAGCAAGGCTTCTGGAAAAAGGGCGTCTGGCAGAAAATGAAGTGGAAAAAGCGAGAGAGAACCGTGCAGAAGAAATGGAAAGGACCGGGGAAATGGAAGAAGCTCCGGAATTTTTTACGACTGATGAAATTATAAAATTTCTGAACAAATTCTGTATGATCGGGATGTGTGCTCTGGAAATGAAATGTAAGCCATTTTTTGTGAAAAAGCGGTTTGGAATCCAGGCAAAAAGCGTTAACCCGTATAACAGCAGCTTTGAGATGCTGACACAGGATCTCAAAAGACTGAAAAGGAACGGATACCGGGCGGTTCTGATTTCTGGGTCCAGAACAAGGGCAAAACGTCTGGCAGAGGATCTACGTGATTATGATCTGAGCAGTTTTTACAGTGAGGATCAGGAACGAGAAGTGAATCCAGGGGAGATCATGGTATGCTACGGGCATATAGAAGTCGGATACGAGTACCCGATGATTAAATTTATTGTCATATCTGAGTCAGATATTTTTGGAAAGACAAAGAAGAAAAAGAAACGAAAAAGTTATGATGGACAGAAAATAAGCAGCTTTTCGGATCTGAAACCGGGAGACTATGTAGTGCATGAGAATCATGGACTTGGAATCTACCGGGGAATTGAAAAGATAGAAGTTGATAAGGTGACAAAGGATTATATGAAGATTTCGTATGCTGATGGTGGAAATCTTTATATTCTTGCGACACAGCTTGACCAGATCCAGAAGTATGCCAGTGCAGATGCTAAAAAGCCGAAACTTAACAAACTTGGAGGACAGGAATGGCATCGCACGAAGAGCAAGGTAAAGACAGCGGTCTGGCAGATTGCCAAAGATCTGGTGGAACTCTATGCAGTACGGCAGTCCAAAGAAGGATTTGTCTATGAAAAGGACACGGTCTGGCAGAAAGAATTTGAAGAAATGTTTCCGTTTGAGGAAACGGAGGATCAACAGCTTGCAATCGAGGCAACAAAACGGGATATGGAAAGCCCAAAGATCATGGACCGTCTGATCTGTGGGGATGTGGGATTTGGAAAGACAGAGATTGCAATCCGGGCAGCATTCAAGGCAGTGCAGGAGAACAAGCAGGTTGTCTATCTGGTCCCTACTACGATTCTTGCACAGCAGCATTACAACACTTTTGTGCAACGGATGAAAGAATTTCCGGTAAGGGTGGATCTGTTATGTCGTTTCCGCACACCTGCACAACAGAAAAAAACGATCGAAGATTTGAAAAAGGGACAGGTTGATATCATCATCGGAACCCACCGGGTATTGAGTAAGGATGTGGCATTTAAAGATCTGGGACTTCTGATCATTGATGAGGAACAGCGTTTTGGAGTACAGCATAAAGAAAAGATCAAAAAGCTGAAGGAAAATATTGATGTTCTGACACTTACGGCAACACCGATTCCCCGAACGCTTCATATGAGTCTGATCGGAATCCGTGACATGAGTGTGCTGGAAGAAGCACCAGTTGACCGGATGCCGATCCAGACCTATGTGATGGAGGAGAATGATGAGATGGTCCGGGAGGCAATCGAAAGAGAAATTTCCCGCCAGGGACAGGTGTACTATGTCTATAACCGTGTCCAGGATATAGCTGAAATGGCAGCGAAGATCCAGAAACTTGTGCCGGATGCAAATGTGGCATATGCACACGGGCAGATGCGGGAACACAAGTTAGAAGATATTATGTACGATTTCATCAATGGAGAAATTGATGTTCTGGTATCGACGACGATCATCGAGACCGGTCTTGACATTTCCAATGCCAATACCATGATCATCCATGATGCAGATCGGATGGGGCTCTCCCAGCTTTATCAGCTACGTGGAAGAGTTGGAAGATCGAACCGTATGGCATATGCATTTCTTTTGTACAGAAGAGACAAAATGCTCCGGGAGGTTGCAGAAAAACGTCTTTCGGCAATTCGTGAGTTTACAGATCTTGGCTCTGGTGTAAAAATCGCCATGCGGGATCTGGAAATCCGTGGGGCAGGAAACCTGCTTGGGGAGGAACAGCATGGACATATGGATGCAGTGGGATACGATCTTTACTGTAAGATGTTAAGTGAGGCAGTCCGTCACCTGAAGGGAGAAATCCCGGAAGAAACCTATGCGACAACCGTGGATCTGAATATTGATGCTTATATTCCGGCATCTTATATTCCGAATGAGTATCAGAAACTGGATATCTATAAACGGATCGCAGCAATTGAGACAGAAGAAGAACAGGAAGATATGCTAGAAGAACTGATTGACCGTTTCGGCGATCCGCCACGCAAGGTGCAGCAGCTTCTGATGATCGCGCAGCTGAAGGCGAAAGCACATGCGGCTTATGTAATTTCGGTAGAGCAAAAAGGCGATGAATACAAATTTACCATGTATGAGAAGGCAAGGGTAAATGTAGCAAAGATTCCGGAACTGCTGGCAAAATATAAGGGAGAACTGACATTTAAGACAGATGCAGAAAATCCATATTTTATTTATTGTAAACTTCGGAAAAATAAAAAAGAAAAAGCAGAGCAGATTCTTGAAAATGCAGGAAAAATTGTCGAAGATATACAGGGACTTGTCGAAGAATAATGTGTATTTTTTATGAAAAAGATTGCCAGTAAGGTAAAAAAAAGATATACTATACGAGTGCATAGTGAAGAAGTGTGTACAATGGAGCGAAGATCAAGGAGGAAATTTTATAAATGAAAAAAAGAGTGGTTGCCTGTATACTGGCAGTTGCCTGCATTGCATCTTTAAACGGATGTGGAAGCAAGTTTAACGGACAGGATACAGTGGTAGAAGTCGGAGATGAGAAAGTGACTGCAGATGTGGCGAACTTTTTTGCAAGATATCAGCAGGCGCAGTTTGAAACAACATATAGCAGTTATCTGGGAGATGATTTTTGGGGAAAAGAAGTTACAGACGGAAAGACTTACGAAGAGAATTATAAGGATTCAATCATGGATTCTCTGGAAGAAATGTATATTCTGGATGAGCACAAGGATGATTATAAAGTTTCGCTAAGTGATGATGAGGAAAAAAGCATCGAGGATGCTGCGAAGAAATTTACTGACAGCAATGACAGTGCTGCAAAAGATACAGTATCGGGCGATGAAAAGACGGTAAAGAAAGTACTGGAACTTCTGACACTTCAGAAGAAGATGGAAACTGCCATGACTGCGGATGTAGATACGAATGTATCCGATGAGGAAGCAGCACAGAAGAAAATGCAGTATGTGCTGTTCTCTACAAAGACAACGGGCAGTGATGGAAAATCGACAGATATGTCAGATGACAAAAAAGCAGAAGTGAAAAAGAAAGCAGAAGATTTCCAGAAAGATGCGGCTTCGGCAGAAGATTTTTCTGTATTTGCAACAGCAGTAGGTGCATCAGCCACCGATCTGACATTTGACTCGGATACGACATCGCCAAACGAAGATCTGATCAAAGCTGCTGATAAGTTAAAAGAAGGCGAAGTAACAGACGTGATCGAAGCAGACAATGGCTATTATGTTGCAAAAGTAGTCAGCCTTCTTGACCGTGATGCAACGGATACCAAGAAAGAGTCCATTGTATCACAGAGAAAGAGTGACCAGTATCAGTCAATTTGTAAGAAATGGAAAAAGAAAACGGATATTAAAGTACATAAAAAAGTATGGAATACGATCAGTTTTGCTGATCAGGGCGTAACGGTTAAGAGCACGACCGAAGATACAGATACATCTTCAGACTCTTCATCAAAATAAGCGTCTGACTTAACAACAGGAAAGTACGACAGGAGGAGAGATTAGGATGGAATCAATAGGTATAGTATTGAAGGATATCATGGGAAACAGTGCGGTATTTATAGCAGGAAAAGAAGCCGTGATTGTTTCGGCGGTATCAATTGTTATATCGGTTTTCATTGGAATTTTAGGTTTGAAGCTGATCCGTGTCTGGAATGCAGTGATTGGATTTGTTGCAGGGGCATTGCTTGGATTTTCCGTGACATATCTTATGGGACTTGAAGCTGTTCCGGTACTGATCGCAGCCGGTGTTGCGGGTTTGGTTTTTGCAATACTGAACAGTGTATTTAAGAAATTCGGAGCTTTCTGGGTATGCTTTCTGGGAATGGCTGGCACAGTACTTGCGATTACAAATGCGGGAAACTGGATCATGCTGGCAGTCTGCGGAGCAGTCGGACTGATTTTCGCAATCCTTGCGATGATCTGGTTTGAACCGTTTGTGATTATTGCGACGGCATTAGCAGGCGGTTTTGGAGCAGGAATGATGATCTATGATCTGGCAGGTCTGAAAAATGTGATTTTCATGTGGATCATTTCGATTGGGATTACATTTATCGGAATCGTGATCCAGTTTATTATGAAGTCAAGTGAGATCAACAAGAAGCAGGTTCGAAGAGCAAATGCGATCAAGAAAGAAACATCAAAAGAAGAAGAAATAGAGATGGCAAGAACCATGCTGATCGATCTGGATGATGATGATGACGAGGATGAAGAATAGATAAGATGGATGAGAGGATGTATCAGAATGTGATACATCCTCTTTTGCATTTGATCAGGAATGGCTGGAAGAAACCGGTATTTCTTGCAGCGTTATAAAAAAAGAGGTATAATAAAAATAGTATCAACGATATAAGATCTGGAGATGAAAATATGAAGATAGATATGCATTGTCATGTAAGAGAAGGATCAATTGACAGCAAAGTGCCGATTGAAGAATTTATTAAAAAGCTGCAGTCTAAAGGCATTGGCGGAATGCTGGTTACAGATCATGACACCTATAATGGATATCGGCACTGGAAGAATACGGTCAAAGGGAGAAAATACAAAGATTTTGTCGTATTGAAAGGAATAGAGTATGATACACTGGATGCGGGACACATTCTGATCATTATGCCACAGGGAGTAAAGATGCGCCTTCTGGAGCTGAGAGGGCTTCCGCTTTCGCTGCTGATTGATTTTGTGCATCACAATGGAGGAATCTGTGGACCGGCACATCCGTGTGGGGAAAAGTATCTGAGTTTTACGAATACGAAAAGATGGCAGAAATCTCCGGAGTTGATTGAAAAATTTGATTTTATAGAGACTTTCAATGCATGTGAGCCACCACAGTCCAATGAAGGGGCGAAGTATCTTGCTGAAAAATATGGAAAACCGGGAACCGGAGGAAGTGATGCGCATAAGCTGGACTGCGTCGGCATGGGGTATACGGAATTTCCGGTACGGATTGAGACAGAGCTGGATCTGATCCGGCAGATCAGGGAAAAAGGAGAGATCCAGTCCGGTGGGGAGTATTACACGAAGACGACAAAAGACAAAATTGGAAAATTCAATAAACTTCTGATCTTTTCTTTCTGGTTTTATAACCGGGGTGGTGCACTTCTGAAAAAGCACACACGCAAAAAGAAGATCAATAAAGAACAGCCACTTGATGCAATCGATCCAATCGAGATTCCGTATCTGGACAAGATCAAGAGGAAACATTAGTGAGTGGCAAAATTTACTTTTGATACTCACATCATAATTTTAAAGATAAAAAATCCATCTGATTTCTTTTTTTAAAAGAAAACCAGATGGATTTTTTACAACCTGTTATTTTTTGAGAGACATTTCCTTCAGTTTGTTTCTAAGATCTTCAAAGGATTCTTTGTAATTGCGGCTCTGCATTTTCGGGAAAGCTTTCATGATACGCTTCTGCATATGAGAAGTTGCTTTGACATTTTCCAGGTAGCTTCTGCGAAGAAGAGCAATACGTTCTTTTACTTCGTCAGAAACATCGGCAAGGGTGTCTGAAATTGCTTCCTGTTTTTCGGAAATAGCAGATTTAAATTCTTCCTGCTTCTCAGATACAGTATCTTTGAACTCTTCCTGTTTTTCCATAGCTGTAATGGTACGCTTGTAGATTGATTCACCAAGCTTGTCGGAAATCTGATGAAGTTCGTCTGCAATGGCCTGCATTTTTTCAAGACGTTTGTTGAGCTTCAGGATACCGGATGCTGTTACATAGAGATCGGCAAGTCCGGCAATCACCAGAATACATACAAGAATGATACCGACAAGGAAAGGAATGTGTGAGAGCAGTGTGTCAATCAGTGGATGGAATACATCTACGATGAAAACACAGAACACTCCCCAGATCAGAGAAAACAAAAGGCACACATATCCATTCAGATTGAGCGGCATATTAGAATAATCCCACCATTTGTTATGGAAAACCTTTTCGAGAATGAACCCGGTCAGCCATTCGATTGCAGTAACAAGAATAGCACTTCCGAGATATAGCAGGAGCAGGTTGGAACGAAGCGGTGTCAGAAAATGAATGACTGCAACCACGCCGAAACCGTATACCGGACAGATCGGGCCATTTAAGAATCCACGGTTGACAAAACGACGTTCTTTAAAAGCGGCAAACGCAACTTCTGTACACCAGCCTAAAAAGGCATATATAAAGAAGCACTGAAATAAATAATATAGATGCTGTGCAGTCATAAAAAACCTCCTTGAGTCTGCTGCAAAAAAATATGTAATCCTTTATATTATATACAGAAAGGAAAGATGTGTAAACGGAAAAATGTGCTATACTGAAAACATGACATGGAAGGAGCTGGTAAAATGCTGGAAGAAATGATGCCAAGATGGGTTCCGACAGAAAATGTAAATGGATTTGAAATCTGTCCCGGACTGTATCGTGATGAGGGTGCGACTGCATTTCAGTCGGCAGTTAATTTTACAGTGCATTCAAAAGGGGCTGTGACATGTGAACTTCTTCTGTTTCACAGAAAGGAACCGGAACCTTATGCGGTGATCCCATTCCCGGAAAACTGCCGGATTGGGGATGTATTTTCCATGATGGTATTCGGACTGGATATTGAAGAATTTGAATATGCGTACAGGCTGGACGGACCGTGGAAACCAAAGGAAGGTCTTCTGTTTGATAAAAAGCATATTTTACTGGATCCGTATGCAAAGGCAGTTACCGGGCAGAGTGTATGGGGAAAAGCACTAAATACAGGGGGATATCGTGCCAGAGTAGTCCGGAATAATTTCTTCTGGGGCAGTGAAAAGCCGGATAAGATCCCGATGGAAAAACTGATCATCTATGAGATGCATGTCAGGGGATTCACGAAGATGGACAAAAGTGTCCGTCATCCTGGAACCTTTGCCGGAATCAAAGAAAAAATTCCTTATCTGAAAACACTGGGGATTAATGCGGTGGAGTTAATGCCGATCTTTGAATTTGATGAATTGCAGGGGAGCCGTGAGGTTGATGGAAAGAAACTGATTGATTACTGGGGGTATAATACAGTCAGCTTTTTTGCGCCGAATACGAGCTATGCAGCATCAACGGAATACAACCGGGAAGGAGTAGAATTAAAAGAACTGATCCGGGAACTGCATGATAACCAGATTGAAGTAATCCTGGATGTGGTGTTTAACCATACGGCAGAAGGAAATGAATGCGGACCGTTTATTTCGTTTAAAGGATTTGACAATCAGATTTATTATATGTTGACACCCGATGGAAAATATTATAATTTCAGTGGCTGTGGAAATACTGTGAATTGTAATCATCCGGTGGTGATCAAAATGATCCAGGATTGTCTGCGATACTGGGTGGCAGAGTACCGGGTGGACGGCTTCCGGTTTGATCTTGCCTCGATCCTGGGAAGAAATGAGGATGGGTCACCGATGGAAAATCCACCACTCGTAAAGAATCTTGCCTATGATTCGCTGCTTGCAGACACAAAGCTGATCGCGGAGGCGTGGGATGCCGGCGGACTTTATCAGGTCGGAAGTTTTCCGGCATTCCGCAGATGGTCAGAATGGAACGGAAGATACCGGGATGACGTGCGGGAATATTTAAAAGGGGGACTTTGGGCAGCAGGAGCAGCGCTTCAGAGAATTGCCGGTTCTCCGGACATCTATGATACCAGAATCCGCGGAAAACATGCTTCTGTGAATTTTCTGACCTGCCATGATGGATTTACCTTGTATGATCTTTATTCGTATAACCAGAAGCATAATGAGGCTAATGGATGGGGAAATCTTGATGGAAGTGACGATAACCGGAGCTGGAACTGTGGGGCAGAGGGGGACACTGATCAGGTGATGGTTGTTGAACTGCGCCATCGGATGATGAAAAATGCTTTTGCGGTCCTGCTTTGCAGCAGAGGGACACCGATGTTCCTTGCAGGTGATGAGTTTGGCAATACTCAGTTCGGGAATAATAATGCCTACTGTCAGGATAACGAGATTTCCTGGCTGGACTGGACGAGAAAAGAAAAGTTTCAGGATGTATTTGATTTTTGCGCTTATATGACGGCATTTCGGAAACGGCATCCGTCGATCACAGGAGATGCAGGGGCGAGCAGTCTTGGATTTCCGGAGATCAGCTTTCACGGTGAAGTGCCGTGGAAACTGGATTTTTCCAGACCGGAGATCCGGACGGCGGCAGTCATGTTTGCCGGATATGATAACAAAATGGCAAAAGAAGACTGTGTGTATCTTCTGATGAATCCATACTGGGAAGGTGTCTGGATAGAACTTCCACAACTTCCGGGCGGATATAGTTGGCATGTGGCGGTAAATACTGGAGATAAAAAGCAGGAAATTTATCAGAATCCGGTACGGATTTCGGAGGAAAGAATTCTTGTGGGACCGAGAAGTGTGATCGTTCTGGAGGCAGATCAACAATAAAATACTATTGACAAGCGGGTACTCTTCCTTTATAGTAAGGGTACTCGTCTTTTATATTCTCTTTTCTGACCTGAAAAGGCAGAAGGAGAAACTTTTATGAAATATATGAAGAATCATTTTGCCGGAATACTAAGTGTGATTCTGGCGGTAGTATCATTGTCGGGCAGTAGTATGCCTGTCGTATCTGCAAACTCAGCAGAGAGAATCGCAAAGAAAGAAACGATTGTAAAACTTGATGAAAAATTAGGAGCAGAGCCGGGAAAAGTGCTTGAGGAGTTAAAAAACCACGAAAAGGACGGTTATTATCTGGGAACGCCTTACAGCGGCTATCCTCTGACAGCAGAGAACTGCATGCGTCCGAACGGAGCCTACGGTGGAAATGGGGCAATGAACTGTACCGGGTTTGTCGCTTATGTTCTGGAAAAATGTGGAGCGGATCTGTCAGGAATTGACAAAGGAAGTCTCCGTGGCGGCAAGGTCAATGCGAGCAACTGGTTTCATTGGATGACAGACAATGCCGTGGAATCCTATCATTACAACACCATTGAGGAGCTGCTTGCGGGCGGAAAAGCGCAAAAAGGAGATGTGATCTATTTTGAGCCGGTTTCCTGGGAGGAAGAAGATGCAGACTGCCATATTGGATTTTTCTGGGGAGATAATAGCAACGATAATCGGTTCTGGCATTCGGCATCTATCCCGTCGAGTGGCAATCAGATTTCACAGCTTGTGGCAAAATCCAGATCAACGATATATCTTTTTAAGACAACCCATAACGGAAGCCTGGAGATCATGAAGAGTTCTGCAAGGTCAGAGATTACGGCTGATAATCAGCTCTACTCACTGGAAGGGGCAGAGTATACCGTCTGTAAAAGTGGGACATCCGAGGCAGTCTGCGTAATCCGGACAGACAAGAAAGGATATGGGAAGGCAGAAAATCTGCCGGAGGGTTCCTATGACATCAAAGAGACTAAAGCACCGAAAGGTTATGTACTGGACACAAAGCTGCGGCAGATCACGGTGAATGCCGGACAGACCGTGACCTATGAGTGTCAGGATGAACCGGAAAAGACAAAGGTGGAAATCTTGATCCGGAAGCAGGATGCGGAAACAGGGAAAGGGCAGGCGCAGGCAGGACTTTCTCTTGCGGGAGCTGAATTTCATGTGGCATTTTTTGATAGCATTTTTGACAATCAAAATGAAATTGGTGTGAAGGTGCCGCTCAGGAGTTGGAAGCTGAAGTCGGATGCGGATGGTGTGGTCCGGATGGATGAGGCGCACCTGATCAGCGGAGATCCGTTTTTTGAAAATAACGAGCTTCCGCTTGGAACGATTACGGTATGGGAGATGCATGCGCCGGAAGGGTATCTGGTGGACACCGTTACACATTGTATCAGGACTGGAACGGAGCAAAATGGAAGCTATAAAGCCCTGAAAATATGGAATCCAGTGGAAATAAAGGAAAAGCTCATCCGTGGGGATTTAAAGCTGGTGAAAGCGGCAGATAAAACCTTGAAAAGACTGGCAGATATCCCATTTCGGATCACATCGCAGGCAACAGGGGAGAGCCATGTGATCCGGACAGACAAAAACGGGGAGGCTTCGACCGGTGCGTACTGGAATCTGCATACGGTCAATACGAATAAGGGGGAAACAAGTGAAGATGGGATCTGGTTTGGGGAAGGAACTCCGGATAATACAAGAGGAGCGCTTCCTTATGGAACGTATCTGGTGGAAGAACTGCCTTGTAAAAATAATGAAGACCGGATGCTGATTCCTGCGTTTGAGGTGGAAGTAACAAAGGAAATGCGAGTAATTGATCTGGGGACACTGACAAATGATGAACATCCCGTACCGGAGATCGGGACAAGAGCGTCTGACCGGGAAACGGGAACGCATAACGGGAAACGGACAGAACAGGTAACGGTTATAGATCGGGTAAAATGGAAAAATCTGGAGATTGGAAAAGAATATGTAGTTAAAGGCACATTAATGGATAAGGAGACCAAAAAGCCGGTTCTTCAGGATGGAAAAGAAGTGACAGCAGAGAAAAAGCTGATCCCGGATACAGATTCCGGAGAAATTCAGATGGAATTTACGTTTGATGCAACGAAGCTTAACGGAGAACAGGTTGTTGTATTTGAGGAAGTGTATCTGGAAGAGAAGCTGGTTGCAGTGCACGCAGATCTGGAGGACGAAGGACAGAGTGTAACCTATAAAAAGGAAAAGCAGGTAGAAGAGGAAAAACCGGAAAGTCCGGAAAAGCCAAAGGAAACCGAGAAAGCAAAGACGGTTGCAACAGGAGATGGATCTTATGTAAAGATTCTGGTATTTCTGATCGGCGTTATTCTGACCGGGGCACTGCTCCTGTGTTTTCTTCTGAGCCGGATGTGGGGACGAATGTGGAAACGCAGATAAGGATGGCATTGCACTTGAAAGGTTCTTATGCTATAATCGCTAAATAGGAAAATACTTTAGCAGATTGCTGAAGTGAATCAGAAAGAATAAGAAGGGTGGAGAACCATGAATTTACTTTATAAGAGTACAAGAGATGCAGAAAAGACAGTAACAGCTTCCCAGGCAATCTTAAAAGGGCTGGCAGATGACGGCGGATTATTTGTACCGGTTTCGATTCCGAAGCTTCCGGTGTCGCTTGGTGAGCTCAAAGAGATGACCTATCAGGAAATCGCATATACAGTTATGAAGGAATTCCTGACAGACTTTACAGAAGAAGAGCTGAAGAGCTGTATCGCAAAGGCTTACGACAGTAAGTTTGATACCGAAGAGATTGCACCGCTTGCGAAGGTGGAGGATGCTTATTATCTGGAACTGTTCCACGGAGCAACGATCGCATTCAAAGATATGGCACTTTCCATTCTTCCGCACCTTCTGACTACTTCTGCAAAGAAGAATCAGGTGAAGAATGAGATCGTCATTCTGACTGCAACATCCGGGGATACAGGAAAAGCTGCACTTGCAGGATTTGCAGATGTAGAAGGAACCAAGATCATCGTATTCTATCCGAAGAACGGAGTCAGCCGCGTACAGGAGCTGCAGATGGTAACACAGAAAGGAGACAATACTTCTGTTGTTGCGATCCACGGTAATTTTGACAACGCACAGAGCGGTGTGAAGGCGATGTTCGAGAACAAAGAGCTGGAAAAAGAGTTAAATGAAGCAGGCTACCAGTTCTCATCTGCCAACTCCATCAATATCGGACGTCTGGTTCCGCAGGTTGTATATTATGTATATGCTTATGCGAAGCTTCTTCAGAATGAAGAGATTGCGGAAGATGAAGAGATCAATGTAGTTGTACCGACCGGTAACTTTGGGAATATTCTGGCTGCATACTACGCAAAGAATATGGGAATCCCGATTGCAAAGCTGATCTGTGCATCCAATGAGAACAAAGTTCTCTATGACTTCTTTCAGACAGGAACTTATGACCGTAACCGTGAATTTGTTCTTACAACATCTCCGTCCATGGATATTCTGATCTCCAGCAACTTAGAGCGTCTGATCTACAAGATCTCAGGAGAAGATGCAAGAAAAGATACGGATCTTATGACTGAGCTGAAGACAAAGGGAAGTTACGCGATTACAGGTGAGATGAAAGCAAACCTGGCTGATTTTGCGGCAGGATATGCGACAGAAGAGCAGGTCGCAAAGACAATCCATGATATATACGAAGATACCGGTTATGTAATGGATACCCATACGGCGGTAGCTGCAACGGTGTATAAAGCTTACAGAGAAGACAGTAAAGATGACAGAAAGACAGTAATCGCATCCACAGCAAGTCCATACAAATTTGCAGGAAGCGTTATGTCAGCGATCGATCCGAAGTATAAAGGACAGGATGATTTCAAACTGATCGAGGAGCTTCAGAAAGTATCCGGTACAGAGCTTCCGAATGCCATCAAAGAGATCATGAATGCCGAGATCCGTCACAATACGGAATGTGATGTGGATCAGATGGAGCAGACCGTTAAGAATATTCTTAGTGTAAAATAGACAGGAGAAGGCAAAAGAATGAACGGAATGGAAGGAATTTTTGGGATCATTGGTATTGGGGCGGGATTGTATAGCCTGTATGCATGGTTTCAGCTTAAATTCAAAGGAATCATCAATACATCAATTCTTGTACCAAAAGATACGAATATAAAGAAGTGTAAGGATAAGGAAGCATACAGGGCAGCAGCAGGACCGAAGCTTCTTGTGCTTGCGGTAGTGCTGATCCTGTACGGCGCAGAAGATCTGTATAATACTTACGTGCAGAGTACAGGAAAATTATTCTGGGTGATGTTAGTGCTGGTACTTGCAGTACTGGTATGGTTTGCATGGACAGTCAAAAAGCTGAATGCAAAGTATTTTTAAAATCAGATCACAAAATAAAGGAAAAGGGAAGGTGCAGACAAAAAGAGCTGCACCTTCTTATTTCATTTGGCGGAAAAATTTGTTACAATAAAAGTATTGCATGGCAAAGAAAATGTGATGGGGATAAAAGAAAATGTCATGCGAGAGATGAAATGCCGGAAGATTCCGATCCGTTTCAGGATGGAATCGTATTAAAAGAAGCATTTGACAGACTGAATAAATATGTAGTAGGGTAGATGAGATTTGATGGAAAATGTATTTGAGATATTAAAAGATTTACCAAAGCCGGGGGATTACGTTCTTTTGACAGTGGCAAAAGGATCTGCAGCCGGAGAAAAAGCAATTTTGGCAGAGAAAAAAATAATCTGGGAAAGTAAAGAAAACGGTTTCTTTTCAGCACATTTTTCAGAAGCAGGTGACTTGAAAAAATGTGGACTTTATGAAATCAGAGAGCAGCAGGTGTTTTGTGATATAATTGGAGGGCAGGAGCATCTGGTCATTTGTGGCGGTGGTCACGTATCGGTGCCGGTGATCAAAATCGGGATTATGCTTGGATGGAAGGTCACGGTTCTTGAAGATCGTCCGCAGTTTGCCGATCATGCCAGAAATGCGGGGGCAACGGAAGTGATCTGCCAGCCGTTTGAAGATGCCCTGGATCAGATCGAAGGAGACAAGGATACGTATTTTGTTGTACTGACCAGAGGTCACAGATATGATCAGGTTTGTCTGGAGAAGATCGTTGGGAAGGAACATGCTTATATCGGAATGATCGGAAGCCGGCGAAGAAGTGCGATGGTAAAGCAGAATCTGATTGAAAAAGGATGCAGTCAGGAAGTAATCGGCGAGATAAAAAGTCCGATTGGTCTGAACATCGGTGCTGAGACACCGGAGGAGATCGGTGTGGCGATCATGGCGGAAATCATCGAAGTAAAGAATCAGAACAAGAGAGTCTGCGGTTATCCGAAAGACTTGCTGGAAGTAATCCTGGATATCGTTCATCCGGGAAAGAAGATGCTTGCAACGATCATTACAAGAAAGGGTTCTGCACCAAGAAATGTGGGATCCAAGATGCTGATCCTGGAAGACGGCAGCTGTGTTGGAACCATCGGAGGCGGCTGTATGGAGGCAGAGGTTTTAAGAAAAGCGAGAGTCATGATGCATGAAAATAATACAGGACTAAAGACAGAATATGTGGATATGACCGGAGATGATGCGGAGGAAGAAGGCATGGTCTGCGGCGGTACGATCGAGGTGTTACTGGAACCACTCTGGAATTAAGAAAGGATGGAAAGGCTGTGAGAGATTCTTATGGACGAACAATTGAATATATGAGAATTTCAATCACAGACCGCTGTAATCTGCGATGCAGGTACTGCATGCCGGATGGCGCAAAGTGGATTCCTATGTCAGAAATCCTGACTTATGAGGAGATTGAACGAATCTGCAGGGAGGCTGTCCGGATCGGGATTACCAGGTTTAAGATTACCGGAGGTGAGCCTCTGGTCAGAAAAGGATGCGCAGATCTGATCCGGATGATCCGGCAGATTCCGGGCACAGAAGAAGTAACAATGACGACAAATGGGGTTCTTCTGGGTGAGAATCTGGAAGATCTTCTTGCAGCGGGGCTGGATGCGGTGAATATCAGTCTGGATACACTGATTCCAGAAAAATATCAGGAGATTACCGGGGCAGATGAACTGGAAAGAGTCAGAAAATCCATTTTCATGGCAGAAAAAAGCGAGATCCGGGTAAAGATCAACACGGTCCTGCAAAAAGGAGTCAATGATGAGGAATGGAAAAGTCTGGCAGAGTTGGCGAAAAAGAACAAGCTGGATGTCCGTTTTATTGAATTGATGCCGATTGGACAAGGAAGAGCAGAGAATGGCATTTCCGGTTCCTGGGTGCTTGGAAAACTGAAAGAAGCTTATGGGATAGAAGGAGAGTTTTATCCGTTAGAGGGACGGTTTGGGAACGGACCTGCTGTGTATTATCAACTGCCTGGTTTTCAGGGAAAAATCGGTCTGATCAGTGCATTGCATGGAAAATTCTGTGACAGATGTAACCGGATTCGGATGACATCAACCGGAAAGTTAAAAGCGTGTCTGTGCTATGCAGATACTATCTCCGTTTTTGAGGCAGCAAGACACGGATCGGAAGAAGAAATCCGGAAATGTCTCGAACAGGCGATCCGTGGAAAACCGAAGATGCATCATTTTGAGGAGCAGAATTTTATTACAGAACAGAAAAATATGTCACAGATCGGAGGATAAACATAAAAATGGGAAGACTGAAGGGAATCTGCATCAGTGAAAAGAGAGGAACCGAAAAACATGAGGTTCGTGAAGCCATGGTCAAAATGGACTGGGGGATTGAAGGAGATGCACACGGTGGAAAATGGCATCGTCAGATCAGTCTGCTTTCCGATGAAAAGATTCAGGAATTTCGTGCAAAAGGGGCAGAAGTTGCGTATGGTGCATTTGGTGAAAATCTGATCGTGGAAGGATTTGATTTTCGCGCGCTTCCGGTTGGCACAAGATTTCATATCGGAGATGTGGTACTTGAGATGACACAGATTGGAAAAGAATGCCACAGTCATTGTCAGATTTATAAGAGAATGGGTGACTGCATTATGCCAAGAGAGGGCGTTTTTGCAGAAGTCGTCACCGGAGGTCATATCAAGGTAGGAGATGAAGTTGTCATGGAACAGGTGAAAAGTGACCGTCCATTTTCAGCGGCAGTTATTACTTTAAGTGATAAAGGGGCTGCCGGAGAACGAGAAGACAAAAGCGGACCCATGATTGTCGAAATGTTGAAAGATGCCGGATATGATATTAAAGAAACGATTTTATTACCGGATGAGCAGAAAAAACTGGAAAAAGAGCTGATCAGACTGGCTGATCAGAGACAGCTTAATGTGATCTTCACCACCGGAGGAACAGGATTCTCCGAGCGGGACCGGACACCGGAGGCGACGGTAAATGTCTGTGACCGGATGGCAAACGGAATAGCAGAGGCAATCCGGAATTATTCGATGACGATCACAAAGCGTGCTATGTTCAGCAGAGCTGTATCAGGTATCCGAAAAAAAACGCTGATCATCAATCTCCCGGGAAGTCCCAAAGCAGTACAGGAAGCACTGGAGTTTCCTGAACTTGGACATGGGCTTGGAATCCTCCGGGGAACAGAAGGCGAATGTGCCAGAAAATAAAGAGGTTAAAAATCATGAGTGGATTTACACATTTTAACGAAGATGGTAATGCGGTGATGGTAGATGTGGGGGAAAAGGCTGAGACAAAAAGAGAAGCACTTGCCTCAGGGATGATCCGCATGTCGGAAGAATGCTTTCAGAAAGTAAAGGAAGGCAGCATGAAAAAAGGAGATGTTCTTGGCGTAGCAAGAATTGCCGGGATCATGGGTGCAAAAAAGACAGCAGAACTGATTCCGCTGTGCCATCTGTTAAACCTTACCAAAGTCGAGATTGATTTTGAATATCTGGAAGAAGAGCATGGGATCCGGGCAATCTGCCACACGGCATGTACCGGCAGGACCGGTGTGGAAATGGAAGCACTGACCGGGGTAAATACCGCTCTTCTTACAATCTATGATATGTGCAAGGCGGTTGACCGGGGAATGGAGATCAGAGAAATCCATCTGCTTGAAAAGTCCGGTGGAAAAAGCGGGAAATGGGTACGTTAAACGTATTTTAATTTCTGGTAAAAAAAGTAAATATCTTCAACGATTAACAGTTGAAAAAACACGGCTGATGGTCTATAATAGGCTTTAGAAAACCTGGAATGTTCGAGACTTCCGTATTTTTGAACCTACAATACTTTAAACGGGATTCTTATATCTCTGTAATATGTCAGGCCCTCATTGCGCAGGGGAAGGCAGAAAAGCAGATGCGGTCGCCCACCTAGCGGAGTGCTAGGAGTCAAAAAACGGAAAACGGCATTTCGGGGGACTACAAAAGATAAAGGACAGTTGCGAGAGCAACTGTTTTTTTGGGTTTTCAAAGAAGCGAAAATGTGATAAACTATTTTGAAAAATGAAACTGCCGATAAGATAAATGGAGTTATTATATGATGAAAACGATAAACAAGATTCGGGAAATTACAGGGCAGGTGTCACAAAAGCATGTGGGAGCATACGCGGCCCAGTCTGCTTATTTTTTTGTGCTGAGTATGATCCCGATTATTTTGCTGCTTCTTGCTATCATACAATATACTCCGGTGACAAAAGCAGATGTTATGACTGCAGTGGTAAATTTGTTTCCGGAGACAAATATGCAGGATTTTATGGTTGGCATTGTAAATGAAGTATATAACCAGTCGAAGACGGTCATTCCGATTACTGCGATTGTAGCATTGTGGTCAGCAGGTAAAGGAGTACTTGCGGTTAGTACAGGACTGAACTGTGCATATGAGCTTCGTGAGACACGAAATTATGTATTTTTAAGAATCCGGGCATCCATCTATACGATCCTGTTCATTGCAGCAATTGTGATGGCTCTGGTACTTTCTGTGTTTGGTAATAATATCAGTATTTTTATATATCACAAAATTCCGTTTCTTGCGGAGACGACGGATATGATCATGCGTTTGAGAACGGTGATTTCATTTGTTGTTATGACTGGAATTTCGCTTCTGGTATATCACTTTTTGCCGAACCGGAAGCTTCCGTTCCGGGATTTGATTCTGGGATCTATTTTCTGTTCTCTGGGATGGCTGGTGATCTCGTTTGTTTTTTCAATGTATCTGACAATCTTCAAAGGATTTTCCGGTCTGTACGGAAGTATGACGGCGATCATTCTTGTGATGCTGTGGCTGTATTTCTGTATGTATGTGATGCTGCTGGGAGGGCTTATTAACTGTATCTGGGTAGATGCAAAGCGGGATATCCTGGAAAAGGATTAGTTCTGCAAAAAGCAGCATCCAGGTTCCGGAATATGTTTTTGCGTAGATAAACGGTGAATCTATCAGATAAAACCGCTTGACATAAAAAAATCATATGTTACAATAAATAAGTATATGACATATCATAAAAGCAATGACCGTGTAAGTAGTGAACTGTTTTCCGACAGAGAAGGAGAATCCCCGGCTGTAAGTTCTCCCCGGTTCAGGCAGGAAACGAATTTCCCACGTGAGCTGCGTTTTTGAAAATAAAGTAGAAAACGACGTCCCTGCACGTTACGCAGTCCGAGTGCCTGTTATTCAAATAGCAGGAAACAGGGTGGTACCGCGATTTATCTCGTCCCTTTTTAGGGGCGATTTTTTTTATATATTAGGAAAGTGTTCTTTC
>ERZ779876.971-NODE-971-length-27181-cov-47.672602_pt1 | contig 27181 bp, 34 predicted proteins | sample MGYA00511068_ERZ779876 | MGnify/ENA primary metagenome ERZ779876 (study PRJEB29588, sample SAMEA1970858) | human gut metagenome | biome: human gut; feature: human-associated habitat; material: faeces | place: Denmark | collected 2008/2010 ...
AAAGGTCTGCCAAAACCAGCGCCGGCCGGAGGAATGGCGGGTAATTCCTCTGGCAGCAGGCGTACCAGAAGAAAGGAGTGCCGCATGAGTACCAACCAATACCAAGAGATGCGCAACCGCCAGCAGGCGGAAGTAAACGCATTTCCCATGTTCTTTGCTTTTAATAAACAGCAGTTTGCTGAAGGAATGCGCAAGCTGGGCTTGTCCCCCTCGGACACCCGCCAGGTATGCAGCATTTTTGGAGGCGGCTACTGCCGTAAAAGCGATGTCGCAAAACTGAATGAAATGTTCACCCGACACCGAAAAGAGCTGGAAGATGCCATTGCCGGCGACAAAACCGGGCAAGGTTTTATCTGTGATATGTTCCTCCAGGAGTTGGAGAACCATGAGTACAGTTATACCGGCGATGTGCAGGAAACTCTTGATGCTTTGGGCATTACGGCCCAGTATATTGAGGCTGTTCCGCAACTGCTGGATGGCCTGGCTCTGGCCTGTGAAAAGGCTATGCAGCACGATTGTTTCGACTGACCCAGAAAGAAACCATGCCCCACCGGGGTCCGAATCAACAGCCGCCGCAGCTCATATGCCGCCGGCGGGCTTTTCATTGACAGGAGGTGCAATCTTTGAATTTTCACGAAACGATATGCGGCCGCCGCTTTTTTGACGCCCAGCTGCCCCATCTCATCAAGGCTCTGGAACGCATTGCCGATGGCCTTACCCAACCAAAAATGTCTTTGCCGCATGGCATGACTATTGAGCCCAATTTCCTGCATGACCTCTATTACGGCGAGTACGAACCGAGTGTTTTTAAGGAGCAGGACAAAAAGCAGCAGGTACTTAACCACACAGTATCTGCGGCTGAGACCGCCCTACGCGGGGAACTCTCCAAAACTCCTGCAGCTCTGGCAGCTTTCGAGGTGTACCAAACGGCCGCCGGTGAGCGCAACAGCGCTGTGATTGAACAGGCTTTTGAGTCTGGATACCGTACTGCCATGCAAATGCTTTTTGCTGGGCTGGTATCTGCTCCGCCGGAGGACCACGCCAATGGATGAACAGCAGCACAACGCTTTAGAATTGCCAAAAGGATTATACGAGCCTGTGCTCCGGCAGCCGATGGAGTTAGACTTCCTGCTGGGGCAGGAACTCTCCCTTTGCTTTCATGATTTGGACGGCTCCCATGTGTTCAAGACCTGCTATGGCGATATCTGCAAAGCAGTCAATGCCTTACGGGACTATGCACGGCTGCTGGAGATGGCCTGTGAGCAATGGGACCTGACTGGTTTTCATCGTGCCCTTTATGAGTATCATGCGGAAAAAATGAGGGAAATTGCAGGCAAATTTCAGGCCGGCATCGGCTATGACTATGACGCTGCCATGGAAAAATGCCGCAGGAAAAAGAAACGCAAGAAGAAGGAAGATGATTTTGGTGAGGATGCTCTTGTTCTGGCCTTCAAGCGGACAAAGCAACCCGCCGAGCAGATGAAGGAGACAGATACTGATGTTGATGACTCTCCCTGGGAAGAGGACGAAGACGAACAGGAAAGTGACGACTGATCACAACACGACCCGCCCCAGCGGGTATCGGGATCGCCAGTCTGGTAAGCTGCAAGCCTACCGCTCTTTTGCTGCCACTCATTTGCATGTGTATGAGCGGTGCCGCCATTTTCGCCGCGGATAACTGAACGATTTTTGATCTGCGGGGCTAGGGCATTGTACCCAGCCCCACCCCACAAAAAGGAGGGAGCAATGATGATTTATCATCAGCCTGGAGAAGAATTTTGGCATGAGGGTGTCTGCTACAAAGTCGGCGGACGCATTGTTGCCAATGAAGCGAGCGATTACGCAGGGCTCTTCGGAAATATCCTTGAAATCCGCACCGAGGATGACCGGGAGACTGACAACGACACGCCGGACATCTACTGCGCGTTTGAAGCGCCGGTGCTCTCTGCGGACCGTCTTGCTCTGGAGCAGACCTTTTCACAGCTTTACCATGAGCAGAAACACATCGAGGATCTGGGCCTGGACATGGTTATTATGGGGCCTGAAATGATTGCTCCCCTTGAACATCCTACCCAGGTATATCCCACAGGGGCGCTCTATGTAGTCGTTGTCCACTGGGCTACCGATGGGGAGTATGGTTCCTATAAAGCGATCTTCACGGAGCGCACCGATGCCCTACATCAATTTCACAATGACCTTCGGGAAGAATTTCTGGTTGGAAGCATTCCGCGCTGGAAAGAAAGCAGCCAATTCGTCGAAGAAGAGTCTGACAGCAGCTATGAGTGCTATCTGGACGGCGAATACTGTGAGAACCATTTTTCGATTGCGCTGGAACAGCGGGCGCTGCCTCTTTCCCCTGCATTTTACCGCAGTGTGGCAGAATTGTACCGCGCGGAATGCCTGCGGGATGATTTCAGGGAACATATTGAGAACCATGACGATTTTCAAGAGCTCTCTGACGCGCAGAAAGAAGCCCTGCTGCGCTCTCCCGATTTGCCGCAGCGGATTGCCAACCAGCTGGAACACAGCTGCGCCTACGGTGAGGCTTACCGGCAGGCGGTGTCCGATGTGGCACGCACTCTGCTGATAGAGTTGCGGCAGCAATCCGCAGAACAGAGCCCCTGCGGACGCTGTGACACATAAATCATAATAGAATGGAGGTTTCATTACATGGACGAAAAAGAAAAGAAACTGCGTGAAGACCTGGAATTCCATCTGGATACGCTCCGGCGCAACCTGGAGGCCGTTTCAATGGAGGATCTGAAAACAAAGTACGCAAAGCCCTTCAAGGATCTGAAGGACAGCATCTGTAAAGCCGCCACTGAATACACCAAGTACATCTCGCTCAACGGTATCCGCATTAAGAGCCACTACGGTGACAATGCCATAAAATATATAAACGAGGCAATCAAAGATACTCCGTACCTGAAAAAGATCTCCGAAGCCGCCTTTGAGCGGCAGGACATGGAGGAGATCGCGGCACTGGCAAAGCAGCTTCGTGAAGTAGTTTTGCAGAGCTTGTATGTATTCAGCCTGCCGCTTTTCTGTCTGTATGTTCCTACGGAGTGTATGAAGGACTACCACATTCTCCCGGAGATCTATAATGATGTCACTTCACAGGTCTTGCGGAACGGGGAATGGCAGCTCGCAGAAAATATCCGCCCCGGAGAACTGATTCCTGTGCAGATCATTTTCGAGGTGCCTGCGCCGTCTGAGGAAGCGGCATGAAGCGGTCGCAAAAATACCTGAGCAGCGAGGCTCACGGCTATTTGCAGGAGGCGGAGGCCTGCTCCCTGATCCTCAAAGACCTGGAGCGCATATCCGCCAAACTGCAGCGGCGAATCGATAAAGAGGCCGCCGCAAGGCAAGCTGACTTTGAAGCCGCCATGCAGTACCACAGCGAGGCGGAAATTCAGGATGCTTACGGCTGGGAGTTCATCACTGAGGCGCAGTATCATGCCTATTTAGATCTGTTCCGCCGTGGCAGAGAAGCGATAGAGGACCATCCTCCCACCACCTCTGAAATGGCGCTCGCCATTATGCGGAAGGTCATTCGTGATTTAGAATCAGACAAACGGGAATATGAGTTTTCCGCTCTCACACCGGAGCAACAGGTCGTGGAACTGCAACGCGCAGAACAGGCCCGAAAGGAATGGAAGGCACATATTGCCCAGCTGCGGGAGAAACAGGGCCGTGTACTCAAATCCGAGGATTTGGAGGCTTCACAGCCTTAGTTTTCCTGCGCCAGCCAAATGCTCTGCCAAATAGGCAGAGGCCATCATTAGAAAGGGATCGGCAAACCGTACCGCTACGGTCTGCCGGTCCCTTTCTTTATAAAGGAGTAGAATATGAAGAAAAAACCATCTCACCCAATGCTGAGGAAATACACCGTAACGATTGAAGAACAGATTGTTCAGGAGTTTCCCGTGGAGGCTTATGACCTTTCCCATGCGCTGGAGACAGCCGAAGCTGCCTACAAGCAAGGGGAATTGGTGGTACAGCCCTCAGCACCGGCTACCCGCCTGATCATGGCACGGCACAATAAGACCGGGAAAACAACCGGGTGGAGAGAATTCTAATTATGATTGTAAGGGAGAGAGACATATGAATCTATGGCATGACAAATCTTATATTGCACCTTCAGGCCCGGAATGGGTCGAACGGGGCTACGCTATGTACGATGTTCATTCCGTGCGCTTTCAATTTGTCTATACGGAAGAACAGAAGAAAGCCAACCGCCGTGCGCATACAGCGGCTGATGAGGGCCAAGCCCTGGTTATGGCTGCTGAGGTACGAAATTCTATTATGGAGCCCGTTATGGACGCCATCGCCCAAAATTTCGTCTGCTATCAGTATGAGGATACCGAGCCGGCGCCTTTCGGGAGCTGTCAGTGGGATCTCTTCTTCTGGTGCAATGATTTCAGCAATACGCTCCACGGCTGTGGCCTGTCCGGACGGGATTATTCCTACTTTACATTGAACTTCAACGAGAACCAGACTGTGGAAAAGCGTGCCGAGGTCTGCTGGCGGCTGCTGCAATTTCTGGAACACCGCTGCCGGAAAAACCGCAATCTGGATGTTGCCGTCCAGTACAGCATCTGGTACGACCATGAGAAGATCGAAAAAGATGCTGACCGGATGAAATGTCTGCTGGCGGGCTGCAGCTGCACCTATGGCAGTAAGGACGGGAAATTCCTGTTTGATGATGGCATTTTCTGCTTCCGTCCCAAGTACGCCAAGCGGCAGCTCTATCGTGTTTCTGATTCCGAGGTTCTTGCCCTGTGCTGGAAACTAGGCCTGACAGACGATGCTGCTGATGGCAGCCCTCTCGCAACGGGGAGGCACAGCGCATGAAGTACAGAGAAATCTATGCCGCATTGGCAAAGCAAAGGATGGATGTCCCGGGGTTCCGCTTTTTTGAAAGCACAGTTGATGCGGCCTGATGATTGCATCAAAAGGGCAAGCAATGCCCCAATACCATTTTAGACTTCAAAGAAAACGGGGGCGTTCTGAATGCCTCCTACACACTGCCCTTACCGGCAGGCTTATCACGAGGACCGGCAGGCTGCGCTTTGCGGCCTGCTGGTCTTCGTTCCGGGGGAAATCATGAAACCAATACCATTTAACATGAAAGGAACGGAATATGCTCTGACCATCAAGATTGCCACCTATCCGGAGGGCAATCTCGCCATCAAGCTCTATCAGGAAAGCTTCGGCCAGTTGGTATTCTGGGACAGCCTCACGGTCAATCTGGGCGGCCTATGTCCCAAAGATTGTGGATATATCAATATCAGATCCGCTGGCAAACGCTTTTACGCCTGGATCAAGCGCAATGGCCTGGGGGAACGCACCGGACAGGTTCGATTGGAGGACGGCGTAGAATATGTGGAATACCTCTTCAATGCCAAAAAACTAAAAAAACTGGACCCAGAGGGTTACACCTACTACGAGCGGCGCTTGAAGGGAGAACTCGGCCGGCGATATGAGCGGCTATATTTGGCGCTTCGGCGGCTGGCAAACCACATTCCGGATTTCCACTACACAGATTATAGCGGGTGGCGCAGGCTGCAAAATTCCTTTGACACACCCCCGCTGCGGGTCGAGGCCGAAGATCCGGCACATCACCGGCGCTTCACCTTTGAGCACCGCGGGATCATCCTGCGGACTACGATCACAGACTGTGACACCAATATTGCGCTAAGCAGTCTGTATCGCCGCCGGGAAGATATGGCCGCCGATCTGCTGGCGCTGTTCCAGGACGAGCTGCCTGCTTTTATGCCCTGGTCTGAAACACGCCGCAGAGAAAGCGACGCAAGGCATGACCCGCCCCTTGCTCAGACATTCAAAGAAACAAGCGAAGTCCGCCAAAAGGCGTCAAAAAAGAAATCCAGAAAAAGGAGCACAAAATCATGAAGATCAAATTATATCCCAAAGACCTGTTGGAAACTATCTGGCGTAAAGACAAGACGCTGTATGCAGACGGCGATGCTGCAGAGCCGCCCCGATGCCTGCGGTGCGGCGCCCCTCTGGCCGCCCACCTGATGGTCAATGCCCTCAGCCGCTATGCGGATGTGCAGATCTGTGAAGCCTGTGGCATGGATGAGGCCCTTCGGGATGCCGTCCACGCCCCTTTGCCCCTCACAGAATGGGATGCGGTGAAGCGCGGCAGACTTCCGGCCTCTGAAAAAGGGCGCGTATGCTATTTGGATACCACCTGCACCTTTGAGGAAGTATTCCGGCACACCTATACACCGCCCATGCAGCTTACTGGCCGGCCTGTCAGTGAGATCACCTACTCCCGCTCAGATTATGACAGCCATCGGTGGTGGACAACTTGGCACGATGGACCTGGGAAAAAGGCAGCGCCGGAGCTGGTGAAGGAGATCGACGATTTCCAGAATGCCCTGTTCAAGCTGCCTGCCTTCAAAACGCTGAATACTATGCGGCGGTTCTGCAGGTATGCGCAGGCCACCAGCGAAGCGACGGAGTTCAACCTCTATTCCGAAACCGATCACTTGTATATTTGGATTCGGATGATCACCCGGTTCCGGGATTACAATGTCTATGTTCACTATTACGATAAGGCGGCTGTTGGAGGTAAGTAATGCGGCTGAGATACTACGACAAGCATTGTGCAGAAATTCAAGTCGGAATGCTGCTGCGCCATGATGGCGGCGCTATCGAGCGTGTCCTGGAGGGCGTCAATAGCAACGGAGACATCACGCTTGGCTTTGAGGCATCTGCCTCTGAAATTTATCCGCTGAGTGAGTTCAATTTGAGAGAATGGGAAATTGCGGCAGAGTAATTTTGCCGCAGCGAGGCCGCAGGTTGGGGATTTCCCAGCCTGCGGTTTCTGTTTATCAGCCCAAGGGGGCTGTGGGTAGTAGGTTCCCTTCACCCGGTTTCCTTACAAACCCGTAAGGTTCTTTGGCGTCACTTTATGATATAATCTACTTGTATATTCTCGGTGAATGGAGGAATTTTTATTGAATACTCTGTTGCTTTTGGAAGATGATTTCAGCCTGGTAGACGGGCTGGTTTATTCTTTGAAAAAGAATGATTTTTCCGTGGAGGTTGCCCGTACCGTTCAAGAAGCCCTTGCTTTACTGCCGGAGCTTGACCGCTTTGATCTGTTGATTTTGGATGTGACCTTGCCGGACGGAACGGGTTTTGATGTGTGTGAAGCGGTTCGCCGCCAGAATGAAACGATTCCGATTCTGTTTTTGACAGCATCGGATGAGGAAGTAAATGTGATCCACGGACTTGACTGCGGCGGGGACGATTACATCACGAAACCCTTTAAGCTGGGGGAATTGTGTTCTCGAATCAGGGCGCTGCTGCGTCGGAGCGGATTGCAAAAGCAGCCGCGCTCTGACATTCTGCGCTCCGGCCCGGTGTCCATTGATCTTGTCTCAAGCCGCGTTATGTTGAACGGGTCGCCGTTGGAAGTGACCAGTATGGAATATCGGCTGCTCTGCCTGTTTTTGAAGAATGAAGGAATTACCATTCCCCGCAGCCGTATTATGGATCTTCTGTGGGATAGCAGCGGCAATTTTGTGGACGATAACACTTTGTCAGTGTATATCCGCCGCTTGCGGGAAAAAATTGAGGACGATCCATCCAAGCCAACTCACCTGTTGACTGTTCGCGGATTTGGGTATCAATGGAAGGATGGAAAGGGGGCTGTGCGATGAGCTTTCTGCGTGAAAGACGTGCCCGTTACTATTTCCTGTTTTTGTGCGGTATTGCCCTTGTGCTGTTACTATTCTCCATCCTTATGACCTGGCAGCATACCCGGCAGGTACAAGAGCTTCTTCTGGAAAGAGAAGCCACTCTTGCTTCTTCACTTTTGGAGCAGGGAGTTTCTACGGAAGTTATCGCAGCAGCCATGAAAAGCGAATCTGTCAACACAAATGGTTTGACATTTATGGCACAGATTGGACATACAAGTGCCACACCACTGCCGCTGTCACCGCTGGCAAGGCAGACAGCAATTTCGTTTGGGATTTTCGCTTGTGTAGTTCTTTTCCTGCTTGGGTTCGCTGTGCTTGTCGGCTCTGCCATGTATCTGCATCGGCAGGATGCGCTGTATCAAACTGTTATCCGCACAGTGAATGAATATTCGGACGGCATTTTCCAAAATCATTTGCCACAAAACGAAAACGGTCTGCTATACCAGATGTTCGGCGGAATTGAAGAATTGGCTGTCGCTTTGCAGGCAAAAAACGAAAATGAACATAAGTCCAAAGAGTTTTTGCAGGAAATGGTGTCCAATATCTCTCATCAGCTGAAAACACCTCTGGCTGCGCTTTCCATGTATACCGAGATCATTATAGACGAGCCAGATCAGCCGGATACCGTAACTTCTTTTGCAGAAAAGTCAATGGCCTCTTTACAGCGGATCGAGCAGCTGATTGGGGCTTTATTAAAGATGGCGCGGCTGGATGCTGGCAGTATTGTTTTTGAAAAGAAGCCAATTCTCGTAACGGAACTGTTAGAGCAGGCGCAGGCATCTTTTACAATAAGAGCAGAAGTGGAAGGAAAGCAGATCATGTTGTCAGGCCCGCCTGATGAAATGCTTACCTGCGATTTTGAATGGACCAGCGAAGCAATCGGCAATCTTATTAAAAATGCGCTGGATCATACCGGGCGCGGCGGACTGATTCATATAGAGTGGAAACACTCCCCGGATATGCTACGGCTCAGCGTTTCGGACAATGGCTGCGGGATTTCTCAGGATGACATCCACCATATTTTTAAGCGATTCTATCGAAGCAAACATTCCAGCGACCATACAGGTGTGGGGCTGGGCCTGCCGCTTGCGAAAGCAATCGTAGAAGGCCAGGGCGGGACAATTTCCGTAGTCAGCACTCCCTGCGAAGGAACAACTTTCACAATTTCCTTCTTCACCAACCTTACAGAATCGCAAGGTTAAATTCACCGGAAAGTAAGCTGCCCCTGTTATTCTGGGAGAAAAGGAGGTTAGACCTATGGAAATTTTGAAAGTACAGCAACTTTGTAAAACCTATGGCTCTGGTGAGGCCAAGGTAGACGCCCTGAAAAATGTCTCCTTCTCTCTGGAGAAAGGACAGTTTGCTGCGGTAGTCGGAGAATCCGGCTCCGGCAAAAGCACTCTGCTTAACTGCATTGGCGCGCTGGATACGCCCACATCTGGTAAGATTCAGATCGACGGCCAAGATTTATTTTCTATGAAGGAGGAAAAACGCACGATTTTCCGCCGCAGGAATATCGGCTTCATCTTCCAGTCCTTTCAGCTTGTCCCGGAGTTGGATGTAGAGCAGAATATCATTTTCCCGCTTTTATTGGATTACAAAAAGCTGGAACAGGCGAAAGTGGAGGAAATTTTGGAGGTGCTGGGCCTTACAGAACGACGGCACCACCTGCCGAGTCAACTGTCCGGCGGACAGCAGCAACGGGTGGCTATTGGCCGGGCGCTTATCACAAAGCCAAAATTGATTTTGGCCGACGAGCCTACCGGCAACCTGGACAGCAAAAACAGCAGTGATGTGATCGCTCTGCTGACGCAGGCATCCCGTCGGTATCAGCAAACTATTTTGATGATTACGCACAATTCCAACCTGACGGCATCGGTTGACCGGGTGTTCCGGGTAAGGGACGGTGTTTTGAAAGAGTTGGGAGGTGTGCAGCCGTGAAACATTATCTCAACCTGGTTTCTATTTCCGATAAAGTGCATCGCCGACAGAGCCGAATGACGCGCATCTGTATCATTCTGGCCGTATTTTTGGTCGCTGTGATGTTTGGGCTTGCAGATATGTATCTGCAAAGCATGACCGCCGAAACAAAACACCAGACAGGCGACTGGCACGCAAAATTTTCCGCCATTGATGAAGAAACGTCAGCTTTGATTGCAGCAAGGCCCGAAACGGAACTTTCCGGTTGGCAAGGTACACTCCCCGCAGAGGCTGGGATCACGGCGGGTACGCAAAGTGTTGCCATTGTCGGAATCGAAGAACCTACTTTTTCCCAAATATACTTTGGAACCTTTACAGAAGGGACGGCGCCAGCAACTGATTCCGAAGCGGCCATTTCTGAAACGGCTGCTCAAAACCTGAATCTCTCCGCTGGTGATTCGGTATCCTTAACGCTGCCGGATGGCAGTATCCAGTCGTTTTCTGTAACAGGAGTTTTTAACGATGAGGCCGCCAGCCTAACCACCGGAAACGTCAGCGCCTTGCTGGTCACACCTCAGGCGCTTTCCGGTTTGGATTTTGGCAGCATGGCACCCTCATGGCAGTATGTGGTTCGCTTTTCCTTGCTCAGCAAAATTCCGGACACGGTTCAGGATATTCTTGCACAGGATGGCCTTACTACCGAGCAAGTCCAGCAAAACGATAATCTGCTCAGTATGTTGGGACAGCTGCCAGATTCTAATGTGTCGCAGATTTATTCGATAGCCTTTGCTCTTTCGCTGGTGGTCATGGTGACCTGTATTCTGATGATTTCCAGCAGTCTGAACAGTAATGTGAGCCAGCGAACCGAGTTTTTCGGGTTGATGCGCTGTCTTGGGGCTACTCGCCGTCAGGTTTTGCGTTTTGTTAGGCGTGAAGCACTCCACTGGTGCGTGACTTCGATTCCTATTGGAATCGGGTTAAGCATCGTTGTGGTATGGGGGCTGTGCGCTGTAATGCGTCGGCTGAGTTCCGTCTGGTTTGGCTATATGCCAGTTTGGGGTATCAGTTGGCTGAGCATTGCCGTCAGTATCGTATTGGGAATCGTGACAGTTCTGCTGGCTGCACGTTCTCCTGCAAAATTTGCATCTAAGGTGTCTCCGCTGGAAGCCGTCACCGGCAGCGCCCATCAGAATACAACTTTTCGGCACGCCGCAAATACCCACCGTTGGAAAGTGGATGTGGCCCTCGGTATCCATCATGCAAAAGCAAAGCGCAGCAGCTATCTTCTGATGACCTGTGCATTTGCAATCTGCCTGACATTGTTTCTTGGCTTCTGCACCCTGGTTCCTTTCATGAAAAATGCTTTTATGCCGAAAGAATGGGCTTCTGAGCTTTCCATCGTCAGTGAATCCAACACCTGCTCCATCCCATTCGAGCAGCGGGACGCAGTATCGGAGGTGCCTGCTGTCAGCCGTGTCTTTGGGCGAATGTTTGCTTATGATGTACCGGCTGAGATTGGCGAAACATCCCATAACAGCAATCTGATTTCTTATGAGGAAAATCAATTCCGCTGGGCTCAGGACAGGTTGACATCTGGTTCTGTGGATACGGTTGCCAATACGCCGGGGCAGGTACTGTTTGTAGCAAATACCGGGACACAGGCACAGGTTGGCGATACGGTCACTCTGAAAATCAACGGAATGCAGCAGACAGTCACCATCGGTGGTGTACTGAATGATGATCCTCTTGCACGAGAGGAAGGCACCGAGACACTGATCTGCTCTGAGGAAACCTTTATGCAGCTGACCGGTGAAAACGGCTACACGATCCTGGATGTACAGTTTCGTTTCGGTGCGGGGAAAGAAGATGTAAAGGCGGTGGAGGCACTGTTTACAGATGGTGTAACCTTTACTGACACGCTGACCAGAGCGCAGCAGCAGCGCGGACTATACTACGCCTTTTCGGTGCTGGTCTATGGCTTTTTGTCGATCATTGTGGCAATCACGGTGTTTCATATCATGAACACGATCAGCATGGGGGTATCTGCCCGTACCCACCAATACGGAGCTATGCGGGCCATTGGCATGAGTAACCGGCAGTTGACCCGTATGATCGCATCCGAGGCGGCAACGTATGCTACCACTGGCGTGATACTTGGGTGCGTGTTGGGGTTGGCTTTTCATTGGTTCCTCTATACCAGCCTTATCACCCGCACCTTCGGTGACGCATGGGGCATCCCTTGGCCGGAACTTTGCCTGATTATCGCGGTGATCCTGTCTACAACGGCTCTGTCTGTGCGTGGACCAGCAAAACGGATTCAATCCATGTCCATTGTGGAGAACATCAGCGCACAATAATTTTATGTATAACAGGAGGCTCTGCTTTTTGACAGGGCCTCCTGTTATCTTACAAAATCGCAAGCTGAAATTCATCTGTTTGTAAGGTTAGATAAGTAGAATTATTTCAACTGATTACAATTATGTGTTGATACTTCATTCTGCCGGACGACGGCAAAAGAAAAAAAGCCGTCGTTCAGCAGTCTTTTCCCCTGCGCCTAATACACTACGACGGCTCATAAGGAGGCGTCAGGATGGAAAAGACCATCATTATTCGAATAACGAATCCAACAAAGGCACAAGATGCTTTGCTCCAGCAGCTCGTGCGAGCATTTCGGGCCGAGCATATTGAGATTCAAGAGAACACTGATTTTACTTTATTGTCTGGAAATCTGCAAATCGACCCGCAGCGCAGGCTGGTATGGAAGTCCGGCCAGACGGTGGACCTGACCCCGATGGAGTTTGACATTCTGCTCCTGCTGGCCCGCCGGCCGGGGCAGGTGTTCTCCGCCCGCCAAATCTATGAGTCCGTCGCGGCGGACTCCTTTGACGCCAGCTGGACGGGGATCTCCAGCATGGTCTACAAGCTCCGGCGCAAGATGGGGGCCGGGATCATCGAGACGGTGCGGGACCACGGCTACCGTTTCACACCAGAATAACAAAACAGCGCCGCCTCGGCTCTACCGGGGTGGCGCTGCTGTTATATCGGTATGTTCAACAATTTGGCTCAATAGTGTAATCGACAGCAACCTTTCTTTATTTTGGGGAATGAGGGAGTAAAATTTCGGGCTTTATAACTGCTTTTTATTAAATGCTCGGATTGCTGCCGCTAAAAATACCACAGATAAAACCACTGAAACAATAAATGGAATAAGAAACTCCGTCATTGAAATCTCACCTGAAATCAGGTCAACATTTCGTGAAGTGAGGACAACCGGGTTAAAGGCAGATAACGGTTTTACAACACTTAAAACAGAGAACAGGGCTACAATCCCGCCAGTAAACAGGATGCTTGTAAAAGTCTGCTTGAATAGAACACAACCGAGTATGAGGATGCTAAGATAGAGAAATCCAATCATCCACATAAAAAACGCAGATGGTACGACATTTGAAAGTGAAGCATCTGGCCAAAGGTAATATGTATATCCATAGGCACCTACAAAGCTCACCCAAAAGCTAACCGTCATAGATACTGCTGCTACGGTGTACTTTGCCAAAATCACAGATGGCCTTGCCAGCCCTTTTGTTACCAGCAAGAGCAAAGTGCCTTTGGAATACTCACTGGACATACAGCTTCCAAACAGAATGATAAATGCACTAAATCCAATGCCGGATATATTTTTAAAGAATTGTTGCCATGCGTCAAGAGCGGTAGGTTCTTCGGTAATTTCTAATCCAGCTCCAAATGCAGCAATAATATCCGGTGTGAATTTTGCCAGAAACGCACTGGACATTCCGAAAATCGCAAAGATTGCAAACAGGATTAAAAAGCGGTAGTTTTTGAGGTTTTCTACAAACTCTTTTTTTACAAACGCAATATAGCCTTTCATTTTATCACCTCCAAAAACAGGCTTTCAAGTGACGGCTCCATGAGTTCTACCTTGACCGGTGCAATATCCGCTTCGGCTAAAGTGGAAAAAATGGTATGCTGGGCCTTTTTCATATTCCGGCTGTGTATTACAATTTCCCGCCCCTTTTCTTCTGATCCGTTCAGAAGCGATTGTCCTGTCATACATTCTTTGAAATACTGTAAATCGGCCTCTGTTGAAAATTCAATCAACAGACTGTCATGGCTATGCAGCGCCTTAATCTCTGATAGTGTTCCACCAACAGCAATATTACCGTCATTCAAGAGTGCCACATGATCGCAAATGCGCTCCACATCGGATAAAATATGCGTTGAAAACAAAACCGTTGTTGTCCCACGGATTTTATAAAGAATGTCCAAGATTTCTTTTCTTCCCACCGGGTCAAGGGCGCTGGTAGGTTCATCACAAATCAGCAGTTTAGGATCAGCCAATAGCGCCTGTGCAATTCCAAGACGCTGTTTCATACCACGCGAATAACCGCCAACACGCTTTTCTACGCCATCAAGACCGACAAGGGAAAGTAGCTTTTTCCCCTTTTGAGAAATGCTTTCTTTGGGAAGGCCAACAATTTCTCCGCACAGTGTAAGATACTGCATTGCAGTCATATAGTTATAAAATTCCGGCACATCAGGCAAATATCCAATATACTGATTTGTTTTAGTCTGTCCAAAGCGAACAGGCTCATTACACACAAGGATTTCTCCCTGATCGGGCTGCAAAAGCCCCAAAACCATTTTCATTGTCGTAGTTTTTCCTGCGCCGTTTTGTCCAATGAAGCCGAAAACGCTTCCCTCTGGAACCGACATATTCAGATTTTTTATAATTTGCTGCTGTCCGAAACTTTTAGATAGATTGCGGATAGAAAGCACATTCATTTTTCCTCACCTCTCCCAAAAACAAAATAGATAATCGGGCCAAACATAAGAATAATCAGGGAGATTATAAGCCACATGGCCCTATTCCCAAAACGATAATGTGGATGCCGGAGAATATGCCGGACAGCGGCCACGGCAAGGATCACATCAATCACAAAGATGGGAATAAGAAGCGGAAATATTTCCTGCAACAAAGACATACCAATTTACCTCCTATTGTTATAATTCGTATCGGTATTTGCGGGGGGTTCGACATTTTTGCCTTAATATTCCCGCATAGGTTATATTACCACTATGGAAACAAAAAAGCAATACCCTCCCTTGACTTTTTATTTCCGAAATGATAATATTTTCAAAAAGGAGGTTGAACATGGGCAGTAAGAATTTGAATGAAAAGATTATGGAATGTATTTCAAATCCGGCCAAGAGCCGCCTGCTGATAGAAATAATGCGTCGAGGGGAAGTTACCGCAAAGTATTTGGCTGAAAAATGCTCAGATATTCCTCAAACTACACTATATCGTAATTTGAAACGAATGACCGATGATGGACTATTGAAAATCGTTAATGAAACACCAATACGCGGAACAGTTGAAAAGACTTACGCATTAACTTTTGATCCGTCTGATCCTCCATCAGTTCTCGGAGAAAATTCCGGTGCCATTTATATGCAGATGTTCTTTCAGTATTTTTTGACCTTCGCCAAGATTTTTCAAGAATACTGCGACACACCGGGAATTGACATAAAAAGGGATCGGTCTGGTCTTAGCCTTTCTCATGTTTATTTGACAGATGAGGAACTGGAAAAAGTGGTATCGGATATTGCTCAAATCTTATATCCACTTCAAGATAATAAACCAGAGCCGGGTCGCAGATTAAGAACGGTTGGATTGATTATCTCCCCGGAGCATAAAGCGGACGAATAGAGAAAAACGCCCTATATGCACAGGGCGTTTTCTCTTGACTTAATATTCCCATAATGGTAATATTTTGTTATCGGGAATAATGGAGATACATTATGAAGAATGAACGCGAAAATGCACTGGACAAAAAATTCCATGCGTTATCAAATCCAACCAGACGAGAAATTCTAATGCGGCTAAGCCAAAAACCACACTCTGCCGGAGAGATTGCAGGATATTTTCAGATAACACCTGCCTCGATTTCTTATCATCTTTCTCTGTTGCAAAGGAGTGGCTTAATTTGCTGTCGTCAAGTAGAAAAACGGAGGATATATAGTATCAATCGTGGCGCATTGAATGAAGTGTATCTGTGGCTAATGGGTCTATATAATGCTAAGTCAAATAAGTAATTATAAATTATTCGAGCAAAAATTAGGAGGTGGTGGAAAATTGGGAAGTTTTTAATTCTATCCTTCAGCGACGGCGAGGACGCCATCTTTGCAAACACTGTGACGGCTCTTGCTTCTATTGCGAACTTCTCCACGGTGGCCGCCTCCGCAGACGCACCGCTGCTCTTTGGTTCCCTGCAAATCGACCCGCAGCACAGGCTGGTGTGGCAGGCCGGCCAGGCAGTGGAGTTGACACCGATGGAGTTCGACATTCTGCTCCTGCTGGCCCGCCGGCCGGGGCAGGTGTTCACTGCCCGCCAGATCTATGAAGCTGTCGCCACGGACTCCTTTGACGCCAGCTGGACGGGGATCTCCAGCATGGTCTATAAGCTCCGCCGCAAGCTGGGCGCCGGTATCATCGAAACCGTCCGGGGCCACGGTTACAAATTTTGCATCAAGAATACAGCCAAATAATATCAGGAACGCGCAACGGAAATTTGAAGTCCGTTGCGCGTTTTTGTAAAAAATAACTTCTCTCCACCTCAACTCCACCTTTCTATGTTACACTACTCTTGGAGGTGTCATAATGCCAAAAAAAATTTTAGTAATCGAGGATGAAGAATCCATTCGCAATATAATCCGAGCCTTTTTGGAAGACGCCGGCTATACCGTGTTTGTAGCCGGGGACGGTCTGGAAGGAGTCAACAAGTTTCACGAAAAAAATCCTGACCTGGTTCTGCTGGATCTGATGCTTCCTAAGATGAATGGCTTTACCGTATGCGAGATCTTGCGGAAAGAAAGCCGAACTCCCATCATCATGCTCACCGCCCTGGATGATGATGACAGCCAGTTGAAGGGTTTTGATGCCCTGGCCGACGACTATATTACCAAGCCTTTTTCTATGCCGGTGGTAATGAAACACATTGAAGCGGTATTGCGCCGCATAGAACCGGCCGCGTCGGAACCTTCGGTCATCCGTTATAAAGCACTTGTTTTGGATGCAGATAGTTTTTCTGTCCAGGTAAATGGGGTGCCTGTGTCCCTCACGACCCGGGAATTTGAAATACTGAAATTTTTACTGGAAAATCAGGGGCGGGTCTTTACACGCGACAACCTCCTGGACAGGATATGGGACTACGATTATGTGGGCGATGAAAAAATAATTAACACACACATCAAGAACATCCGCAAAAAATTGGGTGTTGACTATATTGAAACCATCAGAGGGGTGGGATATAAGATTGAAAAAGAAAATCAGTGAAAGCATTCAAATTAAGACTTTTCTCAGTATGCTTGCGCTGCTGATCGTGAGCTGCGTCCTTATTTATGGGTTGGTCATGTTCTTTTTGCCGAGGAATTACCATGCCGAACTGCAAAGCCAGGTCACAGCAGATTTCTACGAACTGGTCGAGATCATCGAGCAAAATGGCTGGGAGTCAAGTACAAATTCAATCCTGGAATTTGCCTTAAAAAACAACGCTTCTGTCACGGTTACTGATGGGGCTGGGGAATCTGTATTTTCAGTGAATTCGGTCAATTTGGCAAGTACCGAAAATGTCGTGCCGTCAACTGATTCTACTCCCTCTATGAGCTGCTCTTCTGCTTTTCAGGATGGCGGGCAGGCGTATCAACTGTATGCCAATATCGCTTTGATAGCAGTATCGCAGTCCTATGGTATTCTTCTGCAGCTCCTCCCCCTCATTGTGGGAATCATTCTGGTGGTGTCCGTCCTTGGGGCGATGATTTGCTCCCGGTACTATTCCAAGCCGCTGGTTAGTATCAGCAACGTGGCAAAGCGGATGACCACCCTGGATATGACCTGGAAGTGTGAAGTCAACCGGCAAGACGAGATCGGTGTGCTGGCCGCCAGCCTGAATGAAATGGCGGAGCAGCTTAACCATGCACTGGCCAGCCTGCGGTCGGCAAACTGGCAGTTGAAGAAAGATATTGCGCGGGAACGCGAGCAGGAAAAGCAGCGCGTAGAATTTTTCACCGCTGTGTCCCATGAACTGAAAACCCCCATCGCCATCATCAAAGGTCAACTGGAGGGTATGATCTATCAGGTTGGCGAATACAAAGACCGCGATACTTACCTGCGCCGGTGTATGAAAACCACCAATGACATGGAGGCGCTGGTCAAGGAGATTTTGTCGGCGGCTCGGATGGGCGGCAGCGATTTCCACCTGGAGCGCACCGACCTGGACATCAGCCAAATGCTGCGAAAGGTCTGCCAGCAGTTCCGTGGACGGATGGAGGATAAGCAGATCGAGCTTCGCATGGACATCCAGCCGGAATACCACTACCAGGGGGACAGGCGGCTTATGGAGAAGGTGTTTACCAATGTGATCGGAAATGCCGTGGCCTATTCGCCGACGGGGGCTGTGATTACTGTCACCCAAAAGGACGAGGTGTTTTCCGTGGAGAATACCGGCGTCCACATTGCTGAGGAAGATCTGGAGCGTATCTTCACTCTCTTCTACCGGGTGGACAAATCCCGGAACCGGAACAGCGGCGGCAGCGGCCTGGGGCTGTATATCACCAAAACCATCCTGGATCACCACGAAATCGTCTACAATATGGTGAATACGGAAAATGGAGTGAAGTTTACGGCTTTTCTGTGGTGAGAAAAAAGCTGCCCCATGAAATCCTGCCTTTCCACCTTACCGAAAATATATCTTTTACAAATAGCAAGAAATATGTTATACTGGAAAACAGACTTTAGAGGAAGGCGGTGAGCAGATGGCGGGAAAAAGTAAGTACACTTTTGAAAGTAAAATCCATGTGTACAGGGCAACCAAGCGAATGACGCAGCAGGAACTTGCCGATTTAGTCGGTGTGTCCCGCCAGACCATCATGCAGCTTGAAAGGAACCGTTACAATCCTTCTATGCTTTTGGCATATAGCATAGCAAAGGTCTTTGACGTAACGATTGAAGATTTGTTCGATTTTAAGGAGAATTGAATTATGGGGCATTTAATATATGACATATTAAATAATAGCACAGCCGTGTATGTTTTTTGGGGGCTTTGTTTCCTCTCTTTTGTGCTATTTGTTATTTACGCTTTGTCAAAAGAAGGGCGTGATGAGCATGGCAGGGCGATTATGGGCAGTGCGTGTTTTTATGGGGCTATCGTCTTATTTGTTGCTATCAATATATTTACACAGTTCACCTATACTGTGACCAGTAATGTGGTAATCTTCAGCAATTCGATACGCTTGGTGTTTCTGTCTTTTTTCCTGACCGCGGACATCGCAATTCTTATATTGAGGAAATTAAGGTAAGATTCATCTTTGTAAAACTTGTTTATACATTCTCTTGCGCCACAAGTCTGGCGCAAGATTTTTTTATTTCAAAATGCAAGAAATACTTGACATAAAGAATGGAATACTATATACTGTATGCGTGGAGATAAACGCTCTAAACCGGAGGTGTCATTATGAAATCAAAAAAAGAAAACGAAGATTTTAACAGGTTACAAGCCGGCTTAAAGGCAAGTGGATACAGAGAAAGAGATGTTACCATCCCGTCTGGCAAAGCTATGATTTTAGGGGTCGTTTGCGCCCTTCCGTTCATCATAATTTTGGGCTTACTATATCGCTTCCTCCTGATTGAAAGAGCGCATTTATCAGAAGTCGGTGGGCTTTCATTTTACATCATGTTTATCGCCATCATTGTTATATCAGTCGTGATCCATGAACTCCTGCACGGTATCGGCTGGGCGATTTCAAGTGGTCAAGGCTGGAAGGTCGTTCGGTTTAATATCAACGCAATGATGCCAAGTTGCGCTTGTAAGGTGGCCTTAGAAAAGAAGTCGTATTTATTGGGAGTTTTGGCACCTTTTATGGTGCTGGGTTTGGGAAGTACACTATTTGTTTTCCTATATCCCGGCACGGTATCTCTGCTGACCATGATGGTCAATTTTGTTGCCGCGGGAGCGGATCTGCTTATTGCCTTTCATGTATTAAAAGAAGGCAACTGCTTAATTGCCGACCATCCAACAGAAGCGGGATATGTGGCCTTTTGTAAATAGCCTGAACAAAGCCGAGAGGTTTTTCTTACGAAAGCCCTCGGCTTTTTTGTACCCTGCCGCCAACTCCACCTAAAAAATATCCAGGCTCCACCTCAACTCCACCTTCGTAGTGTACCATAAGGGTGTTCCCGGCAGACGGGGACACCACCGGAGCGGGAAGCGCCCCGAAAAAAACTACGTTAGGAGGTACATAAGTGAACCCACTGGTTTTACGCAAAGGAAATGAGGTGGCCGTGAGATGAACCTGTGCAAGCGGGCCTGCCTGTATTCCATCCGCAAAAAGGGCAAGACCCTCACGCTGCTGGCGTTTCTGCTGGTCATGGCCACGCTGATGCTGACCTGCCTTTCCATCCAATCGGCCACGGAAACAGCCAACGCCAATATCAAAAAAGCCCTGCTGGGCTATTTTACCATCAACGCCAAGACGCTGGAAAACGGTATCCCGGAGGATACGGTGAGCCAGATCCTTGCTATGGATGGCTTGAGCGGCAGGTACACCCTGCGCTCCTACACCTACGCGACTTATTTTGACGCGGACGGGAACCTTCTGGAAATCAACACCGAGGGCGCTGCCCAGGTGCCGGAGGGCTATGAGAACGCCGGACGGGTGGTGGCGAACTCCAACTCTCAGGAGGACAGCTATTTCACCGATGGCGGCTTTGAGATGGTGGAAGGCAGCCCCATCACCACCGAAACCGGCAGCCAGGTGCTGATCCATGAGAAGTTCGCCCAGCGCAACGGCTTGTCTGTGGGCGACACCATGCTGCTGGGGAATGTGGAGGACAAAGATAAGACTATCCCCGTGACGGTGGCCGGGATCTTCACCAACACCGAGGAACAGGATTCCATCGGCATGGCCCCGTCCTATGACCTTTATGACAACATCGTTTTCACCGACCTCTCCACCGCCTCTTTCCTGCTCTACGGCACGGAGGGAACCACCAATGTTCAGTACGGGGATTTCTATGTGAACGACCCGGACGAGCTGGAGCGCATTATGACCGATGTGCAGGAATTGGATGGCGTGGATTGGGAGAGCTGTACCCTGACCCGCTACGACAACGACTATCAGAACGCCAAGGAATCCCTGGAGGGCTTGCAGAACATCGTCTTTATCGCCATCGCTGTGGTATCGGTGATCTGTTTCCTGGTGCTTGCCCTGTTCCTGACGCTGCGGCTCCGTGGGCGAACCCATGAAACCGGCGTCAATCTGGCCATGGGCATTTCCAAAGGCTCGGTGCTGCTGCAATACCTGCTGGAAGTGATCCTTGTGGCGGCCATCGCCCTAGTGATCTCCTTTGGAACCAGCACAGCCATTTCCCATCAGATCGGGAGCAGCCTGCTCTCCCAGGTGACAAGCGAAACCTATGAAACGGTGGACTTGACCGAGGAAAGCGAAGCTGTGGAGGAACCTACCGAGGATTTGGGCCTTGCCGAGATCGAGGTGGCTGTTTCCGCCGAGGATTACGCACTGGTGTGGGCTTTCGGCATGGTGCTGTGTGTGGCCTCTACCGCACTGGCGGCCTATCCCATTATGAAGATGAAGCCCAAGAGTATTTTGTCGCAGATGAGTTAAGGAGGTGCAGGCGATATGAATTTAGGAATACGGGCGATTTTATATAGCGCACGGAAGTGGAAAAAGACGCTGCTGGTGTTCTGCTTGCTCCTGGCCATTACCACTTTGGTGCTTTCCGGCCTTGCCATAGCCGACGCCCAGGAGGAACAGGCTGAGGAACTGCGTGGAACCACTGGAGCCAGCTTCACGGTGGAGCGCGACATCTCTACGGGCGGCTGGAACGGCAATTACAGCACACAGGAATTTATGTCCGAGGACATGATCCAGCAGATTGCCGCAGTGGATGGCATTGCGGGGTATGACGCCACTTTGATTACCCTGCCCCGTATCTTCAATGATAAGGGCGAGGAACTGGCCCATGAGAATTACAGCTTCTACAACTACGGTTCCTACAACTCCCAATACCATGAGCTGTTTCTGTCAGGCCGGTTTGAACTGGTGGAAGGCACCCACATCACCGATGATATGACGGGTAGCATTATTATCAGCAGGGAACTGGCTGAGTGGAACGGGCTGAAGGTTGGGGATACCTTGACAGGCGTTTACTACCCGGAGAATAACACCCCGGAAGTGGATATGGAGATCGTAGGTATCTTCGATGTGGTGGCTGATAAGAACGACCAAGTGAATATGTATGATGATGCGTCCTATTACGCCTATTCCAGCTATGTTTTTTGCAGCATGGACGCAGCCGAAGGCTTGATTAAGGGCTGGGGCGAAGATGGCGAGGGCATTTCCGAAGCCTACTACTATGTCACGGACGCCGCCCAATTAGAGAATGTGATTCGGGAAGTACAGAGCATTTCCTCTATCAACTGGAACAACTATAAGATCACTGCCAATGACGAAGTGTATCAGAATATCTCCAGCGCCCTTTCCGACACTGGCACCCTGATTACCACCCTCATTGTTGTTATTACTGCTGTGAGCATGGTACTGATTATCCTCATTCTCTCCATGTCCATCCGCAGCCGGAAACGGGAAACCGGAATCCTGCTGGCGGTGGGGATTGCCAAGCCTGCGGTGATTCTCCAGTATGTGTTGGAAACCCTGCTGATCGCGGTGGTGGCCTTCCCACTGGCGTATCTATCGAGCAAGCAAGTGGCTGGCACCCTGGGAACGCTGTTCGGCAAGGCGACAGAGAATGTCATCGTCACGCCGGAGCACTTCCTACTGGTGGCTATCGTGGGCGGTATCCTGCTGGTGGCAGCGGTGCTGGTGTCCAGTATCTCGACCATGCGGCTGAAGCCCAAGCAGATTTTGGCGCAGATGGAGTAAGACCATCCACCCCCTAAAATAACGAAATGAGGTAATCACTATGAGTATCATGGAAATCAAGCAAGTGGGATATTCCTACGATAATAAAAAGAAAGTCTTAAAAGGCGTCAACGCCGAAATGGAACAGGGCAAACTCTACGCCATCCTTGGGCCTTCCGGCTGCGGCAAAACCACCCTGCTCTCCCTAATCGGCGGCCTGGACAGCCCCGGCAGCGGGCAGATCTACTTCGATGGGCAGGACATTGCCAAGACGGGGCTTTCCGACCACCGGAAAAACCATGTGGCGTTTATTTTCCAGGCGTATAACTTGATTGACTATTTGACCCCCGCAGAGAATGTGTCGCTGACTTCCAAGCTGCCGCCGCTGCCCATTTTGGAGCGGCTGGGACTGACAAAAGAAGAAGCCAAGCGCAATGTGCTGAAACTCTCCGGCGGCCAGCAGCAGCGGGTGGCTATCGCCCGTGCCCTGGCAAGCGAGGCTCCTGTGATCCTGGCGGACGAACCTACCGGCAATCTGGACGAGGACACCGCCCAGGACATCACGGAAATTCTTAAAGAGAGCGCCCACAAGATGAACAAGTGTGTGGTGGTCGTTACCCACTCCAATGAGCTGGCAAAGCAGGCCGATGTGGTATTCCGGTTGAAAAAAGGGAATTTATTTGTGGAGTGATTTCTCGGTTTTCAATCGTGCTTGCTTACCAATATAAAGAAAGGAATCAAATAATATGGAAATCAATATTCAAAATGTCAGTATGACCTACCCCAGCGGGAAACAAGCACTGAAAGATCTCAATTTGGATTTGAAGGCCCCAAGCCTTATCGGCCTGCTTGGTCCGAATGGAGCCGGGAAATCCACCCTGATGAAGCTCCTGGTGGCCGCTCTCATGCCCACCGGCGGCTCTATCCTGGTGGATGGGCAGCCGCTTTCCAAAACGGATCGGCTTTTGAAAGCGAGACTCGGATATCTGCCGCAGGACTTTGGCTTGTTCGATGAGCTGACGGTCACACAATTTCTCGACTACATGGCCGCGCTCAAAGGGATCTCAAATCCCAAGGCCGCAATTCAAAAGACAATCCAAGCGGTTAATTTGGAAGAAAAGGCAAAATCCAAAATCCGCACCCTCTCCGGCGGCCAGCGTCAGCGGGTAGGTATTGCGCAAGCACTGCTGGGGAATCCGCCCTTCCTGATTTTTGACGAGCCCACGGTGGGCTTGGACCCGGAAGAGCGTATTCACTTCCGCAATCTGTTCTCCCGCACAGCAGAAGACCGGCTGGTGCTGCTTTCCACCCATATCATCGAGGATGTGCAGTCGGTGTGCGACCAGATCGTGGTCATCAATCATGGAAATATCCTGTTCACCGGAACGCCGGAACAGTTGATTCAGTCCGCTGCCGGCCATGTGGGCGTCTTTTGGGAGAAGGACGAAGTCCAGGAAAAGGGGCTACATATTACTGCCCGGGTCAATACCAGCCAGGGAATTCGCTGCCGTGCAGTTGCAGATAAACTCCCGGCCTATGCGCAGGCGGATGAGCCCTCCCTTGAAGATGCTTACCTCTATCTCATCTCCCGGGAGGTGGCACAATGAAGACGATCCGCCTTTTCCCCTTGGAGTTTGGACGGCTGCTTCAAAACCGGCTGACCTGGCTTATTGTTCTGCTGACTGTGATCTCCCCGGCAGCTGGCCTTTTCCTCTACAAGCCGGCCACAGCCACCACAATGCTCTCCCTTTATCTTGCCAATCCTGCCATCGCTGGCGGTGTTGTTGGCGGCATCCTGTTTGGCCTGCTCACAATATTTGAACTGGATCGTGTCAGCCGCAGCCGGGCGGATGTTCTAATGGACGCGGCAGTATCTCCTCTGGCTATGGCCCTGGTTCGCCTGTTGGCTCTACTGGCAGCGGCGGTCGTAACTGTGGCCCTTACGATGCTGGTTTGGCTCCCCATCAGTATGCACCTCATTGGTTCAGTATTTGGCGGCCTGGATTATGTGCTGGCCTATCTGCTTTTGATGGGGCTGGCCCTGCCGCTGTCCATTCTGGCCGCTGCAGCCGCCTATCAGTTCACACGGAGGGTTGACCTGTCCCTGGTGCTGTTTGCTGCCTTTGCGGCCCTGAGCCTGACCGTCTGGGCGGATGATTGGCAGCTCTGCTGGCTCAATCCCTGTGTTTGGGCGTTGTCGGACGATTTCTCTAACTTTCGCATCTTCCGCTCGGTTGCCTGGATGCGCCTGACCTGGCTGGCGGCCCTGGCCGGGGTTTGGACGGTCTCCTATCTCTGTATTCGGCAATATGGGAAGGGGGTACTTGGTTCCCTGGCCGCAAGTGTACGGCGGATCTACCGTCCAGCCATTGCCCTGCTCCTGTTAGTCTGCTCCGGCACTGCCTATGCCGCACAGCCGCTGGTTGACCAAAGCAATCCGGACGAAATGGCGATGACTTTTTATGAGGTGCCCTACGCAGAAAATGTAGTTTGCACTGGACGCAGCGCCCAAGTGTTCCCCAATACTTCCACAGGCTCTCTTTCCGGCACGGCATCCTATCAATTCCAGAACACTTCGGGTCAGAAGCAAAATGTGGCCTTTGGCATCAATCCCGGATATACCATCTCCAATGTGCAGGTGAACGGTGCAGATGTCCCTTTCTCGGTGAGTGAGTACCAGGAGTACAATGAGGCCATGTTGGAAGTGACCATTCCCGTCGATGAACAAGCGGAGCTGGTCATGGAATACAGTGGTTTTCCGCAGGAGAGCCGTAATATGTCCACGATGCAGGGCAGCAAAGAGATCAGCACAGAATATCTGTGTCTGGAGAACTCGGCTCTTTCCCCGCGCCTGATGAATGTTATGCCGGGCGAAAATGGATACCCTGCCACCATTGAAATTACACTGCCTGCGTCCATGACTGCGATTCCATTTGGCTCCAGCGAAGCAGAGGTGATTGCAGAACACGACAACGACACCAAAACCTGGCGTTATGAGGCCAATGGCACGGGCGGCATCCTTTATGCCGGGGATTATATTTGTGAGAATATTGAGGCTGGCGGCATGACCATTGAGTTCTACTACGGCCGGAAACACCAATCTGTTATGGAAGCTGCGGGCGCAGTAGAGGCAGTCAAATCTGTGGTGGACTACTGCACGGAACACTATGGCCCCTTGTCTTTTGGAACAGGTGAAACGCTCAAACTCATCCAAAGCCGGGTCACTGGCGGCGGCTATGCCACGAATGGCGCCAGCTTGCTTGACGAGGCAGACTTCACCGCTGATAACCTTGGAAATGCTGATAAGGGCGGCGGCGCCGGTGAAGTGATGATCCATGAGCTTGTTCACCAATGGTGGGGCCTTGGCAATATGTTTGATACTTCGGATTCCACAAGTCCCTGGTCGGCCGAAGGTCTGACCGTCTACACCACCTACCGTATCGTCAAAGAACTATATGGGGAAGCCTACGCCCAGGAACATTACATCGACCAATGGCAGCAGGCTGTAGACGACTACTATTTGGATTTCTATGTGCGCAATCCCGATTACCTGGCGAATCTGCCGGAAGACAAGCAGCTGGAGATTACAGGTAACCTGACCTATGTGCGGCAATACTGCGAGATGCCGCTGAAAATTTTGAAAGCAGAGCAGCTGGTGGGTGGCGAGGATGCTTTTGATCAAATCCTGAATCGTCTGTTCAACCGGGAACTGGACCCCATGTATCCCTATCTGACCTATCAGGATTTCTTAAATGCCTGCGGGCTGGCAGAGGAGGATCTGAACCTTGATTAAGATATTTCAATATGAGTGCAAACGCCTGTTGTGGAACAAATTCTTTTTTGGCCTTTTGCTGATCCTGCTGTTCTATGGATGGCAGGTACTGAACAGCGTGACCATTTTAGGGGTGTCACACACCGCCCCGTTCTCTCCCTGGAGTTTCGGGGATTACCTGAGCCGCATGATTCCACTGCTGTGGATTGGTGCCCTCTTCTTTTTGACATTCTTCACATCCGGTAAAGCGCAGCGAGTAAATATCCTTACGGATGCAACCCCGGTTTCTCCGAGACGATATGCCCTTACCCGATGCGCCGCAGCCTTGACCGGAACCGTATTACTGGCTTTGGTTTGTATCGCGGAGACCGCTTTCTTTTACGGACAGTATTTTAGCTGGTACAGTTGGGGACAACTGATTTTCCCGGTTTTGATCACATTGGTTCCGGCGCTGATATTTGCGCTCGGGAGCGGCTGGCTGTTGGGTCAGATTCGGCCTTGGCTGGTCTATGTATGGATGTTAATTCCCTTCGGGTGCATGGCTCTTCCACTGCCTGATGCCTTGAAAATTTGGAATGGACGGTTCTTTAGTGATTATCCATTATCGCTTGGGACTTTAGATCCGGCTTTCTCTATACCGGCTGCAGTTCTTATCGTTCAGTGCGCATTGTTTGCTGTGGGTATCGTCCTGTTGATGATTCGTCCTGCACATTCCAAAAGATAATAAGCGGGCGAAGTTTGAACGATTGGAGGTGAGCTGCTTGGGAAGTTTATAATTCTATCGTTTAGGGACGATGAAGAA
>ERZ779876.993-NODE-993-length-26746-cov-6.830280_pt1 | contig 26746 bp, 16 predicted proteins | sample MGYA00511068_ERZ779876 | MGnify/ENA primary metagenome ERZ779876 (study PRJEB29588, sample SAMEA1970858) | human gut metagenome | biome: human gut; feature: human-associated habitat; material: faeces | place: Denmark | collected 2008/2010 ...
GGATTAGGGGGACACAGCCGCAAGTGTCCCCCAATGACTTTTTTGCTACTTTTTTTGTCACCTAAAAAAAGTAGATTATTTCTTTCTAACTGTTAAAATTAAAGCTACATCATTAAAACTGTCTTTTCTGTCACAACCGACATTATATTATATAATGACGCTACTTAAAATTTCGGGTTATAGGGGTAATTACACCCCTTTGATTACAACCCCGGCGTCGTCAAAATCCAGCACGCGTTTTACCCAGCCGCGCGGCGCGTTTACCTCAACGTTTCCGCGATTGAGCCCGTTCTTTTCCTCGAAAATACCGAGCACGGTGGGACCTGCGCCGCTGAGAAACGCGCACGTCGCGCCGCCGCCGCGAAGCGCCGCGACCGCTTCGCCGTAATCGGGAATGAGCGGACTGCGATAAGGCTGATGAAGCTTGTCGTCGAGGCACGCGAGCTTGTCGTACTCGCCCGTTGCGAGCGCGGCAAAGCACACGACGGCGCGCGACAGCGAGTACACCACGTCCGCCCTCGGATAGCTACACGGCAACGCCTTTCTCGAAGCCGCGGTAGACAGCGGAAAATCGGGCGTGAGCGCTACCGCGAACAGCCGCTCGTCAACCCCGAAGCGGACATATTGCTCTACACCGCCGTCCTTATTCATAACGGCAGCCGCCGCGCCGCCCACAAGACAGGGCAAAACGTTGTCGGGGTGCCCGTCCAGCCTCGTCGCGACGTCGATAAGCTCGCGCTCGGTAAGTTTGCCGCCCGAAAGCGCGTTCGCCGCGCTCACCCCCAGCGCAATGCACGCCGCGCTGCTGCCCAAGCCGCTTGTCATGGGGATTCGGTCGGTCTGCTCGATTGTCAAGCTTTCGGGGCGCGAGCCCACCGCCTTAAAAACCTCGTCCATCGCCCGATAAATAAGATTATTCTCGTCCGTGGGCACGCCCTCGCCTGCGCGGATTGTCAGCCGCTCGGTTCCTTCGTCCGACACAAGTATCTCGTTTTTAAGGTCGAGCGCAAGCCCCACGCAGTCGAAACCCGGTCCGACGTTGGCGGTGGTGGCGTTTGCTTTCACGATAAATTTCATTGCCGTACTCCCGTTTTCTTCGCGCAAAAAGAGGCTAAACCTCGCCGTCCTTTCGTTGCGTTTGCTTTAGTATAGCAAATCGCGCGCGAATAATCAAGCCTTTTGCTTTGTTTCGACAATTCTCGCGCGGCGCAAAAAGCCAAATCGTTGACAAGCCGCGAAAATAAAGGTACTATTAGATTATGAACGAGTACGCGATAGAAGTTAAGGACCTTGTGAAACGCTACGGCGACGCGACGGCGCTATGCGGCGTGACGTTTTCGGTGCCGCGCGGCGCGCTTTTTTCGTACCTCGGCGTGAACGGCGCAGGCAAGAGCACGACGATAGACATACTGTGCTCGGTGCTCCCCAAAACGAGCGGCGAAGTGCGCATACTCGGGCTCGATTCGCGCTCGCACTCCGCCGAAATCAAACGCAAAACGGGCGTGGTGTTTCAGTCGAGCTTTCTCGACGGCAGGCTGACCGTCAAAGACAACCTGACGATACGCGCGGCGTTTTACGGCTTGCGCGGACGGGCTTGGAAAGCGCGGCTTAGCGAGCTCGACGACCTTCTGGGGTTAGCGGAGATAATGAACAAGCCGCTCCTTCGGCTGTCGGGCGGACAGCGGCGACGAGCGGACATCGCGAGAGGACTCATCAACTCGCCCGAAATCCTCTACCTCGACGAACCCACGACGGGACTGGACCCGATGACGCGTAAGAAAGTGTGGGAGGTGGTGGACAATATCCGCAAAACCGCCGGCACAACGGTCTTTCTGACCACGCACTATATGGAAGAAGCCGCGAAATCGAGCTTGGCGGCGATAATCGACAAGGGCAAAATCGTTGCGACGGGCACTCCGCAGGAGCTTAAAGACCGCTTCGCCGGCGACTACGTTTATCTGTACCGCAATCGCGACGAGAACTTTGACGAAATACTGCGGCAGTCGGGGCGCGAGTTTCGCTACGGCGACAACGCTTACCGCGTGAAAGTGAGCGATACCCACGCGGCTTACGAGCTCTTGTCGGGGCTAAGCGAGCTACCCGACTTCGAGGTGATAAAGGGCGACATGGACGACGTTTTCCTGTGCGCCACGGGGAAAACGCGCGAGGAGGCGGAAATCGATGACCGATAACGATAAGCTTATCCCGACGGGCGCGGAAAGCGGAAACGCCTGCAAAACCGCGAGCGGCGCGGAAACCGTTTCTCTCGCCGCGGAAACACATTATCCGTCGCCTACACGCGGCAAAACTCAAAAGCCGAAACGCAAGCTTAGCGACGATTTTTTCGCGCTGGTAAAGCTTGCCGGGCGCGCGCTGAAAATATTTCTGCTCGACAAGGGCGCGGTGCTGTTCTCGCTGCTCGCGCCGCTGATACTGCTGCTACTGTACGCGCTGTTTCTGGGCGACGTGCTGTTCTCGTCCGTAAGCTCCGCGCTGCCGCCGGGCGTAAAACTCCCCGACTCTACCGTCAAGGCGTTTATCGATTCGTGGGTGACGTCGGGAGTGATGAGCGTGGGCTGCATAACCGTATCGCTGTCGGCGAACACGGTTATGGTGCAGGACCGCGAGCGCGGCTTCAACCGCGACGCGCTGGTTTCGCCCGTGGGCGGCGGCGTAGTCACGCTCGGTTACTTTTTGTATAATTTTGTCGTAACGCTGTTCATCTGCTCGGTCACGCTGGGCGTGTGCTTCGTTTACCTCGCGATTTCGGGCAGTTTTCTCATGACCGCCGCGGACGTCTTTGCCGTAGTCGGCATAACCGCGCTGTCCTGCCTGTCCTCCACGCTCGTGAACGTGTTTATCTCCGGCTTTTTCCGCTCAAACGCGGCGTTTTCGGCGTTCGTGGGGCTGGTTAGCGCGGTAATCGGCTTTCTTATCGGCGCGTACATGCCGCTGGGCATACTGCCCGGGTACGTCCGCGCGCTGACATGCTTCTTCCCCGGCAGCTATTCGGCAAGCCTATTCCGCTGCTTCTTCATGCGCGGCGCACTGTCCGCTCTCGGCGGCACGAGCGCGGAAGCCTATTCCTCGCTCGCCTCGTCGTATGCCATTGGCTTTGACTTTTTCGGCATACCGCTGGGGGTGGGCGCAACCGCAGGCATACTTTCGGGCACGGTCGCGCTCTTCCTCGTCGTCAACATCCTGCGTGGCGCCGCTGCCGAGCGACTTTACGACAGGTAAACGGTATCGTTTTCCCACTCTCCGCATATAATAATCGAAGAAGCATAAACGGAGGGTTACATGAAGGAATTAAAGGGAACGAGGACGGAAACCAATCTCATGGCGGCGTTTTCGGCAGAGAGCATGGCGAGGGTCAAGTACGGCTTCTACGGCGAAAAGGCTCACGACGACGGCTATGTGCAGATAGGCGATATTTTCGACGAAACCGCTTCCAACGAGAACGAGCACGCCGAAATCTGGTTCAAGCTACTGTCGGGCGGCAAAATCCGCGGCACCGCCGACAACCTCGCCGACGCAATCAAGGGCGAAAACTACGAGTGGACGGACATGTACGACGAGTTCGCGCGCGAAGCCGACGAGGAAGGCTTTACCGAAATCGCCGGGCTCTTCCGCAAGGTAGCCCAAATCGAAAAACAGCACGAACAACGCTATCGCGCGCTGCTCCAAAACGTCGAAAACGGCACGGTTTTCAAAAAGGATAAGCCCGTGCTGTGGATTTGCCTCGCGTGCGGTCACGAGCACTACGGCGACAGCGCGCCCTCGGTGTGCCCCGTGTGCGGTCACTCGCAGTCGTTCTTTCAGGAGAAGTGCGAAAACTACTAGCGCGCGGCTTAATTAACGAATAACCGCCGCCGAAACGGTTTTTCGGCAAACAAAAACGAGCGCGGTCTTTCTCCGCGCCCGTTTTTTCGTTGCGTTTCATGGGTTTTCTAAGGATATTATACCACGCTCTTACCTGAATTTCAAGCGCGCGAGGAAAAATCGGTTGCGCAGGCATGGCGGCAAAAAGCCGTTGCGGAATATGACTACTAATCCTTGCTGTCGGGTTTTAATTGCTCCGATTACTTTTCGTCGCGGTGTTTTTCCACTACGTCCGTGACTTCGGTGAACTCCGTGGGCGGAGTGAGCGACTCCTCGCGCGCCTTTCTGATTCGCGAAGTAATGTCCTGCATTTTGCGAGCGCGCTTAATCGAATAGAAGAGGTCGACGAACTCGCCTATGCCCTCGACAATCAGGAATACGCCGGTAATCGCCGCGAGAACGACGGCGGAAGCCTCGCGAGTGAGGCACAGCGCGACTGCGCCGAGCACAATCAGCGCCACGCCCGAGAGCGTCACGCACCACCACCTCGGCAGTCCGAACGCGCGGTAATCAAACGCGCGAATCACGCGGATAAAGCCCGTGACCATAGCCCACATGCCGAACAGCACGGGGAAAATATCGGCGATAAAGCCGTTCATTACCATGCAGAACACGCCCAGCAGTATCGTGACGACGCCGTCGAGGAATATCCAGCCCGAGCCGAGCACCATCATGCCTCCGCCCGAAAACGCCGCGATAGTGCCTATGCCCGAAGCAATCAGCGTCGCGCCGAGAACGAACGACAGCCAGCTCACCGTGTCGTAGGGGAACACGAAGCACAGCACTCCGCCGATTACCAGCATCAGCCCCGACAAGCCCTTGAGTATCATTGACGACGGTTTCATGATTTTGTTTACCTCCCTGTTTTCCTCTTCCCTTATTCTACTGAGAATTTTATACCGCCGAAGTGCGTTTGTCAAATCCGCGCGCGCGTTTAGTAATACGCTATCGCGATTTCGGTATAATATCCGCAACTTAACGCCGTCCCTCGCCCCGTCCGCGCTTTATTTGAAAAAAGCGTCGAAAACGCTTGACAAGCGGTCGAAAATCGGGTATGATACCCTTATCACAAACCTATGAGGTAGAAGAGTAACCGCGGCATGGTGCGCAAAGAGAGTTTTCGGCAGGTGTAAGGAAACGGCACGGCGGCGGCGAATGGGTTACCGAGGGCGAGGGCGAACGCGGCGAGAAAATCCCGTTACTAGCCCGGGACGGCTATTCCCCGTTATCGGAATGCGATATGGTAGTATCGGCTAAGGTCGCGGCTTTCGCGATAAATTTGGGTGGCAACACGGCTATTTCGTCCCATAAACGACGATTTAGTCGTGTTTTTGTTTACTTTTGTTTTGCTCCCACCCGTAATTATCGCCGAAAATCGTTAAGCCTTGCGGCTTTTACGCAAAATAGTATTAAATCACAAACAGGAGGCATAAAACCATGGCGCACAAGAACATTCCCACTAAGATTTACCTGTCGGAGGACGAACTGCCGAAATATTGGTACAACCTCAGGGCGGACATGAAGGAAAAGCACGACCCGTTCCTTAACCCCGTTACGCTGAAGCCCTGCACCGCCGCCGACCTCGAGCCGGTCTTTTGCAAGGCGCTTGTCGAGCAGGAGCTGAACCAGACCGACCGCTATATCGAGATTCCCGAGGGCATCAGGAAATTTTACAAGGCTTACCGCCCCTCGTCGCTTACTCGCGCGTACTTTTTAGAACAGATGCTGGACACGCCTGCCGAAATCTACTACAAGTTCGAGGGCAACAACACTTCGGGCTCGCACAAGCTCAATTCCGCCGTCGCGCAGGCTTACTACGCCAAAGCCGAGGGCTTGACTTCGGTCACCACCGAAACGGGCGCTGGGCAATGGGGCACGGCGCTGTCGATGGCTTGCGCGTTTTACGGGCTCGACCTCAACGTGTACATGGTCAAAGTCAGCAGTCAGCAAAAGCCCTACCGCAAAGCCGTGATGGAAACCTACGGCGCGAACGTGATACCCTCGCCGTCGGACACCACCGAAGTGGGCAGGAAAATCCTCGCCGAACACCCGGGCACGGGCGGCTCGCTGGGCTGCGCTATTTCCGAAGCTATCGAGGTCGCGCTGCACCGCGACAAGTGCCGCTACGTTCTGGGCTCGGTGCTCGACCACGTTCTTCTCCACCAATCGATAATCGGACTCGAATGCAAGACCGCAATGGACAAGTACGACATTCGCCCCGACATCATAATCGGCTGCGCAGGCGGCGGCAGCAACCTCGGCGGACTTATCGCGCCGTTTATGGCGGACAAGCTCCGCGGCAAGTCGGACGCGCGTTTTATCGCCGTCGAGCCTGCTTCCTGCCCGTCGATGACGCGCGGCAAGTACGTCTACGATTTCGGCGACACGGGCAAAACCACGCCGCTCATGCGCATGTACACACTCGGCTGCGGCTTTATCCCCTCGCCCAATCACGCCGGCGGACTGCGCTACCACGGCATGAGCCCCGTGATTTCCAAGCTGTATCACGACGGCTACCTCGAGGCGCGCTCAGTCGAGCAAACCTCGGTGTTCGACGCGGCTGTGAGCTTTGCCAGAACCGAGGGAATACTGCCGGCGCCCGAGTCCGCTCACGCCATTCGCGCGGCGATTGACGAGGCGCTCGAGTGCAAGAAAACGGGCGAGAAAAAGACTATCCTTTTCGGGCTGACGGGCACGGGCTACTTCGATTTGTCGGCGTACATGAGCTATCACGACGGCAAAATGGTCGACTATATCCCCACCGACGAGGACTTGAAATCGGGCTTCGATACCATTCTCGACATTCCGCAGAACAAAAACGCGTAAATCGGCTTGCCGAAACGCGCGGAAGGTGCTACAATACTAAGGCAAAATACTGAAAATCCGCTCCCCGGCGCGAAAAACGCACGCGCGGCGCGGAAAAAAGAGGTTAAAATGGACGGAAAGAAAATTATACTGACGGGCGACCGCCCCACGGGCAAACTGCACGTCGGGCATTACGTCGGCTCGCTGCGCGAGCGCGTAAAACTGCAAAACTCGGGGGCGTTCGACGAAATCTACGTCATGATTGCCGACGCTCAGGCGCTGACCGACAACGCCGAAAACCCCGGCAAAGTTCGCGACAACCTGATGAACGTCGCGCTCGATTACCTCGGCTGCGGCATAGACCCCGAAAAAACCACGATATTCGTACAGTCCGCGGTTCCCGAGCTCACCGAACTGACGTTTTACTATCTCGACCTCGTGACGGTGGCGAGGCTGCACCGCAACCCCACGGTCAAGTCCGAGATTGCCGCTCGCGGCTTCGAGGGCAGCGTGCCGGCAGGCTTTTTGTGCTATCCCGTGTCGCAGGCAGCCGACATCACGGCTTTCCGCGCGACGGCGGTTCCCGTCGGCGAGGACCAGCAGCCGATGCTCGAGCAATGCCGCGAAATCGTGAGAAAATTCAACTCGCTGTACGGCGAAACGCTGGTAGAGCCCGACATCGTTCTCCCCTCGTCCGCAGCCGCGCGCAGACTGCCCGGCACCGACGGCAAGGCGAAAATGAGCAAGTCGCTCGGGAACTGCATTTACCTCAGCGATTCGGCGGAAATCGTGGCGCAGAAAATCGCTTCCGCATACACCGACCCCGAGCACATTCGGGTTGCCGACCCCGGCAAGGTCGAGGGCAACGTGGTTTTCACCTACCTCGACGCGTTCTGCCGCCCGGAGCACTTCGCCGAGTTTTTGCCGGAGTACCAAAGCCTCGACGAACTGAAAGCGCACTACCGCCGCGGCGGTCTGGGCGACGTCAAGGTCAAACGCTTCCTCACCGCTATCATGAACGCCGAGCTCGCCCCCGTCCGCGAACGCAGAGCCTATTGGGAGAAACGTCCGGACGAGGTTAAGGAGATACTGAAACAGGGCACCGCAAAAGCGCGCGCCGTCGCCGCAGCCACGCTCCGCGACGTCCGCAAAGCCCTGCGCATAGACTACTTCGACTGAGAAATCGACGTTAAACAACCCGAAAAACAACAAGAAAAATCGCCCTGCCAAAGTTCCCTCGACAGAGCGATTTTTATATTGCAATCTGTTTTGATGCTGATTATTTCAGTTTATAACTCCACTCGGAGAAGATCGCGTTCGTGCCGTCGCAAGTGCCGAAACCGAAACGGTATTCGCCGTCAGCGCTAAGATAATCGGTGATTTTCGTGTCAGCCGACCCCCAATGCTTGACGACGGTTGTGTCCGCAACCGCAATAGTACTCTTGAGTTCGTCGTTGACGTAAACCTTAATCGTCGCGCCGATTCTCTCAACAGTGAGTTTCGCTCGCTCGCCGCTTTGCATAAACGGATTGCCGATAACCGGCATCTCCATATATCCGTCGCCAACGTTGACGAACAAATCGCAGTTTCCGTCCGCGCGCTTGCGTATCGTGAACTTGACAAAGTTCTTCTTTGTGGCGTCACCGACGACTATGCCCGCCGCCTTCCAATCGGTTGTGATTTTGTCAATATAGGTCGTTGCCGCAAAATCGTTGCCGCTGCCGAAATAAGCAACTATATCGCCGCTGTTGGAAAGTTTGCCGGTACCTTCGTCGTAAGTAAGCCCGTTCATATTTTCGGGTTTGACGAGCGTGAACGCAACGCCGACGTTCTCGACCGCCGCGTTCGTCACGGCAATCGTATCACCGACTACGGGCATAAACCCGGCGTGTTCCGCTCTCACGGTATACTCGCCTGCCGGCAAGTACACGGAGTACTCGCCGTTTTCGCCGACTGCGTCGGTAAACTCGGTCGCCGCGCCGTTCTTGATAAATTTCAGCACGGTCGAAGTAATATCAGCGGTAGCGTAATCGGGTTTGGTGATTTTGCCGCTTACCGCGTATGCCACTTCGTAGGTCACGGTATGATTACCCGTGACGGTGAAGGAAGCGGAATAGACGTTGCCGTCGTTATCCGTCACAACCGGCGCGCCGTCCACGGAGAACGTCACGCGGTTTTCGCTCGTCATCGATACCGTCACGGTATCGCCCAAAATAGCCTTTCCGTCGGTTATTTCCGTGCCGCCGACCTTTGCCGTCACTCCCTCGGGGAGCGTAAGCGTTTTGCCGCCAACGGCGTACAGATCGGAGAACGTTAACCCGTAACTCCACTCGGAGAAGGTCGCGTTCGTATTGTCGCAGGTGCCCAAACCGAAACTATATTCGCCGCCGGGCGTTAAGTAATCGGTCAATACGGTATCGGGCGTTCCCCAATGATGCACCGCGGTGGAAGCCGAAATCCCGATCGCGGCAACGAATTCGTCGTTGATAAATACCGCGAGCGACGCGCTCCTTCTCACAACGGTGAGTTTTGCTCTCTCCCCGTTCTGCGTGAACGGATCGGCGATTGCCGGGAAATCCATATACCCGTCGCCGAGATGCGAGAACAAGTCGAAACCACTCGCCGTCTTACGAATCGCAATCTTCACGAACTTGTTCGTGCTTGCGTCCCTTAAAACCAAGCCTGCCGCTTTCCATTCGGTCGTGATTTTGTCAACATAGGTCGTGACGACGAAGTCGGAACCGCTGCCAAAGCATGTTACTATGTCGCCCTTGTTGGAAAGTTTGCCGGTGCTTTCGTCGTAAGTAAGTCCGTTCATATTTTCCAGTCTGACGAGCGTGAACGCCGCGTTCGCGTTTTCGACCGCCGCGCTCGTAACTGTGACCGCGCCGCCGCTCGCCGGCATAAAGCCCGCGTGTTCCGCTCTCATCGAATATTCGCCGGCAGGCAGGTATACAGTGTATTCGCCGTTTGCGTTTACTGCTCCGCCGAACTCTGCGGTTTCGCCGCTCGTGAATTTAAGCACGGTCGAGGTAAGATCCGCCGTCGCGTAATCGGGTTTGGCGATTTTGCCGCTTACCGCGTATGCATACTCGTAAGTCACGGCGTGATTGCCGGTGACAACGAACGAAGCGGTATAGACGTTGCCGTCGTTATCCGTCGTAACGGGAGCGCCGTCCACGGAGAACGTCACGCGGTTTTCGCTCGTCATCGATACCGTCACGGTATCGCCGAGAAGCACTTTGCCGTCGATAATCTCGGTTTCGCCTGCTTTCGCGGTGACGCCTTCGGGGAGCGAAAGCGTTCTTTCCAGTAATTTATCCATAATCGCGCCGTCTGCGGTCGCGTCGAACGCGGAAACGGTAACGTTCTCGCCCGGTTTTACGACGGAAAGGCACGGCTTGTAGTTCGCGTTTTCGGCGAAGAATCCTATCGATCTGAGTTTTTCGTAAATCGCGGTGTTCTGCGTTGCCGAAATCGTATATCTCAACGTATCGTTGACGTAGAGGTAAACCGCGTTGTCCGCTACGCACACGGTGAGTTTAGCCGCCGTATAGTCCGCGTCGGTTTCGCCCACGCCGAAATCGGTGACGTACTCCCACTTGTCGAAACGGAGAATACGGATTTTAACCGCGCCGTTCTCGCCCGCGTTATTTACGGTTTCGGTCAGCGAGAAGTACATAATGCCGCCGCTCTGCGTTTCGATTCTGATACCCGCAGAAGCCCAGCCGTCGTACCGGGTGTCGATATTGCTTACGGTCATAGTGGCAAGCACGCGGCTTCCGCTGACTCCCGCGAACGTTTTGAACGCGCTGTCGACGTTTGCGGGCAAGGTAACGCGCTTGTTCGCTTCGTCGTAAACCCAGTCGCCCCAGCCGCCGTCAATCTTGGCGAGCGTGAATTCCGCTTCGCCAACGGTTGCCGCGCCGCCCGAAACGGTAACGGGCTTCGACACGGTCATAAAGTGCGGGTTCTCGAATTCGAGCGTGTATTCGCCGTCGACAAGCCCGATCGAGTAAGCGCCGCCCGCGCCCACGTTGCCCTCAAACGTGCCGACGAGTTCGCCGCCAGCGTAAGCCTTGATCGTGGTTGCGGTAATATCTTTGGTAGCGTCGGAAGAGTAAATATTGTTTTTGCCGATCGTACCGGTGACGGTGCGCACTTCCTTGACGGTTAAGGTGTGGTTGCCGGTAACCGCGAACGAAGCGGTGTAAACGTTTTCGTTATGGTCGGTCGTAACGGTAACGCCGTCCACAGAGAACGTCACGCGGTTTTCGCTCGTCATCGATACCGTCACGGTATCGCCGAGAAGCACTTTGCCGTCGATAATCTCGGTTTCGCCCACTTTCGCGGTTATTCCGTCGCTAAGCGTGAGCGTTCTGCCCGCGACCGCGTACAGATCGTCGAATTTAAGTCCGTAGCCCCAGTCGGAGAAGGTCGCGTTCGTGCTGTCGGCGGTCGACAAGCCGAAGCGCAATTCTTCGTCTGCGCCGAGGTGATCGGTAAGTTTCGTGTCGGGCGTACCCCAGTGTTTAACCGCGGTGCCGTCCGCTATCTCGATTCTGCCGAAGTAGTTGTCGTTTACGAAAATCTTGACAGAAGCCCCTCTTCTCACGACGGTGAGTTTCGCTCTGTCTCCATTCGCGAACGGATCGGACATACGGGGCAGTTCGATATAACCGCCGCCCACATGTACGAACACGTCGCAAGCTCCCGCCGCGTCATTGATCTTGCGGATAAGAATACACATATTGGTATTCGCGCCGCCCAAAGCCACGCCCGCGGCTTTCCAATCGGTCGTAATCCTGTCGATATAAGTCGTGACTACGAAGTCGGAGCCGCTGCCGAAGTACGCAACGATATCCTTGCTGTTCGTAAGTTTGCCTGTAGCCGCGTCGAACGTGAGGTTTCCGGTATTCGCGGGCTTCACGAGCGTGAGCTTAACCGCGACGGTATTGTTCTCTCCGTCTATCGTGACGGAGACGGATTTTGCGTAAGCCGCAGGATTGACCGCGCTCACTCTGTACTCGCCCGAGGGCAAATCTAACGCAAACGTGCCGTCGACTTTTACTATGCCGTCGTAAGCGAGCGTATAGCCCTCGCCCTCGAACGTCAGCGTCGTTTTCGTGTAATCCGCGGTAATTCCGCTCAAAGCGTCGCCGAGCGCAACCGTGCCGTTGACGGCAATCAGCGAGTCGGCAAACGAAACGCTTACCTCGCCGCTGTGGGTCGCGGTAAAGGAAACTTCGCCGCCGCCCGTAACGATTTCGGTCTTATCGCCGTAGGTCACAATCGCGGTCTTTTGGCTGTCAATCGCGACGGTCAACTTGTCGCCGTACTTGATTTTGCCGTCCGCGCCCGTGCCCGTTATCGTCACGGTGCCGCCGGCGGTATCGTAAGCCCCGAGCGTTACGGTTTCGTACAGCACGGCTTCGATATAGTCCTTTGCCTCGTCGTCGAGTTTTATCGAGTAGTTCGAGAACTCGAGGCGGCAAGGCTGCGACTGGCAGACGGTGAACGCGTAGGCGCTCATCTTCTCAATCGTGGCGTTGCGCGTGCGCCAGATTTCGGTGTAGTCGTTGCCGGCTTTGTATAGAAGCGCGACAGCCGCTCCCGAGCGCACAAGTCTGAACGTAAGCTTTTCGGGATTTTCCTTTGCCCTCAAAGAGTAGTTTACGGGCACGGAAACGTTATAAGCTTCTCCGCCGCCGTTCCAGCCGCCTTTCGGGCTTATACGCAAGCCTTCGTTCAGCACGAAAATATCGAAGCGGTTGCTGCCGTCGGTGAGCGAAACGCCCATACACGGCTCGGCTTCGTACTTGCCGCTCTCGGTGATTTCGGTCTTGTTGGATATGGTGAAGTCCACCACGGCGTCCTTGCCCGTCTTGTCGGTGAAGAACACTCTCGAGCCGTTGGAGCCGCTTTCCGCGTAAACCGCGGAATCGGCTTCGGCGCTCATATCCCAGCCGTTTACATCCGAGTCGTAAGCTCTGCCGCCGATCGTGACCGAGCCGCCGACCACGTTCTTTTCGAGTTCGACGTCAGGTACGCGCACGGACTTGTCGTCCGCGTTCACGGTAATCTCAATCGTCTTGTCGCGGTAGCCGGGGGTCTTGATTTTAAGCACGTAATTGCCGTCCAGCGTAATCGTCTTTGCGCCCACGGCGTAGGTCCCGGCAGGCGAAAGCGTGAAGTTGAACGAGCCGTTGGACGTGGGCGTCGCGGTGTAGAACACGCGCTTGTCGGAGGGCGCGGTAAGCGTGAGCGCGGAGGTTGTCATCGCCCTGCCGCCTGCCGAAATCTTGCCGCTGACGCGCACGCCGCCGTCGAGCCGCGCAAACGAAGCCACTATGCTCGAATCCTCGGTTATGTCGTCGAAAACCACCTTGCCGTTGTCGAGGTTTTCCACAACGTAGTCGTATTTATCCTCCTTTTTGTCCTTGCCGTTTATCTCAAACGACGAGAGGACGTAACCTGCGCTCGGCGCGACGTTGACGGTCAGACTGTCGCCCTTTCTTAGCGCGGTCTTGTCTATCGTCACGAAGCCGCCGTCGCCTGCAGTCACGCTGACGCTGTAGGCGTATTCGGAAATTATCGCTTTCAGCGCGTCGGCGTCGTCCTTATAATCGGTAGCCTTAAAATCGGTGAACTCAACCTCGGCGCTCAGTCCGTAAAGACCGGGGCACGCGCCGTCCTTAATCCAATCGACGCGCTTGATGAGCGCGAGCTCGTCGTTTATAAAATAGAACAGGTTTTCGTCGTACTGAATGCACTTGAGTTCGATAGAATCGGTTTGGGGGTTAAATCCGTTGGGCTTTACGAAACTTCCTTCATAAGTATCTTTCCAGCCGGTGTACTTGTCGAGAGTGTGGAAATTCCACGAAGCCGCGCCGTCGAGAATGCTCCTGCCGCTTATATAGAGCGCAATCGATTCCGTTTCGTCGCGCATATTGATAAGACCGGCGCTCGGGTACTGATCTTTCCAGTTACCCGCGTGCATCGCGCCGCCCAGCATTTTCATTTTCGCCGAAACCATATACTTCGACGAGTCGATCCCCTTGAAGAAAATAGCCTGCTCGTCGGGTCCCACAGCCTTGACCACGCCTTCGTCGATGCGGCTTAAATCCCAGCCGCTCGACTTGGAATAGCCGTTAGCCGCGTCGCCCACGACCGCGCCCGGTTTATCCGCGTTGATATAGCCCACGGAGCCGAACTTCATTCCGGAAATCGGACGATACCAATTCTGGTGCAGGTTTTCGTCGTAGGAAAGACCGTAATCCCAGCCGGGGTTGCCGTAGATGAATATGGGAGTCAGCCACTTGTTTTCGCCGGCATCGCCCACCGCCTTGACGTGGCGGTAGTACGGGATTATGCGCACGAACTCGGGCAGTCCGTCCGTCGTGTCGATATTCAGCGCGTCCCACGAAACGAACAGCTCCGCGGTCATTTCCGTCGCCTCGAACTTCATTATGTCGCCGTTTACTTTCGACTTAGCCTCGAAACGCGTCTGGTTTCTCGACGCCGAATCGAACGCGTCGATAAAGAAGTTGAACGCGCGCATCGCGTGTCCGTCCTGAACGTCGGGACCTTTTATATTGAACCAGAACGCCGAATTCGCCGGGTTTGCGTTGGTGCTCGAAAAGTTGAAACGCGCGTTCCATTTCATGTCGGGGTCCTGCGCCTTTGCGCCGACGTACAAGCCCTTTTCGGTGAACACGGTGGTGTAATTGACCGTCACGCCGTCCTGAACGTGGGTGAGGTACTGTTGCCCCTGCCAACGCTCCTCGTTGAGCGCGCCGTCAATAGTCATGTCCGCGTCGTGCTCGTCGGTAAATTCCTTTTCGTACTTCCACTCGTAGTCGGACTTTTCGCCCGTCTTTTTGCCGCCGCAGGCAGTGACGAACACCGCCGTCACGCACAGCGCGAGCGCGAGAAAAATTATGCTTAGCTTCTTTTTCATCGTGTTTCCTCCCCTACTTTCCGAGCACGACGACGTCCGACACGCGGATTTCGCCCTCGCCCTCTATCTTTTCGGAAATCGTGATTGAAATCTCCGTCACCTTTATGTCGTCGAACGAAGCAATCGCCGCTCCGCCCTGTCGCATAAACTTATTCACGCCGTCGTAGTAGTCCGCGTTAAACGGTATATTTTCGATATAGCAGCTGTCCGTATAATTACCCAGATTAAACCACGCCGGCTTTTCGGCGAGCTTGAACGCAATCGAGTCTATTTTCGAGAACGCATAGTCATAGTTAAACGAATTGTAAACCATCACCGCGCCCACGGTCTGCGGCTCGGCGAATTTCAGCGTAATCGTGGTCTTGCCCTTTGCAGAGAACTCTCTGTCCTCAAAGTACGCGTGCGTGACGAAAATATCGTCGTTTATATATTTTAGCGTGTCTTTATTCGCGTCGGTGGCGCTAACCGTAGCCTTGCCGGCGACGTTTTTATAGCCGCTTGCCACATAGGGCTTGGGCTGAACGCTCTTGGTCGGTCCGTTGCCGTACAAAAGCGTGCCGTAGGTCGGGTCCTCGATGGTTTTCACGCGGTCGAAGGCGTAAATTCTGCCGTCGGTATCGCTGGTTCTTCCGCTGTACGGGTCGGCGTGAACATAGAACGCGCAAAACAGCTCGCCGTCCACCTCAACGAACGCGTGATGACCGGTGCCCGTCGCGTAATCGTTGGTATCGTTTTTACCCATTACGGTAGCCGGGTACTGCGGAAGCTTGCGGAAAGGGCCTAAGGGGCTGTCGCCGATTGCCTGCTTGACGTCGTAATTCGGGTCGGAGAAGCCGCGCGGCGAGTACGTCAGAAAATACCTGCCGTTCGTCTTGTACATTTGCGGACCTTCGTTTATCGTCCACTCGTCATCCCATTCGTTCCCTTTCGACGGGTCGCGCTCGACGCCCTCGTCCGAGCCGAAATAGCCCTTGCACTCGTAGCCGCCCTCGTCCCACACAGGCGTATCGACCGATTTTTTCTCCACGGTTTCGTAACTGCACTGCGCGAGCATGGTCAGCGTGTCGTAGTCGGGCGTAATCATATCTTTCATCTTCACGCCCCACAGACAGTTATGGTCGTGCCCCGTGGACATGTGGCGGACGAAGTACAGATACAGGTCGCCGTTCTCGTCGTAGAAAGGCGAAAAGTCGATGACGGAAAACACTTCGTCGAGGTCAAAGTGCGCGGTGACGTTTATCTGCGGCGTTCTGCCGGTTATCACGTCGCCGTTGAGGTTAGCCTGCGTTTTGTCGCCGTAGTAGCGCTCGCTGGTAGCGAGCTTGAACGGACCTACCGGGGTGTCGGACATCAGCACCGCGCCGTAGAAGCGGTCGAACCACTGATCGGTTTCCTTGTTGAGCCACGGCTCCGCATCCGTCCCCCACGGTCCGAACGCGTTGTAGTACATGTAGTACTTGCCGTCGGCGGGGTTATAGATGACCTCGGGAGCCCACACATGCTGGATTATCCACTCGTTCTCGTCGATTTCGCACGAAAAACCGTCCGCAACCGCGCCGCAGAGTTCCCAGTCGTTGAGGTCGCGGCTTCTAAGCACCGTGACCGCGCTGCGCGTGTTGTCGGGCTCGAGCTGTACGGGCACGCCGTCGTTACCCGAAGTGTACATGTAGAACCAGCCGCCGTACACGGAGTCGCGATCCGCCGGCACCCACTCGATGTCCGCGTCGCCGCCGAAAACGTGCAAGTCGTTGCGATAGAAATACTTGCTGTCGAAGCTGCCGTCGGCTTGGTCGTTCTTGAACGCACCCAGCTCGAAGCCGCTCGTCTTTGCGCCGCCGCAGCCGAAGAGTGCGGAAGCCGCAATCGTCAGCGACAGAAGCGCCGTCAGAATTTTTCTCTTTTTCATTATTTTCCTCCTTTCGGTTTTTAGGAAATTGTTTTTTTCGATTTGCGATTTTCAGCCCTTGAGTCCGGACGAAATCGCGATACCTTTCAGGATATACCGCTGAGAAATGAAGTACAGGATTATCAGCGGCAGCATAGCCACCACGCAGCCCGCCATTCTGAGCGGCCAATTCTGCGTGTACACGTCGGCAAAGTACGCCAGCGCGATTTGCAACGTGTACATGCTCGCGTCCTGCAAATAGATGAGCGGACCCATATAGTCGTTGTACGCGCCGATAAACGTGAGTATAAACTGCGCAATCAGCGCAGGCGCGGCGACTCCCAGCATGATTTTGAAGAATATGCCGAAGCTCCCCAGCCAGTCTATTCTCGCAGCTCCCACAAGGTCGTCGGGTATGCCCATGAAGTATTGCCTGAGAAAGAACACCACGCCGATTGCGCCGAACATTCTGGGAATCATGAGCGGAAACGGAGTGTTGACCCAGCCGATATTGTCGAATACGAGGAACGAAGCTATCGTCGACATGCAGTTGGGAATCATCATCGTCGCAAGCAGCACCGAGAACATGAAGTTCTTGCCGCGAAACCTCAGTTTTGCAAACGAGAACGCGCTCATCGCCGACATCAGCAGTCCTACCACGAGCCCGGGGACGTAAATCCATATTGTGTTCCACAGCCCCTTGACTACGCTCGTGCCGCCCATTTTCTTGAACAGCACCGACTTGTACGCGTCCAGAGTCAAGCCCATTTTCGGCCACCAGCTGAACGCCGCGTTGTTGGCTTCTATCTCGCTCTCGAGCGAGGTAATAGTGAGGATATAGAACGGCACGAGCACGAACAGCAGTATGATAAACAGCAGAACGTGCGAGCCGATGAACGGTTTTCTCTTGTGCTTGTTCGGGGTAAAGTCGAGGGCTTTCGCGCCGAAATTATCGTGTTTTATCATGATTTTCGCGCCTCCCTCAGTCGTAACTGACCCATTTTTCGCTGAGCTTGAAGTTGACGCGCGTGATGATGATTATCGCCACCGCCACTATCCAGCTGAGCGCCGAGCCTAAGCCCAGACCCTCGGTCGCGGTGTTTGTAAACGCCATTCGGTACAGGTAGTACGTCAGCGTGACCGCGCGGTAATCGGGTCCTACGCCGTTGGTCGCGATTACCTGCATTATCGCCATTTCCTGCATCGCCGCGATAAGATTCATCGTGAGTATGTAAAACAGCGTGGGCGTAATCTGCGGAAAAGTGACCTTCCAGAACACCGTTCTCTCGGTCGCGCCGTCTATTCTCGCGGCTTCTTTCAGCGACGCGTCGACGTTGGCGAGCGCCGCCTGCATCAGCACTATGTTGGTGCCGTTCATCCACAACGACAGGAACAGTACGCTGGGCATAAACCATTCCTTGGTGGTCATAAAGCCCACTTTCGGCAAGCCCATCGCCGCGAGCGCGGTGTTGATTACGCCGTAGTTAGCCTCGTAAATCCACGTCCACATCAGCGCGACGCCCACCGACGAGCACACCGACGGCAAAAACAGTATCACGCGCGCCGGGCGTTTGGCCTTGAGCGGTTTGGTGAGAAGATTGGCGATAAACAGCGACGAAACGAGGTTTATCGGCACGCTAAGGCAGTAGTAAAGCGTATTCACCACCGAGCGGTAGAACATCTGCGAGGTGAAAACCGTCTTGTAGTTGGCAAAACCCACGAATTTCATTCGCCCGAGGTCGTAGGATTTGAGCTCGGTGAAGCTGACGACGAGCGACAGCACCATCGGGAACAATCCGAACAGCACATAGCCCACAAACGGCGACACCGCCATCAGCAGTCCCTCGCGGTTCTCCTTTCTCAATCGTCTTTTTCTTGCCGCGGTGGAAACGCCCGTCTTTGCCAGCACGGTGCGCTCAAACGCGTCCGTAATTTCCGTTGTCATTACTCCTCCTTCTCTCTAAGTCGGATTCAGGGAATATCCCCGTCAACAATCTCAGTAAAGCTTCAGTCTTTTGTTGGTCGCCTTCACCGCGTCCGCTTTCCATGCATCATAGGTAATTTTGCCGTTGCGCACCTCGGAGTTGAGCGGCACCGCCCACACGTTAATCCACTCGTAGTCGGGCATGTACCACCAGTCGCCCGCGCCCTGCCAGTTAAGCGCCTCGGAGAACGCCTTGACGTTTGCCGGCGCGTAACCGGGGAATTTGACGGAAGCAATCAACGAGCTCTGGTTGGGGAAGTGTCCGTGCTCGGCGCGGATTGCCTGTCCGCTTTTGCTCGCCATCCACTTCATGAATTTAGCCGCGGCTTCTTTGTTCTGCGCGTTCACGCGGCTGACCATAGCCTTGGAGTTGGACTGACCTGCCTTCTTGCCCACGACTACCGTTTCGTCGCAGTCGGGGTCGAGCGGGTCGACGTACTGCTTGTAGACGACGAGCGGAGCCACGTCCCACTTGAAGCCGCGCTTCTCGGCTTGCTCGGACACCGTAGCCATGTACGACGAGTAGTCGACGAGCATCGCCATCTTGCCCGAATAAAAATAGTTCATTCTCGTGCGCGTGCTGAACGTGAGCGGATTGGGCGAAATCCCGAGTCCGCCCTCGCCCTCGATGTCCGCGTCCGTTTCCGCGCCCAGCTTTAAGTAGCGTGTAAACGCTTCTCTCGTGGACGGGAGCGCGATGAGCGCGCCGCTCTCGGCTGCCGCGGTCACCGCCGCGCGAATACCGATTTTATTTCCGTTGTAGGTGTAGCCGCCCTCGTCGTCGGCTTTCATCAGCTGACCTGCCGGCACGTCGTACTTATCAAGGTGCGACAGCGTTTCGCCCTTAACGTAAGTCTTGCCGCTGTACTCGCCCTTGAAGCCGTCTTGCGTCACATAATAGTTGGGGCTTGCGTCGAGCAGCGAGAAATTCCAATCGCCCTCGCCGCTGAGGTCGGTCAGACAGTCGCCGCCCACGGACCAGCCGTAGTTGAACCACCATTCGGTGAAGTAGCCGTAATCGGTGCCGAATTTCGTGCCTGCTTCGGGATTATACTGTTCGGCAGGCGTGAAAATCATCGCCAAATCCTCCACTTCGTCCCAATTCATCGCGATACGGTTGTTGAAAACCAGCACCTCGTCGCTCGCCGGCATTATGAATCCCGTATCGGTAGTATACGGATTTCGGCTCCTGTAATAACCCTTTTTCGGCACGGTTACGTTGCTAAGCTTGGGGAAGTCGGATTTTTTCTTGCCGCGATTGTCGGCGATTTCGCCCTTGTTCCAGGCGTCCATGTTCTCCTCGTCCACGCTGATTACGATAATACCGGCTTTCTCGAACATCGTTTCGTTGTAGTAAATCGCGCTCGGCTTGGTGTCGAGCGGCAAGCCGTAGAGGGGGTCGTCGGCGTTGGAGGTGTTTTTGTCGATATTGTAGCGCAGTCTGTCCACGGTGGTAGCGTAAACGTCGCTGATGTCGATGTCCGTCACCGCGTCGAGATAACTCGTCATGTCGGCGAGAAAGCCCATGTTAATCCACTTCTTGAAGTTGTCCTCGATGACGAGAAACACGTCGGGACCGCTCTTCGAGGTCGAAACCGTCTGAATCAGCGACTCGTAGTTTCCCGGAGGCTTGGTGGAAATATCCACGGTAATGTCGTTTTCCTTGCCGTAGGTCTTGTTAAACTCCTCGGTCATCAGCGTGTAGATTTCCAGCTCCGATTCGTCGCCGTAAACCCAGAACTTGACCGTGCCCGTTCCCGAGCCCGTGTTTCCGCCGCAAGCGCACAACAGCGACGCGCCGAGTACCAGCGACAACAATACGCATAAAAATTTCTTTCTCATGGCTTTCTCCTTATCTATATTACCTTAGCCGCATAGGCTCTACTTTCGTCTTTTCCGAGCTCCGCCGCTCCGTACACCAGCCGCATAAACTCGCGAGCCACGTCGCCGACGTCCACGTTACTCAGCACCTCGATTTCGCGCACGCGCGTTTTGTCGCCGAAACCGTCGTAGTCGTCGAGGTTAAGCGTGAGTCCGCACGCTTCGCCCTCGTCCAGCACCGTCGCCTTCAGCCTGCGCGTCGTAATACGCTCGGGGTACATACAGCAGTACAGCGCGAGGGGGTCGTGCAGCAGCGGCACATAGTCGTTGCGCGTCTGCCACTGACGGACGAGCTCGGCGATAAAGCCTGCCTGACCGCCGCCCGAATAGCCGAGTATGCGCTCGTAATTGTCCTTGCCCACGCAAGCCGCTTTGGTGACGTCCCACGGCACATACAGAATATTCAGTCCGCTCTCCATCACGATTCTCGCCGCGCCCGGGTCGCAGACTATGTTCCACTCGTTGTGCTGGACGGTGAAACAGCCGCCCATAACCACGATTTTACCTGCCTTTTCCATCTTCTCGGGGTAGCGCGTTATCGCGTTGGCAAGGTTGGTTTGCGCGCCTATCGCAAGTATCGTCAGCTCGCCGCCGAACCGCTCCGCGCTGTCCGCCATAAACTTCGCCGCTTCCTCGCCGCCGCCCTCGGACACGGGCTCTTCGTCCGCCCCGTAATTGAGCTTGCCTATGTAATAGGGCGCCTTGACGGGCTCGGACGCGCCGGCTACAACGTGCACGTCGCTCCTTCCCGACAGCGCAAGCAGCTTTTTGGCAATCGTCGCTCGCACTCGCGCGTCGCGGTAAACCGTGGTCACACCCACAATGTCTGCCCCGGCTCCCACCGCCATCGCTATTGCCAGCGCGTCGTCGATGTCGTCGCCTATGTCCGTGTCAATAAATAGTCGCATAATATCTCTCCCGGTCATACACGGAACCTATCCTCTCGTTTTCCCGATTCGGATATTTCCATTTTTAGTATGCGCTAAGTGTATCACACCGCCGAAAAATTGTAAATACCTATACGGAAAGTCAACCCGTTAAACGAAAAAAATCGACTGTGATAAAGCCGATTTTTGAAAATTCGGGTTGCGGCGCCGACGCTCTAGCTTTTCCTGTAATCCACCACCGCGTTCTTGTCGCCCTCGCCGCGCTTTTTTCTGCGGTATTCCTGCGGCGTCATTCCCTCTTTGGCTCCGAAAGCCGACGACAGGTGCGCCGCGCCCGAAAACGAACAGCGCGTCGCTATCTCGCCTACCGGCAGGTCGGTGTTCGCGAGGTAATCTTTCACCTTGTTCAGCCGCTCTTTCAGTATGTAATCCTTTGCGCCCATGCCGAAAAACTCGGCGAAACGATGCCGGAAATAATCGTAGCTGTACCCCACCATGCCGGCAAGCATTCTCACGTCCACGCACATGTGCGCGTTCTGACGGATATAATCGGCGGCGAACTTCATGCTCTCTCTGAGCACGCTTTCTTCCGTTTCGGGGTGCTGCTTGCGCGAAACCGCGAGAATTATCCGCTCGATTGCCACCTTTATCGCATATTCGTAGTACATTCGCTTCTGCGCTATTTCGCGCGAAAGCTCCTCCATCAGCGGCAAAAGCTCGCCGTCGTCGCGGAACACGCCGCTTTTAAGCTGTATAAAATCGTCCTCGCGCTCGAACACGAAAAACAATACCTCCGTCTGCGTTTCGTGACGCTCGAGGTGCGGCACTCCCGGCGGAATGTACGCGTAGCTCCCTGCCCGATAGTCGTACTCCCTGTCCCCGATTACCGATTTCCCATCGCCGCGAACGTAGTACACCAGCTCGCTGCCGCCGTGCGCATGGCTCGGCTCGACGCTGCCCTTCGGGTGAACGTGGCGTATCATAAATTTCAGATTCGACATTGCCATAACCCTATTATAATAGAATTTCCGCCGTTTAGTCAATCCGTTTTACGTATTCACCGCCGTTTTTTATAAAATTCGGTTTTAGCTTTACCCGAAACCGCACGCGCGTTTTCGCCGCAACTAACGCAGACGTAGAAGAACCGCCCCTCCGAAGAAGGGCGGTTCTTCTATTTAAAATAAAGGAAGAAATGTGAGATACAAGATAAACTCATATCTTGCCAATATAGTACTCGAGTTGTGTGATAAAAATATGATAGACTAATTAAAGAATATCAAAATGCTTTTTGTTCGCAATTCCCTGCAAAATATAAGGATTTATTCCTTTTCTTCCGTCGGGTATTCGGAGAAACAGCCACGCGAAACCGCGCGGCTGTTTCTCTGAATGACGAGGTAATACGGAAATTGCTCGTTTGATTTAAAATACAACGCACGGTTTTTTGCCGATGCCCTTTAATTATTCGTCGCGAGCGGAGTCGGAAATGTCGCGGTTGGAGTGGACGAGCGCGTAGTACTTGCCCTTCTTTTCCATCAGCTCGGCGTGGGTGCCGGCTTCCGCGATGCCCTTGTCTGCGATGTAGAAAATGCAGTCGGCTTTGCGGATGGTGGACAGTCTGTGCGCGATGACGAAGCTCGTTCTGCCGGCGAGAATCACGTCGAGCGCTTTTCTTATGCTCTCCTCGGTGTGAGTGTCGATAGAGCTGGTCGCCTCGTCCAGAATCAGGATTTTTGGGTCGGTGAGCACCACTCGCGCGAACGAAATCAGTTGCCGCTCGCCCGTGGACAAGCCGCCGCCCTGCTCGCTCGTTTTGGTGTAGTAGCCGTCGGGAAGCTTCCTTATGAACTCGTCGGCGGAAACCAGCTTAGCCGCGGCTATGCACTGCTCGTCGGTGGCTTCGGGGCGCGCGTAGCGGATGTTGTCTATAATCGTGCCGGAGAAGATAAAGCTGTCCTGCATCATCACGCCCACCTGTCTGCGGAGCGAGTACAACGTGACGCGCGAAATGTCGTGCCCGTCGATAGTAATCGTGCCGGCTCCGACGTCGTAAAAGCGGCTGATGAGCGACACGACGGTAGTTTTTCCGGCTCCCGTGGGTCCCACGAGCGCTACGGTCTTACCCTTGGGCACGTCGAAAGAAACGTGGTCGAGCACGGGGTGCGACGGCTCGTAGCCGAACGTCACGTCGCGGAAGCTGACGTCGCCCTCGATGGGCGGAAGCTCCTCGGCGCCCTCTTTGTCGCAAACCGTGGGCTCCGTTTCGATTACCTCGAACACACTTTCGAGGTTGGACGTCGCCATGGTTATCTGCTGCAAAATATTCGCCATGTCGTTGAGCGGAAAGCTGAGCATGCCCATGTACGAAATGAAACTTATCAGCTTGCCCATGGTGAGCGTGCCGAGTCCCAGCCCGGACGTAACCATATAGATTACGACGGCGTACACGAGCCCCAGCCCGATATACGAAAAGCCCTCCATAATCGGAAAATGCAACTCGTTGACGTGGGTAATGCTGTTCCACCGCCCCAGCACCTCGGCGTTGAGCCCCTTTTCGATGCCGACGTTCTTGTCGACGCGGTTAAACAGCTTGGTTACGGTATTGCCTTGAATGTTCTCGGCGATATAAGCCGTGCGGTTGCTGCGCTTGTTGCGGTAAGCCCTGCGGCGACGCGACAGTGTTTTTCTGATGAGCAGAATACATACTGCCATTGGCACGGTGACGACGAGTACTATCGTCGCGAGGCGGTAGTCGATAATGAACAGCCACGCCGCGATAATGATTATCTTCGCTAAATCGACGACGAGCATCATGACGGAGTTGGAGAACACGCCTGCGAGCTCGTCGAGATAGCTGGTCACCCTGACAAGAATCTTGCCGCTCGGGCGCGAGTCGTAATAGTCGAACGCGAGTTTTTGCAGCCGCGTGAACGCCGAATAGCGCATGTCCCTGACAATCGCGTGCCCGGCTTTGGTCATGTACAGCGTGCGGAAGTAGGAGAACACGGCGTTGCCGATTACCGCGAGGGCGTAGGCGCCCACGAGCACCGCCGCCAGCGTCAGCCAATCCAAGCCGAACGCGCCTTTTTTGCCGATAACGTAGTCGACAATGTACGAGTTTATCATTGTCGGCAGCAGCGACACGAAGCTCATCACAAGCATCATCACGGTCATTGTGATTATTATTTTGCGGTAAGGCACGCAGAATTTGAGCGCCTTTTTGACGGACTTGCCGCTGAACTTGTAGACGGTTTTTTCGTCCTCGTAATAGCGATTTCTTGCCATCAGCCCAGCTCCTCCTCTTTCAGCGCTTCCTGCTCGGTGAAAATCTCGCAGTACCTGCCCTTCAACGCCATAAGCTCGGCGTGAGTGCCGCGCTCGACGATTTCGCCGTCCTCGAAGTACAGTATCTCGTCGCAATGCGCCACACTGCCTGCGCGGTGCGAGGAAATTATCGTGGTGCGGTCGCCGTAGTCGCGGTAAAGATTTTCGGTTATCTCGCGCTCGGTTTCATAGTCAAGCGCGGAGGTGCAGTCGTCGAGGAGTATTATCGGCGCGTCCTTTAACAGCGCTCTTGCAATCGAAACGCGCTGCTTTTGTCCGCCGCTCAGTCCCAGACCTTTTTCGCCCACTATCGTGTCGTAGCCGTTGTCCAGCGAGTCAACGAATTTATCGACGCATGCGTCCGCCGCAGCCGCGCGGATTTTCTCGTCCGGGGCGCTCTCGTCGTACATCGCGATATTGTTCCTCACGCTCTCGGAGAACAGGAACACGTCCTGCGTGACTACCGAGTACGCTCTTCTGAGCTCGTCGGGCTCGAAATTCCTGACGTTTATGCCGTCAAGCGTAACTTCGCCCGAAGTGCAGTCGTAAAGCCGCGTCAAAAGCTTCATGAACACGGACTTGCCCGAACCCGTCTTGCCCATAATGCCCACGCGCTTGCCGTAGGGGATTTCCACCGTCACGTTTTTCAGCCTGTCGCCCTCCGCGCCGAAGCGCATGCAGGCGTTCTTCATGGCGATTGTCGGTTTTTCGGGCACGGGTACGGGGTTTTCGGGCGCAGCCACAAGCAGGGGTCTGTCCGCAAACTCGAAGAAACGCTTGGCGCACACCACGCCGTTCTGAATGTTTCCTATCTGCCCCACCACACGCACTATACAGCCGTTTATCGTGAAGCAATAGGACGTGAACGTCGCAAACTCGCCCACGCTGAGCGTGCCGCGCGTCGCCAGCATTATGCCGACGATTATCGACAGCACGCCCACCATTTCGCCGAGAATAGTAAAAATCATCGTGTACTTCGACGTGGTTCGGGCAAGGTCGACGTAGTTGTTCATAAAAGCGTCGTTGTATTTCGTAAACCGCTTGATTTCGTCGGCTTCGGTGGCGTAGGCGCGAATGACGCGCACGCCGTTTATGTTCTCCTGCACATAACTGTTGAGCTCGACGTTGCCCTGACGAATCACGTTGTACTTTTTTCGAAGCGTCTTGTTATAGCCGCGCACGAGGCACGCCGTGACTATGCCCATAATCACGGGGATCACCGCCAAAAGCGGATTGATTCGCACCAGAAAGAACATCGCCAGCAGCATCGACACTATCGAATCGAGCAGGAACGGCACAAAATGGACGTACAGGTCTTTGATTGCCGTAGGGTCGTTGTTGGTCACGTTCAGAAGGTCGCCTGCCGTATAATTCCCGAGCACGAGCGGACTCTGGCGCAGCATGCGCTCGAACGCGAAGTCGCGCGCTCTGTTTTCGCCCTTTATCATCGTGGGGTGCGATATGTTCCAGCGCAGATAATGCGACAGGTATTTGACGAGCAGCATTACCGCCATCGCTATCAGCATTACCGCGAGCATGCCTGCGTAATCGTCGGCGGCGTAGCCTGCGATAAGCCACGAGAAAACGTTGCTGTCGCTGTACACCGGCTCGCTGCCGAGAGCCGGGTTTACTATTCTGTCGATAATAAGCTGCGGTATCTGCGGCAACAGCGTACTCGCCAGCGACATCATCAGCATGCAGAAAAACGCCGCCCAGAAACCCCATATATTCTTTTTGAAAAACGGATAAGTTCGCGCTATTACGCCTCGTCGTTTATTCTCCATGAGCTCCGACCTCCCGTAGGTTCGCCTCTCCGTAATGTTCGATTATTTTACCGCGTTACCGCTCAGTTTGTCAACCCCATTTCCTAAAAAATTTATAGGAAAAAGTTGCTGAATATAAAATCAAAAACACACAGCAACTTTATACAATTTTTATAAGGGGCGGTAATTCGCCCCATTTGCCCCCAATTTTTAAATAAAAGGTTTTAAGTTCCGTTTTATGACTAATGGAATTTTATAGTTTATTTTGCAACTTAACAGTTATAGCCGAGAGGTTAGTTTTAATAATGAAACGGTAGTTTTAATAGCGAGTAAAAGCTCTTCTTTTTTCAAACGAAGAAAAAAGAAGCAAAAAAGTCG
>ERZ779876.996-NODE-996-length-26699-cov-22.731309_pt1 | contig 26699 bp, 19 predicted proteins | sample MGYA00511068_ERZ779876 | MGnify/ENA primary metagenome ERZ779876 (study PRJEB29588, sample SAMEA1970858) | human gut metagenome | biome: human gut; feature: human-associated habitat; material: faeces | place: Denmark | collected 2008/2010 ...
AGGATAACGAGCTCAACATGGAGATTGCGATCTTCCTGCTGCACGACAGCGGTATGCAGACCGTGCCGGTGCAGAACGGCAGGCAAGCGCTTGCAGCCTTCCGGGGCTCCGAGCCGGGCAGCTTTGATGCCATTCTCATGGACGTGATGATGCCCGAGATGGACGGTCTGGAGGCTGCAAAAGCTATCCGGGCACTCGACCGGCCGGACGCGAAAACCATTCCGATTATCGCCATGACCGCCAACGTCTTTAAGGAAGACCGCGAGAAGTGTCTCGCCGCAGGCATGAACGCGCATCTGTCTAAGCCGCTTAACGCCGAGACGATGAAACGAACCATCTCCGAGCAGCTGCAAAAGCGGAAGTAAACACAAAAAGCGGGAGAAACCTTTGGTTTCTCCCGCTTTTACTCTGCAAATCTCACTCAATTTCCTCGTCGTGCTCCATGGCTCTGACAAGCGGCACCACCATCTGCTTCTTCCGGCTGACGACGCCGGGCAGGACGACTGAATGCTCGCCGCAGTCGGTCTTGAAGGCCGCACGAACCAGCTGCTGCGCGCCCTTGCCGACGTAGAGCAGCTCTGTCTTTTCCTCGATGATGTTGGTCAGCATAGCGAACAGCATGGACAGACCGCTCGATGCCAGGCAGCTTTCCATGTACTCGAGCATTTTATCACGGATGCCGGACAGCTCGTTCTCACTGACACTCGTCACCTGCGAAATCGCAATCTTCTGATTCTGCGCCTGGAAATACTTGAAATCCATGTGGAGCAGCTCATCCATCGAGCGATCGAGCAGACGCGAGCTGGAACGGAACATTTCTGTTGCATACTGCTTGATGTCCAGACCGGCGATTTTCGCCAGCTCTTCTGCAGCCATGCGATCAAGCGGCGTACACGTCGGCGAGCGGAACATCAGCGTGTCCGACAGGATTGCCGAGCACAGCAGACCCGCGATTTTCGGCTCGATCTCCACGTTGTGCTCATGGTACATCTGCGTGATGATGGTCGCGGTGCAGCCGAGCGGCTGATTGCGGAAGTAGATCGGTCCGCTGGTCTCCACCGAGTCAATGCGGTGGTGGTCGATGATCTCAACAATATTGGTCGAACGAATGCCTTCGGCGGCCTGATCGCGCTCGTTGTGATCGACCAGAATGACCGACGGACGCTCCAGATCCAGCAGGTTACGCTGTGAGAACATGCCGACGTATCGTCCCTGTTCATCCATCAACGGGTAATAGCGGATACGCTTTTTGGAAACCGTGCGCTTTACATCCTCAACCGTTTCCTCCGGCTCGAAGGTGATAAGACCCTTTTTCCGCATCACATGCCGCACCGGAACCGCCTGACCGATAACCTTGACACAGGTGTAGGTATCATACGGGGTGGCGATGATGGAAACGCCGTTTTCCGAAGCCAGCTTTCGGATGGTGCGCGAAACCTTGGAGCCGAGGCCGATGACTATACAGCCGGCACTCATCTCAATGGCGCACAGCTGGCTTTCATAGCGGTTGCCGAGAATAACCATATCATTTTTGCCGATGTAGTCCTCGAGCACGTCCGGATTAGCCGCCGCAACGACCACACTGCCCTGCTCAAACCGCTGGTCAATATCGCCAACCTCGAGCGTGCCGTCAAGCACATCGACCAGATTCCGATAGCTGGTCTTGGCCTCCGCCAGCGCATTGGCGTCCTGATCCTCGATGTAGAAGCGCGCGATATCGCCCAGCGTCAGCAGACCCTTCAGGCGGCGATCCTCATCAACAACGGCCAGCGTCTGAATATCATTTTCGTTCATGTAATCCCATGCACGGTGCAGCGACAGCTCCTCGCTGATGCCCGGCACCTCGCGGTACTGCACATCGCTCAGGCGCGGCTCAAACGACTTGATGTAGCGCGGCGGCTCCACGCCGAAGCGTTCGAGCACAAATTTGGTCTCCGCATTGACGTGACCCGCGCGGCAGGCTATGTATTCTCCGCCGGTCAGTCTGCGCTTGAGGTGCGCGTAGCAGATTGCAGAGCAAATGGAATCCGTATCCGGATTGCGGTGTCCGATAACAAAAACTGGGTTCATGCACTGATGCTCCTTTATGTGATAAGGGATGGCTCCCCTTCGGAATCCGTTTGATGGAATGAAACCTTGTGGTTTGATTGTATCATTTAACCGGGGAAATCGCAAGGTATGGAAGAGGAATCCAACTCAAAACCATCTGCGGCCGCACTGCGTAGGCGATGGAGCTGACAGCACGGATTCCGCCGCTGCACCGAAAATCCTGCCGAAGTCCGCTTCTCCGTCTGCTCACCTACCTTTTGAAAAACCGAAAATCGCAGCAGTCACCGCCGCAGCCCAGCGTTTTTGTGCGCGAAAAGCCGAGCTTGCGCAGTCCGCCGTAGGTCACATCATCCACGTCGCAAAACAGCGGACACAGCTCCGGACAGCCGTTTTCCCGGCACGCCGTGTGCCAGAGACACTTGGTAATTGACGCGGAAAAGTGCGTTTTGTCGTGTTCCTGTGTGCTCTCCCATAAGTCGGAGGTACGCATGATTTTGAGAAAGCAATAGCTGTAAATCCGATAAAATCCCGGCACAGACTCCATTTTCGCCGTAAAAGCGTGTTTTTCTGCTGCCACCCAGTCCATCATATACGTCCGCATGTGCGTAAAGGTTTCCTCCGCAGGCAGCTCCGTCTGCAGCACCTTGTACAGCGCAATGCGCGGCAGAATGGTCTGCACCAGTGTTTTCATCTGGTTTTTGGACCTGTTTTCTGCGGTTTTGATTAACCTATCCAGCATTTTTTCCTGTCGTGAAAACAGCGAGCCGCCCCTGCTTCCGCCGAAGGTCTGTATCAGAAATACCTTGATTTGCTTTTGCTGTTTGCTTTGCATAATTCCTTCATCTCTTTGCTTTTATGGGATTCCAGTGTCAATCCATAGTTAGTTTGCCCTAACTATACCACACTGACTTTCAATATACCACCCTGATACACAAAATTCCCTGCTGATAATCGACATAGTATTGCTTTTTCGGCATAGCCTGATCGAGCTTCACTTCCCATATCATTCCGTCAGATACTATGGCGCACATCAAAAACGGCTCTTTCCCGAAGGCAAGAACCGTTTCCCTTTGTCTTACATACCCAGAAACTGTACATACTCTGCGGCGGACATCAGCGGCGCATCCAGTTGTGTACGGGGCTCTGCTGTGACCTCGCCCTGTGCCGCCAACTCATAGCCGGCCTGCTCGGTCAGCAGCGGACTTTTGAGCGGGATCAGCCGGTCTGCAAAATTCTTGAGCAGCGCCGTCATGTTCCACGAGTACACTGGCGATCCCAAGCAGACCACATCCGCAGACTGATATGCGCGAAGCAGCTTCTCCATGTCATCGTGCTGCACGCACTGTCCGATGCTGTAATCGCCAAGATGGTACAGCTCGGTTTCCGCTCCGGCACGAGCCGCGCCCGCCAGAAAGACCCCGAGCATGCGTCCAGCGGCACTCTTTTCGCCCACTGGACTGCCGTTGAATGCCGTAAATTTCATTGTTTTCTTTCCTCTTTCGTTTGCTGAAACCTATTGCAGCAAGCAAACGAGAGGGAAACAAGGAACGCTCCGTAGCGTCCAAAAAGCTCGCCGGTTTATCCCCTTCCCAAAATCGCATCCAGGTCCTGCTGCGGATTGGTGGTCGGGTGCAGATCGTAGGTCTCCACCAGTGTTTTGACCACGGTTTCCGACAGAAACGCCGGCAGCGTCGGTCCAAGGTAAATATTCTTCACGCCGAGCGCAAGCAGCGTCAGCAGGATGCACACCGCCTTCTGCTCGTCCCACGAGAGCACGAGCGTGAGCGGCAGATCGTTGACCGTGCAGCCGAACGCATCCGCCAGTGCAAGCGCAACCTTGATGGCGCTGTACGCATCGTTGCACTGGCCCATATCCAGAATGCGCGGCAGGCCGCCGATTTCGCCCAGATCGAGGTCATTGAAGCGGTATTTGCCGCACGCAAGCGTTAGAACCAGCGTATCCATCGGCGTGGATTTGACAAACTCGGTGTAGTAATTTCTGCCCGGATGCGCGCCGTCACAGCCGCCGACAAGGAAAATATGCCGCACCTTTCCGCTCTTGATGAGCGAAATGATCTCCTCCGCGTGAGCCAGCACCGCGCCGTGTGCAAAGCCCGTCATCAGCATATGCCCGCCGTTGATGCCGCTCATGCTGTGGTCGTGCTCGTACCCGCCGAGCGCGAGCGCCTGCTCGATGATGGGCGAAAAGTCCTTGCGGCCGCACGTATCCGCCTCGATATGGCGCAGACCCGCATAGCCCACCACCGAAGTCGTGTACACGCGGTCCTGATAGCTTGGGCGCTGCGGCATCAGACAGTTGGTGGTGAACAGCACCGGCGCGGGAATGTTCTCGAACTCCGTCTGCTGGCTCTGCCATGCCGTGCCGAAATTGCCCGCAAGGTGCGGATGTTTTTTCAGTCCCGGATAGCCGTGCGCGGGCAGCATTTCGCTGTGCGTGTAGATGTTGATGCCCTTTCCCGCCGTCTGCTCGAGCAGCTGCGCCAGGTCGCCCAGGTCGTGCCCGGAAACCACGATGAACGGGCCTTTTTTGATGTCGGTCGGCACTTTTTCAGGCTGCGGCGTGCCGAATGTGCCCGTATTGGCCTCATTGAGCAGCTCCATGCACCGGAAATTCACCTGCCCGAACTCGACGATCAGCGCCAGCCATTCCTCGACCGAATGCGGGCGATTGACCGCGCACAGGCCCTTGTAAAACCACGCGCTCACCTCGTCATCCGTGTAGCCAAGATTCATCGCGTGGTGTGCATAGGCGGCCATGCCTTTCATGCCGAACAGCAGCGTGGAACGCAGCGAAACCGTATCCGTGTCGCCCTTCCACAGCTCCACGACCGCACACGGTTTTCCGCCGAATTTCTCTCGTTCCGCGCGTACCCGCTCGGTGAATTCCGCAATCGCCTGATTGTCAAAATTGACATTGGTCAAGGTGATGAACAGGCCGTCCATCAGCAGCCGGTCGGCGATTTGTGTGCGTTGACCGGCCGCAGCTGCCGCCTCGGCCAAGCGAATGAGTTCGTACACCAGCTCATCCTGCAGCGCTGCCGTATCCGGCTGCTTGCCGCAGACACCCACGCTCACGCAGCACTTGTTGCCTGCGGTCTGCTGGCACTGAAAGCAAAACATATCTGACATGAAAACACACTCCTTTTACGAGTAGTGTTGCCAAATTTGTCAGAAGGTATGCGTTGTTTTTTGTTTCTTCAGCTGCTTCTGCGCCTCCAGATACATGGGTTCGGTATCGCACCGATCGTTGGTATCCTGCTCAGCGAGATTGCACTCGACGGCAAGGCATCTACTCTGTCCACCGAAGCGTTTCGGTGGGATTGGTTTGGGTAATCTTCCAAAATCATTCGTGCACCAGGACAATCACATTCCTGCATCGTCTACTGAGATAAAAAGGCTGACCGGATTTCCGGCCGGCTTTTTTTCTCCCCATGCGCGATACTGTCCGCAAATTTTATCCATATTATTAAAACTGTGAAAAATGCCTTGCATATTCCACATAAAAAGTGCTATAATCATTGCGAAAAAATAAAAAAGGAGGCAAGTCCTATGGACAGTTGTGACAGACGAAATGTACATATGACGATGGATACAGACTATACTGCTGTTTCGAGTGTCCGTAAGCATCCTCTTTTGAAATAAGCGCTGAGCCTTGCTCCATCGTGATGAACAAGTCCACAACTGATGTTTGTGTCACTGTATCTGTTACGGTGGATTTTTTGTGCCCTTTTCCGGGCACAGAAGGAGGCTGATTATGAAAAAAGCAACATGGAAAAAAACATCTTTTGCCGAGAAAATCGTTGAGATCATCCGCACCTCCCCTTCGATCAATGAGATGCGGGAGCAGCTGCAGGATTATCACGACAACGATATCGCACAAAGCCTGCAATGCCTAAACCGCGCGGAACGCAATCTGCTGTACAGCGCGCTTGATGCGGAATGGCTGGCAGAAATCATCTCCTATCTGGATGATCCGGCGGAATACATTGATGAAATCGGCATTGACAAGCTGGCCGAAATTCTGAACGAAATGGATGCGGACGACGCGGTCGATCTGTGGGAGAACATCGACGAGAGCGTAAAAGTAAAGCTGCGCCCGATGATCGATGACGAAACCAAGTCAGCCATCCTGCTTATCAATTCCTATGACGACAGCGAAGTCGGCAGCCTGATCACGACCAACTACATCTGCATCAAGCAGAACCTGACCATTCGGCAGGCCATGCACGAGCTGGTAAAGCAGGCCGGTGAAAATGACAACATTGGAACGATTTATGTAGTCGATGATAAAAACCGCTTCTGCGGTGCAATCGACCTGAAGGATCTCATCGTTGCCCGAGAGAACGTTCCGCTGGATTCCATCATCAGCTACGCGTATCCGTATCTGCTCGACCACGAGAAAATCTCAGAGAGCATCGAGAAGATCAAAGATTATGCCGAAGACTCCCTGCCGGTGCTGAATAAGGATAGAAAGATCATCGGTATCATCACCGCACAGGACGTTGTCGAGGCCGTGGATGACGAGCTCGGCGAGGACTATGCAAAGCTCGCCGGTTTGTCCGCCGAGGAGGATCTCAACGAAACCACCAGGGAAAGCATGAAAAAGCGCCTGCCGTGGCTGATCATCCTGCTGTTCCTCGGCATGGGCGTTTCGACCGTTGTCGGTGCATTTGAAGGCGTTGTAGCCGTGCTGCCGGTCGTTATCTGCTTCCAGTCGCTGATTCTCGATATGGCCGGCAACGTTGGTACGCAGTCGCTGGCGGTTCCGATTCGTGTGCTGATGGATGAAAACCTGAGTGCTAAGGACAAGCTGCACCTCACCTTCAAGGAAATGAAGGTCGGCACCTGCAACGGCGCGCTGCTCGGCATTATGGCGCTTGTCTTTCTCGGTGCATACATAGCGCTGTTCAAGGGCTATGCCATCGGACATGCGTTCCTGATCTCCGGCTGCGTTGGCATATCACTGCTTGTAGCGATCGTGATTTCCAGTCTGGTCGGTACGCTCGTACCGATCCTGTTCCATAAAATCAAGGTAGACCCGGCGGTTGCGTCCGGTCCGTTGATTACGACGATCAACGATCTGGTTGCCGTTGTAACATATTACGGTCTGGCATGGATTCTGCTGATTCAGCTTTTGCATATTGTTTGAGCGAAAAAACACCCTCTATATCGAATGATATAGAGGGTGTTTGCTATCTGTTTTTGCTTTTAATCATGCTTTCTGCGGATACCGAAGTACGCCAGTCCCATTGCGGACAGACCGCACAGAGCCGCCCACAGACCGCCGATATCGCCGGTTTTCGGAACGCTGGACGTCGGAGTCTTGCTGTCGGGAATGTTCACTGTCTTCGTTTTATCCGGCGTCTTGGTCTGTGTTGCCGGCTTGGTCGTCGGAACCTTGCTGTCCGGGATGTTCTCCGTCGGCTTCAGCGGATCAAGCGGCGTAGGCTGATCCGGAATGTCAACCGGAGGCTTCGGATCCGGATCGGGATCGGGAGTCGGTTTCGGGTCCGGCTTGTGGTGACCGCCGCCGCCACCGCCGCCCTGGCGGCTCAGCGCCTCGCCAAGGCCCTGCAGGCGCGGCATGCGGTATTTCAGGGTGGCCAGCTCAGTTTGCAGCTTGCCCTCGTTGGTGGTGGCGCGCGCACGGAAGATTTCCAAAATCAGCATCGTGCGGTCCAGCACTTCCACCTGCAAAGCCGCGCTCAGGTTGCGGATCTGGCTGCCGGTCAGCTCGCCGTCAAAGATGGCGGCCTCGGCATCGGTATTCAGGCATACCAGGCGCGCTTCCTCCACTTTGCCCTCCCCCAGAAGGGTGGCGGCTTCGGGGGTGCTGCGCTTCTGGCACACGGTAGCAACGGCCTGCATGCCGTTGGCTTCCGCCAGGGCGGCAAGCTCATCCAGGCTGCGCTGGGCGTCAAACTTGCCCTGGTCCAGCGCCAGCAGCACAACGCGCACCGGCGGGCGCTCGCTGTCCAGAGCCTTCTGCCCAACAGGGGCGTCCTCTGCCGGGGCCTGGGTAGCGGTAAAGTCCAGGGTGATGGGGTCCTTCATTTCGTCCATAGGGGTCCTTTCTGGCCGTATTCGGCCAGGTCAGCAAAAGTATGGGGCAGGGGAGTGAATGTCAGACGGTTGTCTCGGCATTCTCCGCTGGTTCCGTTGGTTCTGCCTGTACAGCGGGGGCAGCGGCTGCCGGTTCATCGGATTTCTGGCTGCCGGGGTTCAGCAGGTACCAGGCCAGGCAGGGCACCTCAGTGCCGTCAAAGCGGTGCAGAACGGTATCGTGGTCATAATGGAAGCCGGTCTTGGCCAACACGCGGCTGCTTGCCACATTCTGGCTGGCGTGGAACCCGGCCAGCCAGGGCGCACCTACCATGCCAAACCAGTAATCGCGCACGGCAGCGGCGGCTTCGGTGGCATAGCCCTGGTTCCACCACTTTTTGCCCAAGGTGTAACCGATCTCATACATGCCGCCCAGCAGCTCGGTTTTCACGTTTTTCCAGGCATAGGGCTTTTCACGCTCACAGGATTCGGCGGGGGCAATGCTGATGCTGCCCATCAGCACACCGGTCACTTTATCGCAGATGCCCCAATCATAAAAATCCGGGCGGTCATATTGTTTGACGATCTCGTTCAGATATGCCATCGTTACCACCCAGTCACGGTGGGGCTCCCAGCGCAGGTAGCGGGTCACTTCCGGGTCATTGGCCCAGTTGCCAAACATCATTTCGCAGTCGTCGGTTGTCATACGACGCAGGACCAGCCGCTCGGTGGTCAACTCTTGTGTGCCGCAATGCTTCATCTTGATATACAACCTTTCCTTTGCAGTAGTTATGCTTGGCTGTGCAGCAGATACCGCCGCACAAAGCCCATAGAGATCTGCCACAGCTTGTACAGCTGGGCACGGTAAATGTTACAGTAAATAAACAGGATTGCCGCAGTCAAAACAAACTTGATGATAAAATTGTGGGCGAACACCACGCCGATCACGGCCACACCCACCGCCAGCAAAAAGCCGCAGAGCGTCCGGCTGAAGCTGGGGATGGTGCGGTAGTAATACTGCCCGGTCACAGTGCGGTACAAAAACATCGTCGCATTGGCCGCTACCAGGCCGACCGCGGCACCTATTACGCCAAAACGCGGAACCAGCACGGCGCACACGGCAATGTTGGCCGCAACGCCCACGGCGGTTCCAATCGTATCATGGAACGGCTTGCGGGCAATGGTGTTGCCGTACACCGTGCCTTCGCACAGGATGGAGAACACCACGGCCAGCATCATCAGCGGAAAGTAGGGCAGGCAGGCCGATTTGGCCGGGAAGATGATGAAGATGATATCCTCAAACATGACCAGCAGACAGAAAAAGCCGAAGATCAGCAGGTTCAGCAGATCATGGATGCGGCCAATGCGCTCCTGCTCGGTGCGGTAATGCGCGTAGACATAAGGGCCCCAGTAGGTGGAAAAACCGGCCTGAATGGTGGTGACAAGCTGGGCCAGGGTGTAGGCGAAATCAAACGAACCCTGCTCCGCCGCGGGGGCGTAATTGCCTAAAAAAGAAAGGCAGATGGCGCGGTACAGCGGGATCAGGATGGCCGCAGGTGCCAACACAATGCCGTAAGGCAGTGCCGCCCGGTAAATGTGGGCATAGGGGCGCAGGCCGCGCACAGGGGCCTCTTTCGTTTGACCTTTAGAAGCCCGCCGCCAATAGAACACTGCGACCCCCGCAAAGCTGCACACCGCACCCAGCACAAAAGCGCGGGCGTCCTGGGTAACAAAGCCGGGCAGCAGGTAGATCAGGTTCAGGCAGGCCTGCATCCACAGCGTTTCGGTGGTGTAGGCGCGCACATTGTTTTCCAGCCGGAGCAGCACGTTGAGGTAACGCACCAGCATGTACAGAGCAGCGTTCAGGAACAAAAACGGCACCAGCCCGGCACCGTTGGCCCCAAGGCCAAAGGCCGCCGCCAGCGGCTTGGCGAAAAAGATGCTGCCGATGCCGCCCACCAGCAGCATGACCAGCACCGAAAGCCGGGTACACGCGGCAAACATGCTGCGCCCGGTGGAACCGGCAGGCGGTTCGTGGTAAAAGCGCAGCAGGCTTTGGTCCAGCCCAAGCATGCCCACGTTCATCAGCGACATGGTGTATGCCATGAAGGAAGCAGGAACGGCGTAGCTTTCGGCGGGCAGGACACCCTTGATGATAAGCGCTGCGCCGGAAATGCCAAAGCCAAGGTAGGTGGCAATGGAGTATTTCATCACATTTCCGGCAAAGCTTTCAGTTTTTTTCGGTTCAGACATGGCAGGCTCCCATTTGCAGCGGGCGCACCGCAGCGCGCCGGAAAAACAACTTTATTTTACATATGGCCGGATGCGCGCTTCCATGCGCTGGATCTCCTCCGGCGGGATATAGGCTTTGTCCACATAACCGTAAATGCGCTGGGCAAAGTTGGCCAGCGGCGGGCAGAAGGCAAACACCCGTTTGGGTTCCCACTTGTGGCGGTACAGCATGTGTACCCCCGCCAGTGCGCAGAACTTGAGCAGGTTGAAGTGCGGCGTAAAGCCGGGCCCCATCGGTTCATCCCGCGGGGGATTTTTGTACACTTCCTCCAGCAGGTCGGCCATCCGCTTGTAGGCCGGGGCAGGGGAGGGGTCAAAATAGCCCTCAATCACATCCCGTGCAATGGGGAACGGCGGGTTCGGCTGCGCCATGGCAGCGGCAAACTCCGGGTAGCTAGTCACATAGTGAGCATCCTTGTAGATGACGGGGTCATACTCGTGCTCGATGGGCACCGGGCGCAGGATATGGCAGCTTTTGCCCGCCATGTATACTTCGGCCACAGCGGTGCTCATCCAGATGGAGATGGAATCCGCCGCCACAATCCACTGCTTGACGGAATCCGCAAAAATCACATGGAAATTGGGGCGTTTGGCGGCCAGCTCGTCCAGGGCTTTGCATTTCCATTCGCTGGGGTGGCGGCGGTATACCAGTTCCACCTCCGGGTGGTCACCCAGGTAGCGGTCAAACCAGGCCAGCGTTTTTTCCATCGAAACGCGGTTGGTGCGGGCAAAGCCGGAAAAATCCGTTCCCGCCATTTTGGAAAGCTCGGCCACTTCCTGGTCGGTCATGCTGGCATAGCCAAAGCTGGAAATGTACAGGTGCAGCTGTTTGGCGGGGTCAAGGCCGAATTCCTTGCACAGGGTTTCCTTATCCTTAAAGTAGCCCTTGAACTCCGGCCGCAGAAAGTCCATCATCACAGCGCCGGTCACGGGGGTGTTCTTGGCATCCATGCCATGGGCCTGTAACCGCTGGGCAGTGCGCTGGCCCCAGCAAGTCTGCACGCAGCGCTTGGCGTTGCCGTTCATGTTGAACCAATCGCCCTCCTCCTGCGTGTCGGAGAGCATCTGCTCCCAGTGCAGGTTGACGATCTTGTTGCATTTGCCAATGTTGTTGTACACATGGCTGTTGATGGCTTCGTTGTCATACATGCAGCTGGCAACCAGAACTTCCGGCTTGTCTTTGCCAAACAGGCGCAGATCTTTGGCATCCAGCAGCTGGCGGATGCGCACGGTGTAGCCGCGGCGCTCCAGCTCCAATTTGAGCAAAAGATCGCTCTCATATTCCCGAACGGTGTGTTCGTACAAAATCAAAAAGTCCAGTGCCACAGGGGTCCTCCTTTTTGGGGTGGGGCAGCATCAGCGCTGCATATCATCAAACAGTTCGGCTGTCCAGTCCGGCAGGCCGTATTTTTCGTCCAGGTGGAACCCGTCAAAAAACTGGGTGTCATCATCGGTAATGCAGCTGGTGCCCCATTCGTAATTCAGCACGGTAAAATTCTGCTTTTCCAACAGCGGCAGAACTTCGTCCTGCATCACGGCGGTAATGCCAAAGGCATCGCATACCTCGGCGCGCACATTGGCGGCCATGGGGGGCAGCACAATGGTCAGCTCCACGCCGCGGTCTGCGCAGCGCTGGGCCATAGCCAAAAACTCCGCCAGCTCGGTTTCGTTCAGTGTCCAGTTCTGGCAGCGGGTGGTGATCAGCGCCGGGTACTCATACAGCTTTTTGTGCAGCGGAATCGTGTTCCCGGCATCATCCAGGTAATCCGCCGCGGTCCAGTCGCCGGATTCAATGGTGTCCGGCGTGCCCTTTACGGTGTCCATAAACACGGTCAGGGCGTTCACGTTGTATTCCAGGTTCAGACAGTAGGCCAGCGGGTTGCGCAGGGTAGCTTCCAGCGCCGAAAAACGGTCGGTGTTATAGCTGCTGTTTAAGGTGTAGAACGAAAGCTCAAACAGAATGCGGTCCACCTGGTTGCCGGAATCCAGCGCATAGTTGGCAAGGTCCACACATTCCTTCAGGGAAGCACCGCCAAAGGCCAGGTTCTGCCAGCTTTGCCCGGTCAGGAAATCCACAAGGTCCATATCAAAGTGGGCCAGGCGGCTGTCCCCGATGATCAGGTTGGTGCCGGGGCTCTGCTCATAGGCGCGCACACGGGCCACCGGCTGGCTGGAAGAGGCTGTTTTTTTGATGCCAAAATAATTGTTTGGCTCAAACGCCACAAAAAAGGCAAACCACAGATAGACCGGCACGAACAGCAGCGCCAATTTTTTGATGATATGCTTCACGCCGGAAATCTCCTTTTTTCCATAAGATTAAAACCCTGCATAGGGGCCGAACGCGTTGGCGTTAAAGCCGCCACTCTGCATGATGTACCCCACCAGGATAAAAACGATCAAAACAACATACAGCGCATTGCGGTGCTTGGCGCTTGCCAGGGCAACCTCAGCCGGTTTGTTTTTGCAGGCAAAATTGCGCCGGTGATCCAGCCAGATGCCAAGCGCCAGCGCCAGCGCAGCGAACGCCCAATAAGCCGCTACCATAATGGTATTGGCGTAAAAGCCGGTATACGCTGTGCTGTACAGCTCCCCGGCAAAGCGGGCGGGGGACCAGCTGTTCATCAGGCAGCGGCCCAGGTAGACGAAAGCATCGCCAACGCCCAGGTTTTCGGCCATGCCGGAAAGGTTGCCGGACCCCACGCGGAAGAACACCATGCTGATGGTCCACAAAACAAACACCACAACCCGCTTGCCCCACAGCACACGGGCCGGGGTGCCGCGCTTTTTGGGTTTGCCAAAGCGGCGGTGCAGCAGCTCTTCGCCCACGCGGTAAACCGCCTGCAGCAGACCCCAGATGATGAATGGCGCGGTGCTGCCGTGCCAGAAGCCGGAAGCAAAGAACACGCAGAACACGCACAGCTCGGTGGGCAGGCGGCCAAAGCGGCCAAGATCTGCCCAGGCCAGCGGCATAAAGAGATAATCCTGTAGCCAGGAAGAAAACGAGATGTGCCAGCGGCTCCAGAAGCCGGAAAAGTTGGTGGCGTAAAACGGGGTCTTAAAGTTTTCCGGCAGGTCCAGCCCCAGCACAAGGCCGGTGGCACGGGAAATCTCGGAATAGCCGGAAAAGCTGAAATATAGATAAAAAGTGTACATCACCGCGGTCAAAATCAGCATGGGGGCGCTGTAATCCGCATAGTGGGGGAAAACCGTATCCACCACCATGTTCAGCACATCCGCCACGGCAATGTATTTGAACAGCCCCAGCGCATATAGCCGCAAAGCGCGCACCGTGCGGGCGGCATCAAAGCGGTGCTCGGCGCTCAACTGCGGCAGCAGCGCACCGGCGCGGCAGATGGGCCCCTGGGTGACGGTGGCAAAAAAGTTCAGGAACAGCGCCAGCCGGATAAAGCTGGTTTCCACCTCGCAGTCGCCGCGGGTGGCGTCGATCAGGTAGGCGATTGCGGCAAAACTGGTAAAGCTGATGCCCAGCGGCATGGCCACCGCGCGCCAGCCGTGCAGCACCCCGCCCAACAGGCCGTTATACTTAAAAAAGGCCAGAATGCCCAGCATACCGATCACGCCAAGGCGCAAAAAGGCGGTTTTGTGTGCGCCGCCCCGCCAGGCAAGGCCGCGGCCGCACAGGTAGGTGAACACCACCAGCGCAATGGTGACCGGCAGCATGGCCGGCATGGCCAGCGCATAAAACACCCACGAAGCTCCCAGCAGAAACACCGGCTGCATGCGCACCGGCAGATGCAGGTAAACGGCAGCCACAACCACCAAAAATGCACAGTATTGCAGGCTTTGCAGCCCCATGAGCGCAACCTCCAGACCTAATAGGAGCGGTACCGCACAACGCGCGGCGTGCCGCAAAAAATCCACAGGCAGCAAGGATAAAATAAGACCGCCTGCACCCGCAATATGGCAAAATGGCGCAATATCACAGATTAACTAAACTATTATACCTGTTTTGCCTACTAATGTAAAGTGGGCCGCCTGGCAGGGACAAAATACGCACGAAAAAACGTAAAGAATACTGTTTACACAGCGGCAACAAAAGCGGCGTTAAAATGTGATAACAAAGAGCAAAACGCGGAATAAAAAGCAAGCCTACTAGGTGTGATAAGTTTCCTGGAACGGTTGCACTGAATACGTGAAAATGATATACTATCATAGTAATAAAAAATAGGCTGGGTGTGTACCAAACTGTCCGGCGGTTGAAGTGCTGGTGGGGCGGACAGTTTTTGCGGGACTGCAAGCAGGGTTCCGCTGCAGGCTTACGGGAGTGAAAAATATGAAAGTTGTAATTCTTGCCGGCGGCTATGGCACGCGCATTTCGGAAGAAAGTAAGTTCAAGCCGAAACCGATGATCGAAATCGGCGGTATGCCCATTTTGTGGCATATTATGAAAGAGTATTCTTACTATGGCTTCAATGATTTTGTGATCTGCGCCGGGTACAAGCAGCATATGATCAAGGAGTGGTTTGCGGATTATTTTCTGCATACCAGCGATGTGACCTTTGACTTCACCCAGGGCAACGAGATGATCGTGCATGACCAGCACGCCGAGCCGTGGCGCGTGACGGTGGTGGATACCGGCCTGAACACGATGACGGGCGGCCGCATCAAGCGGGTGCAGAAATATATCGGCAACGAAACCTTTATGATGACCTATGGTGATGGCGTCTGCGATGTGAACATTGCCGAACTGGTCAAGTTCCATAAGCAGCATGGCAAGCTGGCAACCCTGACCGCCGTGGTGCAGGAACAGCAGAAAGGCGTGCTGGATATCGGCCAGGACAATTCGGTTCAGGCGTTCCGTGAAAAGAGCGTCAACGATGGGGCTATCATCAACGCGGGCTATATGGTGCTGGAACCGGAAGTGTTTGATACCATCAGCGGTGATGATACCATTTTTGAGCAGGCCCCGCTGCGCGAGCTGGCAGCCAAAGGCCAGCTGATGAGCTATGTGCACCGCGGATTCTGGCAGTGCATGGATACCGAGCGCGAAAAAAGTATGCTGGAAAAAATGTGGGCGTCCGGCTGTGCGCCCTGGGAAGTGTGGAACCAACAATGAACTTGGAATTTTATCGCGGCAAACGCGTGTTTGTAACCGGGCATACCGGTTTTAAGGGCAGCTGGCTCTGCCGCATGCTGGTGGGGGTCGGTGCGGTGGTAACGGGTTACAGCCTGGAACCGCCCACAACCCCCAACCTCTTCTCTCTGGCAGGGCTGGAAGGCAAAATGACCAGCGTGATCGGCGACATCCGCGATTTTGCCAGCCTGAAAGCGGCCTTTGATGCCGCCCAGCCGGAAATTGTGCTGCACCTGGCGGCTCAGCCCATTGTGCGGGACAGCTACAAGGACCCGCGCTATACCTATGAAACCAATGTGATGGGCACCGTGAACCTGTTGGAATGTGTGCGTACCGCCCAAACCCCACCGCGCTCTGTGCTGAACGTGACGACAGATAAGGTGTACCAGAATAATGAATGGTGCTGGGGCTACCGCGAAAACGAACCGTTGGACGGCTTCGACCCCTACTCCAACAGCAAAAGCTGCTCGGAGCTGGTGACCCACAGCTATAAAAACAGCTTTTTTGCGGATGGCAGCGTGGCCATCTCCACTGCCCGCGCAGGTAATGTGATTGGCGGCGGCGATTTTGCCAATGACCGCATCATCCCGGACTGTGTGCGTGCCATGGCAAAAGGGGAGAGCATCGGTGTGCGCAACCCGTATTCCATCCGCCCATACCAGCATGTGTTGGAACCGCTGGCGGCGTACCTGCTGATCGCCCAGCGCCAGTATGAGGATAACCGGTACGCCGGCTATTATAATGTCGGCCCGGATGACTGCGACTGTGTGACGACCGGCACCCTGGTAGACCTGTTCTGCCAGGCGTGGGGCGATGGCGCCGCATGGGAAAACCGCGCTGAGGCAAACGCCCCGCATGAAGCAAACTTTTTGAAGCTGGATTGCAGCAAATTGAAATCCACCTTCGGCTGGAAACCGCGCTGGCATATGGCGGAATGTATGCAAAAGACCGTTGCGTTCAGCAAGGTATGGCTTTCCGGCGGGGATATCCCGGCGGAGATGGACAAAGAGATCAAGGAATTTTTGAGTGAGTAAGGGAGCAGACGATGGCAAATTGGAGCAATGAGGCCGAAGCCCGCGAGCAGATCAAGGCGCTGGTGGCAGAATATTACCATGACTTTAAGGAGAAAAAGGCGGATTTCAAGCCCGGCGACCGCGTTACTTATGCATCCCGCGTGTTTGATGAAAAAGAAATGTGCGCCCTGACCGATGCAACGCTGGATTTCTGGCTGACCACCGGCCGCTTTGCGGATGAATTTGAAAAAGAGTTTGCCAAGTGGATCGGCGTAAAGTTCGCCAACCTGGTCAACTCCGGCTCCTCCGCCAACCTAATTGCCTTTATGGCGCTCACCGCCCCGGAACTGGGCGACCGCCAGATCAAAAAGGGCGATGAGATCATCACTGTGGCATGCGGGTTCCCCACCACTGTCACCCCGGCGCTGCAGTATGGCGCTGTGCCGGTGTTTGTGGATGTGACCGTGCCGCAGTACAACATTGATGTGACCAAGCTGGAAGCCGCTCTTTCCCCCAAGACCAAGGCAGTCATGATCGCCCATACCCTGGGCAACCCGTTTGACCTGTCCGCCGTCAAAGCCTTCTGCGATGCCCATAACCTCTGGCTGGTGGAGGATAACTGCGATGCCCTGGGCACCCAGTACACCATCAACGGCGAAACCCGCTTTACCGGAACCTGGGGCGATATCGGCACCTCCAGCTTCTACCCGCCGCACCACATGACGATGGGCGAGGGCGGCTGCGTGTATACAAACAGCCCGCTGCTGAACCGCCTGATCAAGAGCTACCGCGACTGGGGCCGCGACTGCATCTGCCCGTCCGGCCATGATAACTTCTGCGGCCACCGCTTTGACGGTCAGTATGGCGAACTGCCCGCAGGCTATGACCACAAGTACGTTTACAGCCACTTTGGCTATAACCTGAAAGTGACCGATATGCAGGCCGCCATCGGCTGCGAACAGCTGAAAAAGTTCCCCAGCTTTATCGAGCGCCGCCGCCATAACTGGGACCGCCTGCGCGCAGCCCTGGAACCGGCCGCCGATAAGCTGATCCTGCCGGAACCGGCCGCCAACAGCCGCCCGTCCTGGTTTGGCTTCCTGATTTCGGTCAAGCCGGAATCCGGCCTGGACCGCAACGCCGTGACCCGCTATATTGAGGACCACAATGTCCAGACCCGCCTGCTGTTCAGCGGCAACCTGATCAAGCACCCTTGCTTTGACCAGATCCGCGGCACCGACGCCTACCGCGTGGCAGGGGAGCTGACCAACACTGACTTTATCATGAACAACACCTTCTGGGTCGGCGTGTACCCCGGCATGACCGATGAGATGATCGACTATATGGCAAAGATCATTATTGAAGCGGTGAACCAATAAAATGCGCTGATAAGATGAATCAATAAGAAAAAGCAAAGCCGGGCTGATAAGAAAAAATGGCTGCTGCACTGCGGTAAATTATCAATACAGGCTTTGCTTTTTGATTGCTTATAAAGAATAATAAAGGAACGGGATCCATGCAGAAATTGTTGGCACTGTTGGGAGCAAAAAGCAAAAAGGAATTTGTTGCGCTGCTTGCACAGTTTATCAAGTTTGGCCTTGTTGGCATAAGCAACACGGCGGTATCGATGGCGGTGTATTATATCTTTTTGTGGATCAGCCCAGACCTGTATATGGTAGGCAGCGTTCTGGGAACAATTCTGAGCATTGCCAATGCCTTTTTTTGGAACGATAAGTTTGTGTTTACCGGGAATGCAAACGATTGGCGCAGTAAACTGAAACGCCTTGGAAAAACATACGTCAGCTACGGCGGCACGTCGATCCTTTCTAATGTTTTGCTTTGGATAGAGGTTACGTTCTTCAGCGTAAGCAAAACGATTGCGCCGATTGTAAATTTGCTGGTCACGATTCCGCTGAATTTTATCATCAACAAGTTGTGGACATTTAAGGAAAGATAAACGACAAAATGTTTCCCGTCAACGATGTGGAGCTTATCCGGCACGGAAAAGTGCGGTATCGGGATCCCTAACCATCATCCGACTCAACGAGGTTGGTTGGCGGTGCTTTATTGTTGAAAATAAGACTGCAAAATATATCGGTAAAAAATATGGGAAACCAGGGAATATCTGATACATAACCGGGAACAGAAATAGGGCAAGGCTGTGTATGGACAACATGACAACAAATAACGAAAATAAATCTGGTATCAGCATTGGATTAGATCAGCTGTTGCCGGAAGAGAACAAATCGGTGCAGCTGGGACTGAATTATGGCCAGAATGAATGCAACAGCCAGCGCGTGCTGAAAGAGAATAACACGAAACGGGGAAAAGGCCTTTTTGGTAAAAAAGGAAGAGGGAGCAATCCGTTCTGGAAAAAAACGGCCAAGCTGTACTGTGTACTCAGCGCAGTGTGTGCCATTGTGGTTATGGTAACGCTGTATGTTACCCATGGTGATTTTCTTTCGTACTTTTTATACCATGATACACTGGATGCCGGCATGGATTTTTTCCATAGCATTGAATATGTTCGTGGACGCCAGCCGTATGCGGTGTTTGACACACTGTATCCGCCCTTGGCAAATTTGTTCTTTTATGCCCTGTTTTTACTGGTGCCTGCTTCGGTATCTGATAACTGGACCTATGACTTTGAGGCGTCAGTTGCCATGCGCGGCACAGAAACTGATTTACGCACAACACAGTCGTGCTTTTTGCTATACGTCTTTTTTGTGGTGCTGGCGGTTCTTTTGCTGGCGGTTTTGCTCCGTGACGTGATGCAAAATGCCCAGTGGGCCAGGGCCAGTACGTTTTTTGCCTTGTTCAGCTTTGGTGTGCTTAATGCGGTAGACCGCGGCAATATTATTTTGCTGGCGGCGGGACTTTCGCTTTTTTTCGTCATGTATCACCGTTCAAAGCGCGCATGGGTGCGGGAACTGGCATTGGTTGCACTGGCAGTAGCAGCCGGACTTAAAATTTATCCCGCATTCTTAGGTGTTATGCTTTTAAGAAACCGGGATTTCAAAGCAGCAATCCGCACGGTGTTTTATGGCATTGCAGCGTTGGTGCTCCCGGTGTTTGCCTTCCAGGAGGGCGTGTACGGCTTGCAGCTTTGGCTGAAGATTTTGTTCTCTTTTGGAAGTAAAAGTAAAACACCTTGGGCAGGCAATGGCATCAACAGCATGTTCGCACATGGGGCGCATCTGGTGGACCTGATTGCCGGAACCAGCAATGCAACGGTATCTTTTTTTGCAGCAGCCTTTGCTGTGGCGGCGGTACTGGTTGTGTGTGCTCTGCTCTGCCGCCAGGAATGGCAGGCGTTGCTGCTGATTACCGTGGCTATGATGTACCAAAGCCAGGGCAACTATATTTACTGCATGGCGCTGATTCCGCTGGCGTATTTTCTTGCACAGGAAAAGGTGATGACACGTCAAAATATATTGCCTTTTGCGGTTTTGATGGTATTTAATCTGCCGCTTCCAATCTTTGAAGAGCGTAACTCTTATATTCGCAACACCATTGTACAGTTGGCAATACTGACAGCTATCATCTGGGGCGTTGTACAGGCAGTAAATTGTGTGTTGGCAGCGCTGAAAACCAAAAAGCCTGAACAATCAAAACTAGATAAAAAAGCTGCACGCAGCACGCTGGTTACTTTCGGCGCTTCACTGGGGGCATTGGCAGTTTCCCTTGCCGTTTTCTATGGCGTGTGGGTGCTGTATAATGCGCCGTCGATTACCATGCAGCTGGGGGATGGCATTTATAACACAGAATATTATACTCCTGAAAACTCCAACAAAGAGCTGCCGTTTTACTGGTGCAAGAAAAGTGCGGAGATCAAACTGGTAAACCCGCAGCTGAATACGGAAAGGTACACCTTTACCTTTACAGTGGGGGATTATTTCTTTGATATTTCTGACCGCCCCAGCATTACCATTACCTTCGGTGACAGTAGCCAGACCTTTGTGGTCAGCCAGGAAAACATGAAAATCCGCTATACTGCGGATATTCCTTTTGGTGAAAGTACAATCGATATTAGCTACAGCGGCAAGCGGGTCGATGCCCCGCAGGATTCCAGAACTTTGTATTTTGTAATGGTTCAGCCGCAGCTTGAACGGATTAAATAAAAGGAGGCCCCTCAATGAAACAGCGTCTGGCCGATTATGTGGCCGATTTTCTTGCGGCGCACGGCGTTACGGATGTGTTCAGCGTGGTGGGCGGCGGCGCCATGCATCTGAATGATGCACTGGGCCACCACCCGGCGCTGCATGTTACCTATAACCATCACGAGCAGGCAAGTGCCATTGCGGCGGAAGCATACGCCCGTATTGATAACAAAATTGCCGCTCTGTGCGTTACTACCGGCCCCGGCGGCACCAACGCCCTGACCGGTGTGGTGGGCGGCTGGCTGGATTCCATCCCTATGTTCGTGATCTCCGGCCAGGTTCGGTACGATACCACGGCCCGCTATGCCGCGCAGTTTACCGATGGCCTGCCCCTGCGCGCGGTGGGCGACCAGGAGTACGATATCACCAAATCTGTTGCCCCCATGACTAAATACGCCACGATGCTGGAGGACCCGAACCAGATCCGCTATGTGCTGGAAAGAGCCTGGCACCTGGCAACCACCGGCCGCCCCGGCCCGGTGTGGATCGATATCCCGGTCAACTATCAGGGCGGCTACATTGAAACCGACAGCCTGCCCGGCTATGACCCGGCGCAGGACGATGCCCGGCTGCCGCCCCCGGTGGACGATGCCACCGTGCAGATGGTGCTGGAAAAAATCCGCCACGCCAAGCGCCCGGTGTTTCACGCCGGGTACGGTATCCGACTTTCCGGCGGGTACGCAGCGTTCCGCACCGTGGCGGAAAAGCTGAACATCCCCATTGTGACCTACTGGAACGCCGTGGACCTGATCGAGGACGAAAACCCGCTTTACTGCGGTCGTGCCGGCAATATGGGCGACCGCCCTGGCAACTGGGCCATCCAGAACGCAGACCTGATTCTGGCTGTGGGCACCCGCATTTCCATCCGCCAGGTGGGCTATAACTGGAAAACCTGGGCCCGCGCGGCGGAAGTCATCATGGTGGATATTGACCGCGCCGAGATGAAAAAGCACACCCTGCATGTGGAGCACCCCGTGTGGGCGGATGCCAAGGACTTTCTGCAAAAGCTGGATGCCGCCGCAGCGCCGCTGACCCCTGTCAGCCAGGCAGCGGACTGGCTGGCAACCTGCCAGCGATGGAAAAAAGATTACCCCGCCGTGCTGCCGCGCCAGTGGGAAGAAAACGGCACCACCGCCAATGTGTACGCCTTTGTGCGCTACCTCAGTTCCCGCCTGCCGGAAAACAGCCTGACCGCAGTTTCCAACGGCGCCTGCTGCGTGGTGGGCAATCAGGCGTATGTCATCCAAAAAGGCAGCCGCATGGCCAACAACAGCGCCATTGCCAGCATGGGTTACGGCCTGCCCGCCGCCATTGGCACTTGCATTGCAGGCGGCCGCCGTACCACCATCTGCCTGGAAGGCGATGGCTCTATCATGATGAACCTGCAGGAATTGCAGACCATCCTGACAAATAAGCTGCCGATCAAGATTTTCCTCATCAACAATAACGGCTACCACTCCATCCGTCTGACCCAGAACAACCTGTTCAAAGACCATTGCAAGATCGGCATTGGGCCGGAGAGCGGGGATCTGTCCTTCCCGGAGTTCCGCAAAATTGCCGAAGCGTTCGGCTACCCGTATTCCTGCGCACATTCCAACGCTGAGATGAAACAGGTGGTGGATGCCGCCCTTGCCGCAGAAGGCCCGACTTTCTGCGAGATCTTTACCGATACCCAGCAGGTCTGGGAGCCGAAGAGCGCCACCAAGCGCCTGCCGGACGGCACACTGGTCAGCCCGCCGCTGGAGGACCTGGCACCGTTCCTGCCGCGGGAAGAGCTGGAAAAGCAGATGTTTATCCCCCTGGTGCCGGAGCAGTGAATGATGATAGAACGTAACATTAAAACCGTAATCGTAACCGGCCCCACCGGAGCCGTGGGCACAGCATTGTGCAGCCGGCTGCTGCAGGCCGGGTGTACCGTGGTGGCGGTCTGCCGCCCCGGCAGCCCGCGGGCCGTAGCGCTGCCCAAGGATGCAAACCTGTATGTAGTTGCCTGCGATGCCGCCAACCTGGCGGATTTGCCGCAGTGCATGGCCGCAGCCGGGCTGCCCGTGCAGGCGGATGCCTTTTTCCACCTGGCGTGGGCGCACACCATTGGCGCGGGCCGCAATGATATGCCGGCTCAGATTGAGAATATCCGCTATACCATTGATGCCGTGCGCACCGCGGCGGCAATGGGCTGCCGTGTGTTTGTTGGTACCGGCAGCCAGGCAGAGTATGGCCGTGTGGACGGTGTTCTGCGGGCCGATACCCCCACAAACCCCGAAAACGGGTACGGCATGGCCAAGCTGTGTGCAGGCCAGATGAGCCGTACCGAGGCCGCCGCCCTGGGCATGGACCATGTGTGGGCGCGTATCCTTTCGGTTTACGGCCCGCATGACGGCCCCAACACGATGATCTCCGCCACCATCCAAAAACTGCTGGCCGGGCAGTGCCCGGACCTGACGGCAGGGGAGCAGAAGTGGGATTATCTTTACTCCGCCGATGCTGCGGATGCACTGTACCGCATGGCCTGCCATGGCCGCAGCGGTGCCGTGTACCCGGTGGGCAGCGGCACCGCCCGCCCCCTGCGGGAATATATTGAGACCCTGCGTGATGCCATCGACCTGGCCCTGCCGCTTGGCCTGGGCAAAATCCCTTACGGGCCGCAGCAGGTCATGTTTTTGCAGGCGGATATCACTCAGCTTGCGGCGGATACCGGCTTTGCGCCGCGCACCGCCTTTGCCGATGGCATCCGCGCCACCATTGCGTGGGCAAAAACGCAAAAGCAAACCAATTAAGCCAATAAGAAATAACCCCGTCCGTGCGGGCAGGACCCGCTTGGACGAACAGGAGCCAGACAGTATTTATGCAGTTGACCTACCAAAAGTTAAAGCCGTTTGCCTTATCCTATCTCACCGCGCCGCTGGCGGTGTTTTTTGCGGGGTATCTCCGCGCACCGTTTGCCGTTGCGGGCCTGGCCGTGCTGGCCTTTGCCTGGTGGTATGCCGTGTGCAAAACGCCGCAGGTTAAGCAAGTGGGGCAAGAAGAGCAGGGCATTACGCTTTCGGTGCCAAAGCTGGTGCTGCTGTTTGCCCTGATGCTGTTGTGGGGCTACCTGGGCGGTCAGACGGGCTTTTTTTACCAGAACTCGGACTGGGGTTACCGCAACGCCATTTACCGGGATCTGATCACAAACAGCTGGCCGGTGTATTACCCGCAAAAGGATACGGCGCTGGTGTATTATATCGGGCACTGGTTGGTCCCGGCGGCGCTGACCAAACCGGTATACGCCCTGTTTGGGCTGGATGCCGCCTGGATGTTCGCCCGTATGGCCCTTTGGGGGTGGACGGCGCTGGGCACCTATCTGGCGGCGCTGAATTTGTTGGTCTACCTGCGTGCCGATACCGGCAAAAAGCAGGGGATCGGCCTGCTGTTTTTGATTTTCTTCAGCGGCATGGATATTCTGGGCGCGCTGTACAGCAGCCGACTGCCGGACCTGCTGGCCTATGACGCTATGCACCTGGAATGGTGGACGAATGATTTCCAGTTCAGCTCCCTGACGACCTGCCTGTTCTGGGTGTTCAACCAGACAGTGGGGGCATGGCTGGCAACCGTCTGCTTTTTGCAGGAGAAAGACTGCCGCAACTACCTGCTGCTGGGTACGGCCTGCCTGATGTGCGGCCCCTTCCCATTTGTGGGGCTGGTTATTTTTATGGTGGTGCGCGGCATTGTTCTGCTGGCACAGCGTCAAAAAGGCGTGCTGCAATCGGCGTTCTCCCCGGCCAATGTGCTGGTGCTGGTTGTGGTGCTCAGCATTACGGCCAGTTATTTTTTGGCCAATAACGCCTTTGGCTACAGCGTTCTGGGCGAAACTGTCGCCGGGAACCAGGCAGCGCAGCAGACTTTTGGCCAAAACGTTCTGACCAGCCTGCAAAAAGGCATGCTGGTATTTTACCTGCTGGATGCCGGCATCTATCTGCTGCTGCTCTGGCGGCAGAACCGCCGCAGCTGGCTGTTTTATACCTGCGCCGTGTCGCTCTTCATCATTCCGTTCTTTAAGGTGGGACAGGGGTGCGATTTCTGCATGCGGGTGTCCATCCCGGCTATCTTTATCCTGATGACCCTCTGTGCCCGGTACTTTATCGCCTTGGTGGGCACCAAATGGCGGGACGGCACGCTTGCACAGCATGCCGTGACCATTCTGTTGGCGGCAACGCTGCTGATCGGTGCCTGCACCCCGGCCATGGAAATTTACCGCGGCATCTGCCACATTGCCAAAGAGGGGACTTTCTGCCTGGAAAACGAGGAGCCCTACACCCTGGCGGACCGCCCTGTAAGCCTGAACTTTGAAACGCAAAACTGCGAAAATAAATTGTTCTTTACCTATTTTGCAAAATAGTGTATAGTGATAAGGGTCTGCCCGGCTATTGCGGCAGTGGGCCAAAGACTAAACTTAAAGGAATGAAACCTGCATGAGCGAGAAGAAAAAAGTCATCTCTGTTATGATCCCTACCTATAACGAGGAGGAGAACGCCCGCCCCATCTATGAGGCGGTGCGGGATGAGATTCGGAAGGACTGCCCGGATTATGACTATGAGATCCTTTTTATTGATAATAAAAGCCAGGATCGTACCCGCCGGATCATTACGGACATCTGCGCGCAGGACCCCAAGGTCAAAGCCATTTTTAACAGCAAGAACTTTGGTCAGTTCAACAGCCCCTATTACGGTATGATCCATACCACAGGGGACTGCACCATTACCATCTGCGCGGACTTCCAGGACCCGGTGGAGATGATTCCAAAGTTTGTGGCTGAATGGGAAAAAGGCTACAAAATTGTAATCGGCAAAAAGACCACCAGCCAGGAAAACCCTGTCATGTACTTTTTGCGGGACTGTTACTACAAAACCATCAAAAAAATGAGCAATGTGGAAATGATCGAGCAGTTTACCGGGTTTGGCCTGTACGATAAAAGCTTTATCCAGACCCTGCGTGATTTGCACGACCCTACCCCGTTTTTGCGCGGGATTGTGGCGGAGCTTGGCCCCGAGCGCAAGGAGATTGAATACACCCAGCCCAAGCGCCGGGCAGGCAAGACCCACAACAACTGGTACAGCCTGTTTGATGCCGCCATGCTCAGCTTTACCAGCTACACCAAGATTGGGATGCGGATGGCGGAGTTCTTCGGCTTTTTCTGCGCGGCGGTCAGCTTTATCCTGGGGCTTGTGTTCCTGGTGGCAAAGCTGATCCACTGGAATACCTTTGCTGCGGGTTATGCCCCGATGATTATTGCTGTGTTCTTTGTGGGTGGTGTACAGCTGACCTTTCTGGGATTTTTGGGCGAGTACATCATGGCAATGAACGCCCGTATTATGGACCGCCCCCTGGTGGTGGAAGAAAAGCGGCTGAATTTTGAACCCGAAACGCCGGAAAGTGATGTTGTCCGCGCCCAGTGATAACGGCCGGATGGTTACAATAGATTGTGAGTTGACAGTAAAACAATGATTCCTTTTAATATTCCCCCGCAGGTTGGTACAGAGCTGGACTATATGCGCCAGGCCATGGCCAACAATAAGATCTGCGGCGATGGCCCTTTTACCCGCCGCTGTGATGAATGGATGGAACAGCGGTTCCATGCGGGCAAGGTGCTGCTGACCACCAGCGGTACCACCGCGCTGGAAATGGCTGCCCTGCTGTGCGGCATCCAGCCCGGTGATGAGGTGATCCTGCCCAGCTACACATTTTCTTCCACGGCAACGGCCTTTGTTTTAGCTGGGGCCAAGCTGGTGTTTGTGGATATCCGCCCGGACACCATGAACATTGACGAAGCAAAAATTGAACCCGCCATTACCGAAAGAACCAAAGTCATCTGCGTGATGCACTATGCCGGTGTGGCCTGCGATATGGATACCATCATGCAGATTGCGCGCCGCCATAACCTGAAGGTGGTGGAAGATGCCGCCCAGGGCGTGATGGCCAGCTATAAGGGCAGGGCACTGGGCACCATCGGTGATTTTGGCTGCTACTCTTTCCATGAGACGAAGAACTTCT
>ERZ779876.1000-NODE-1000-length-26487-cov-5.291276_pt1 | contig 26487 bp, 20 predicted proteins | sample MGYA00511068_ERZ779876 | MGnify/ENA primary metagenome ERZ779876 (study PRJEB29588, sample SAMEA1970858) | human gut metagenome | biome: human gut; feature: human-associated habitat; material: faeces | place: Denmark | collected 2008/2010 ...
CACTGCCGCCGGTGGTGCCGCCAGTGCTGCCACTGCCGCCGGTGGTGCTGCCAGTGTTGTCGCCGCCTGCGGTGATAGTCTCACTAATGCCACCAGGCACGACAGATACATTGATCTTACCATTTGATGCATTCTTAAAGGTGGTCGTTTGAAGAGTCACATTCGCGCCGCTTGAACAGTCTGCCTTCACGGTGAATGTCAGAGTAAACAGCATACCGTCCCCCGTACACTCTCCTTGATCAGCAGCAGCAACGAAATTCACCTTTCCAGTATTTACGTTACCAGTAAAATTTCCGTCAATGCTTGCTTTTTCAATCTTTTTCAGGTTCAATTTGCTGGCATCGTACTGGACAGTAAAATCAAATGCCGCAAAGCCGGGATTGTTCGCAATGGAAACCTTCAGCGCAACTTCGTCACCCTCTTTGACTGCTTGCTTTGCAGTCTCGACGGTGATTGTGGCCGCACTGTCGTTATCGGCGCCAGCTGCCATAGCAGGAGTGATTGCCATTGTGAGCACTACCGCTACGGAAAGAAGCACCGATAACCAGAGTTTTGCATTCTTCATGTTTTTCTGTTCCTTCCTTTTATAAAAAATGTTGTATCACATGATACACAAAGGGTTGGTGCTTCTACCGAAGGATGCCCTATCCAGCATTCTTCGGCAGAAAAGAGAACCTCAATCGTCGTAGCCAGCCAAACGTCTCTGGAGTGTCCACGCATCGAAAATGTCAACATCACCGTCACCGTTCACATCGCTATTGGCGTAAATAAAGCCTTCGACCTCATACCCCGCAAGATAACGGCACAATGCATAGACATCGAAAATGTCAATATCGCCGTCGCCGTTCACATCGCCTGTCACAAAGGCAGTTTCTGCAAAGGCCACGTCCAATTTTGCGATACGCTGCGTGAGCCAATTCTGCATATCTGCAAGAACCGAAGCATAGGTGGTGTTCTTCCAAATGTGTTCGGCATTATTCGGATCTCCCACTCGGATATACGGCCAGAGGACGAAGTTCATTTCCGCACTATCTGTCAGGCGGTCCGCATAACCACGGATCGTACCGTTCTCCGCAATCAGAGCATTGGCTCGCGGGGCAAATGTCTCGTTATAGTATGCGATGACGGCCTCCCGGAAGTCGGGGATCTGGATCAGCGCATCCGCCAGATAGTGATAGTCGGTCGTGTCCGGTGAGATATACTTGGTCCAGCCGGTGCCGAGCGTCATGTCCTGATCCCAGATGGGACCGGCATACATGATCCCGTTGGCATCCTTGTAGAAATAGAGCGAGGAAATAAAGCCGTCCGGACTCAGCGCCAGTTCCTGCAGCAGGAAGATCTTCACGAGCGAATCACGGTCAACATAGTCGTAATAGTGCTTGCCGTCCTCGTTGATGCCGGTGTAATTGCCGTTTCCGTCCGTGGCATAGACCGCATTCTCAAACGCCTGATAATACTCGCTGATGTACTTCATAGCTGCATCACCGCACCATTCGGGGCTCTTGACATTGACGCCCTTACCCTTCTTGGTCACAAATCCGTTGACCTCATCCGGTGCGTCGTGGTTCAGCTCCAGCAGGTATCCGCCCGTGATGTCGGCCGGGTCAGTAAGGCCGGTCGTATAGGTATAGCTCCCGCCATAGGCATTGGTGCCGGTTGAGGTGCTCATATTCGTACCATACGCCGGATTCAGATCCTTGTACGCCGCTTCCAGATCGGTGATATTGATGCCGGTATCCTTGACCGCATTCTTTTCGCTCAGCAGATACACGCCGCGATACTCACCATCGTAGTACAGGTTCACCCAATCGCAGCTCGCTGTATAGGGCATTCCCAAAGCAGCCGCCATGTCCTTGAACAGCTTGTCGTGCATCAGCGTAGCGTCAAAGTAGCTTGCCAGCAGCACCCACGTCTTCACGTTCTCGTCGTTTTGCAGCAGATCGGAGGCCGTTTCCAGCTTCATCTGATAGGACTTCTTCGCAGCGTAGGTAAAGGTGGAATTGCCGCGTGCCTTGAGTTCTTTGATGCCCGTACTGATCTCGCGGCCGTCTGCGTCGATCATCTTGAGCGCCGCCGTCGTGGTGTTCTGCTTGCTGCTATCCACATAGCTGCGTCCCTGCGTGTTTGCATCCGTACTGGTCAGATAGATGGTCGGCAAGCTCGTCGCCTGCATGATGCGGACGGTGAACGCTGTACCGTTTCCGACTTTTGCAGTCAGGAGGCGATAGCCGTCCGTCTCAGAAGCCAGAGCGGAAACATTCAGTGCAGCAGCATTGCCGGTAACGGGCTGGCTGCTTTGATTGCCCGCAACCACCAGACTGCCGTCATTAGCCGAACGCGTGATGGTGACATTCAGGTTCGCAAGATCTGCCGAGGCAGGCAGGAACAGGTAATTTGTACCGTCCACATCGACCGCCGGAATCTGCATGCCGTCTACCGTGGCAGTCATAGCCGTTACATCTGCCGAAAGAGGAGACGTTGTTGCACAGAGGATATTGGACCATTCTATACTGTAGTAGACCTCGTTTTCTGTCGGAACCTTAGTCCGGCCAGCCGCTACGAAATAATACGCTGTGTCCGCACTCAGCCCCGTGACTTCAAAAGTGGTATTCTCAGTGGTTCCCAACGATGTACGGTTTTGGCCCTTCTCGTCGCATTGGAAGACCTCATAATACCCCGCACCGGGGGCCGCGTTCCAGGCAAGGGTCAGGGAATCTACCGTAGCAGAGGTGCATCTCAAATTCTCCACATTGTTCGGAACAATGTAGTAGGTCAGCGTTTTATCGCCGTAGTAATTCCCTCGGCCTGTGCATTTGATCTCGGCCTTGCCGACATTCTTGCTGTCCGGCCATTCCACAAACAGATCGGGGATCTGTCCGTTGATGAGGTTGGCGTCATTGTTCTGCGTCAGCACATAGTCACCGCGTTTGGCAAAGCTGCCGGGACGAACACCGGTGCCGGTGTAATAATATTTGGGGGCCGGTTCGATATCGCGAGGCTTTTCAGGGCTTCCGAATTTGAAGACGACATCTTCGCTGTTGATATCGATGCCGTGGAAGCCGCAGACGGTGCAGATGTGGTCTGCGTCCCACTTGTGTTTCTCGGGCATCTTAAATGCCGAGGTATCCGTTTGCTGACAAGCGGGACAGGTATAGGTAATATAGCCGCCGGTTACGCAGGTACGGCTGTCGCTCTGCGTGGTAAGATGGGCATAGCCGTCCGTGCAGGAGTGGTATCTGTCCTCCCCCTGAGAAGAGAACTCGTTCTTCTTGACGCTGCCGCTTGCGAGGATGACCTGTTTGCCGTCTGTGGTAGAGAGCAGACCACTGAAAGCATAGTCGCCTTCAGGTTTCAGTGCCGTGCCGCAGACTGCGCAGGAAATCGTTCCAGCGGTCATATCGTACTTGCTGGTGCCATTCACCGTGTGCTTGCCCAACTCGCAGTCGGTGCGCGTCTTGGTGTAGGAATCCAGCTCAGTGCCATCGTGCTTGATAGCCTTGACCGTGAAGGATTCCTCCGTCGCGTTCACCGTGAGGTACATACCACCGTAATCATTGTGGGGGATAGCCTTCACGTACTCATCCCGATTATGGAATTCATTGCTCTTGCCGCTCAAATCACCGCAGACAAAGTACACAACGCCGTTCCGGCTGTTTTCCACCTGCTTCACGCCACTAAGCATGGGATAGGTGCGGGCGTAGGCATGGTCATCACCGCCGAAGACGAAGCTGAAGCCTGCCTTCTCAATGCTGGCAAGGATCTCCGGTGTTGCGGAAACGGACTCGGTGCCATAGATGGGCTCGTGCGACACGAGTACCTTCCAGACGCAGTCGGTGGTCAGATTTTCGGCAATGTCCGCCAACGTCTCAGAGAGCTTCGTGCCATGGTTCACGACGACTACACAGACCTTGCCGTATTCCATTTTGTACCAGCTGTTCTGCGCGCTCTCAGGCAGATCATAGATTGCCTTGCTGATCTTGCCATCCGCATCGCCGTAATACTCATGGTTGCCCAGCACATGGATCAGATCCACGCCGCCCAACGTATCGCTGTTGACCGTATTCAGGAACGGACGGCAATGCGTTTCATACATTGTCACATTGTCGATGGCATCGCCGGTCTGAACACCGAAGTCATAGCTTCCTGCTCTCAGTTTTTCCAGCGCTGCAGCCAGATTTGCTGTGTCGCCTGTTTGAATGTCGCCCAGGATGAAGAAGTTGGTGGCTTCCGCGTCCACGGCAGGCGTTTTAAAGCTCTGCGTATCAGACCATGTTGTCCCATCGCCCACCTGATAGTAGTAGGTAGTGCCGGGTTTCAGATCGGTAAGCGTTACCTTGTTGCTCCGCAGCGCATCGCCGCAGGTGCTCTGCACAAAGGTCTGGATCGCGGAGGTTCCATTCACCGTAGCGGCACCGTTGAGTGTGATATCGGTGGAATACTTTACCTGTGCCTTTGCCTCAGAGCCAACGATCTGGGTAAGCCAGGTAATGCTCTTGGTTCCCGCTTTCGTCACACCGTTGGTGAGGATACCGAAAGGCTTGCCGTCGTTCTCCGCCGTCCTCTTGCAAACGATCACGCGCTGGTTCCAGGAGCGGCCGCTGCCGGCCTTTACGGCATAGAAGGTATATTCACCCGCCGTGTCAAAGGTTTTGGTAAATGTGCCCTTCATGTTGGTGCTGCCCAACTTATGGCTGCCATCACTGCTCACCTGACAGATAACCGCACGGGAAATAGGCTTGCCGTCGGCATCCGTTACGGTCAGTTCGGCAGGCATCCCGGCAATAGCCTGCTCGCAGGTAAGCCGATAGCTTGCCGTCATGGGGACGACCTTTTCCGTACCGGAGAAGGTATAAGTCGTTCCGGTTTCGGTATCGTCCGCGACAGTGTAGCTGCCCTGCGTCACTGTGCATCTCAGTTCGCTGTCCGATGCGGCGTTCTCGGGGATATTGATGATGAGATAGCCCAACTCGGAAACATAGTTATAATCCGTGTCCTGTGCACCGGCACGCATCGCCCGCCGCGCCTGCGTAGCTTGCGGCTTTGTGACCGTGATTTTGGCAAGTCCCTTTGCCAAAGCGTTTTGATCCAGTGTCAGCGTATAGTCGCTGCTGAGTGACTCGACCGTTGCGCCCGCAAGATACTTCGCAGCGTTGCCCATGGCGCTGAAATCCACCGTCAGCTCTGCCTTCGTGACAGTCTCGCCAGTGTTATTTACGATAGCAAAGACGTATTCCTTGCCGATCTCCGGCGGCTCGGGCTGGGGCAGGATATCAATGGCAGACTGCATCCCCTTTGCGTCCTCCACACGGAAGGTGCGTGTTTCGGTGGTCACGTTGCCGTAGAAGTCCTTGAGCTGGACAGTGAGCGTATGCGTGCCGTTACGGAGCGCCACGCCCTTGAGATAGAGGGAACCGTCATTGATCTCCAGCTTGCCAGTATAGTCCGTACCGTCCAGCAGCACGCGGATACCGCTGGTATCGATGCCGGTGGCATACTTATCGGTCATCTCGCTGTCGGAGTAGACGGCATTAAAGGTAAGATTGCCGCCGTTCAGCACGGTGGAGCCGTCTCCTGCCAGCGCCGTACCGGAGGAAGTCTCGGTGACCGATTCCAGCACCGGCCGGGTAATATCGTTGGTATTCGTGCCGTAGATGAACTGGAGATTATCGATGTAAAGATAGCCGGTACTCTTGGTGCAGTTCTGGGGGGATGTAACACGAACTGTATAAGCGCGCGAAACATCCACGGGCATCTGGAACGCGGAAATATCCGCTTCGACCCAGGTCCAGTCCTTGCCCGCCCAGTCGCTGAGCGTACTGCCGCTTACCGTGCCGTCGGCATTGTAGCTGTAGTACTGAACGTAAGCCGCCGTACCGTTGAGCTGCTTTCCGTCAACATAGCTGACACTGCCGTCGTTGTTGAACTTCATGTAGGCGGTATTCAAATCGGCTTCAAACGCGCCGCCCTTCAAAATGGCCTTCAGAACAGAGTTATCGCCCGCACAAGCGGTTGGCACTTTGATCCACATGCCGATTTTGGTCGGCTGCGTCGTGTTGACAAGAAGGTCACCAGAGAAGCCAAAGTCTGCCGCTGCAACCGTCGTCGGCTTAACATTGGTGAAATCATAGCCAAGCTTGAACGCGTACTGACCGAAACGGACATTCTCGTCCTCGTCGGCACTCACAACCCTATTATACCCCTCAGGAAAAACGATACCCGTGCCGTTCGCTTGACGAATCCAAAGGCGCTTCGCCTTCACTTCTTCAGGGAGAAGCTGCCCACTGCCGCCGACAGACGACGGACCGACATGGCATTCCCAGTATGCCGTCGCAGCCGTATCACCGTGATCCTCAAAGTCCATCAGCACAAACGGCTCCATACCGACCGCAACGTCAACAGCGCCATTAACCGTGGGGTCGTTGGTCAGCGCCACATGGATCGTGCCGCGCAGAGATGTTTGTTTATCGGCAACAAAACGATTATCCGCAAATTTACCCAGAGAAAATGTAAAGGCGTTTTCTGTCTTTAGACCGCGGATACCATAATTCTTTCCGTCTGAAAGGGCTTTGGCAGTTGCATCAAAATCTTCTGTGATATTTTCCTTAAGAATCTGTTTCGGATCTACATAGGAATACAGGGTGCCAGTTTTATGTGTCAGTGACTCTTCCACCTGTACGGTTCCATCCGCAAGTGTTTTGATTGTACGTCCCGTCTCGATATACACCGAATCATAGAGCGTAATATCATCATACACATAACGGAGATGCAGCTCATCTCCGACTTTCTCGGTCCCTGTCAATGGAAGGCTCAATTGTGCCCAACGCGCTACTGCTAGCTGCCAGAATGGAGTGTAATACTGTTCCAATTTGACAGTGTGCTTATAGCTCAAACTGTTTTCAGCAATGCTCCACGCAAAATCCCCATCCTTATAGTGGACCTCTCTGCCCTGCCAGGTAGGCTTGAAGGTCAGGTCGCTCGTCTGGCCAAAATCAATGGAGACGCTGTTGTTCGTAAAGCCCAGCTTGTCCGGCCATTGCACCTGGATGCTGGTCTGACCAACAGTCTGCCCGCCAACCTTCAGACCAACGGTAACTGTACCACAGGTATCAGCAGCCGTGTAAAGGCCGTTTGCATTAATGCTACCGCCGCCGGAAAGAACTGCCCAGGAAGCGCCAGCGGGGATATCCGCCTTGCCGCCTGCGGCGTCAATGCCGGTCGCCGCAAACTGCACCGTGCTGCCGGGGGTATAGACCTCGTCATTGGGCGTCACCACCGCGTGGTCGAACTGACCTGTGGGCTTCGCCGTGGAGAGCACCATGATGGTGTTGGACACCTTACGCTCGTAGCCGTCGGACGGACGGCAGCGCAGGGTCAGACCGGCGGTACTGCTTTCCGGCTCGCCCTCGCGCTGGGTGGCGAAGGTCGAGGAGCCGCCGCCATCCAGATTAATGGCCTGTACGCAGCCCAGATCTTCCATGGAGGCCGCAACCTCTGCCATGGTCATGCCGACAGAATAGGGTGCCTGACGGCCATCCACCATGAACATCACCACCGTGCCGTCAGCCTTGATGCCGATGGCAGTGCGGGAAGCACGGGTAGAATTGTCAAGATCGCTGCGGGCATGGCCGTCCACAAAGATATCGCCAAAGCTGGCGACAGCTTCCAAAACATTGCCTTCTGCAAAGGCGGCATTGCATTCCTGCGCGCCGGTGATGTGTGCGTTGCCGCTTGCATCGATCCAAAAGGTCGTACCGGTCGGCGCATTGATCTGTGTGCCGCTCATGATAAACGCGCCGCTTGGGCGACCGTTGCTCATGTCATAGCCGCCGGCGTTGATCGCGCCGACAACATTGGTTGCGCGACGGGTCTGCATGCTCTGCGCCTGTTTGGTCGTTTCCGTCATGGCCCAGTTTCTGCCGGTTTTGATGGTATCGATATTATCATCACTGTAACCGGCCGCAATGGAAGCTGTGGAGCCTTCGCCCACTTTGACCTCCATCACATGACCCATCATCTGCTGGGTCAGTGCGCCATTGTTCAATATCCATTCGTATTCCTTGACATCGGGTGTCATGGCATATTCCTTTTCGGATATCTGCCGGATACCCAGTCGGCCAAGTCCGCCGCTGCTTGCGTTCTCCGCTGCCTGAACCTGTGCCGGTAGCAGTGATGCCGTCAAACAGAATGTCAGCAGCAGCGAAAGCAATCTTTTCATGTGATCTCCTCCTACAGTATATGTTTTCTGCGGCCCCCCGCAGTTGAGCACCTATTATATTAGTGTGTCGGTTTCTCCGGCTGCCCGGCTAAGATCGCCGTACATTGGCTCAGCGGCCTGCCTGCGCAAACAGGGCAGCCGCAGCGCTGTTTTCCTGTACGGCTGCTGATGACCGATTTCCACGCATGGCCGTTTTCACACAGCCACCAGGCCTTCCGGCTGCTGCTGGGCGTCACCTGCTGCGGCGTGAAGCTGCCGTTAAGGGTCGGATGCCATTGCGACGCGATCACCGGCTCCTTGGTCTCCAGATCATTAAATCCAGGCAGGACCTTGCGGTTGGTGCAGTACGGGCAATCGCTCCCCTTGTTCACACGGTGGGCGATGACCGCACAGAAAGAATGTCCCTTGTCACAGAGCCACCACACGCGGCGATTGGAATATACGCTCACTGCCTCCGGTGTCAGCGCACCGTTCTTTTTCCGGTCCCACTGTTCAGCAAGCCGCGGATACAGTGAAGCGAGATCATTGAATCCGGACAGGACCTTTTGTCCCGCGCAGAACGGACAGCCTGCGTTTGATGTGACGCGGCTGGCAACGCTCGCCTGCCAGCTATGTCCTTTCGGGCACCTCCACCAGACCTTCCGGTGTGCTCCCGGCATGACCTGCGTCGGCAGCAACGGGGAATTCTTTTCTGTGTCCCAGTCCGAAAGCAGATCAGGGAATTTTGCCGCCAGAGAGTTTTCCTCCGGCAGAACGATGCGGCCAGCGCAGATGGGACAGCCCGTCCCTTGCGTGCGGCTTTTAACTGCAGAGCGGTAAGAATGTCCTTTAGCGCATCGCCACCATACAAGCCTTCGGCTGCCAACCGTCAGCTCAGAGAATTGCAACGGGCCATTCTTCTCTGCATCCCATTCCGGCTCAAGCTCCGGATGGCACATTCGCAGGGCCTTCTTTGGCTCTGCCAGACGTCCTGAGCAGTATGGACATCCGCTGCCGGCGGAGCGAGAATAAATCTTTGCCTGCCAGTGATGCCCGCTGGCACAGTACCACCATACCTTTTGGTGGCTTCCGTAGGTCACATCCTTCGGCGTGAGCGGCGCATTCCGTTCACCATCCCATTGTGCCAGCAGGTAAGCTTGATCATGCTCGGCGCAGAAATCGTACAGAGACGGACGGATCGCCGCTCACCTCCTGCAGAATAGTTGTCCGCCTGTATTACAGTCGGATAGGGCTTTTATGGCACATTGTGTATCCAGCCCAGTGGTTAAAAAAGTACGCTTTTTTAGTCGGCTTTAAGCTGTTATCCTATTGATATTTTATTAGAGGAGTGCTATGGTTAAGGTGTAGATTTTATGTATATCGCTGTGGTCGGCAACCTGTACTTTTTTATCCAGCCCTTTTTACTTTCTGCGTTTTCTTAACGATTTCTTTACGCCCGTCATCCTGAGCCCAGAGCAAAAAGCTCCGGTGGGTGACGCCCAATAGTTTTCCTGCCGCACGTGCGGACAGCTCGCCACGCTCCCAACGCGCTTTGACTTCGCCGAACCCTTCCGGCAGCGCCTTGCGGGGTCTGCCGAATTTCACGCCGCGCGCCTTCGCTGCGGCGATCCCTTCCGCCTGCCGCTGGTGAATGAACTCGCGCTCTGTCTGCGCCACATAGGATAGCAGCTGCAACACGATGTCTGCAATCAACGTTCCGGTGAGGTCGCGATTCCGCCGCGTGTCAAGCAGAGGCATATCCAGCACAACGATTGCCGCACTCTTTTCCTTTGTGATGATGCGCCATTGCTCCAAAATTTCTTCATAGTTTCTGCCGAGACGGTCGATGCTCTTGATCACAAGCGTATCGCCGTCTTTCAATTTGCGCAGCAGTCGCTGGTAGCTGCGACGGTCAAAGTCCTTGCCGGACTGCTTGTCCACAAAAATCGCCCGGTCCGTTAAACCGAATTCCCGCAGAGCGATGAGTTGACGCAGTTCATTCTGTTCCTTGGTCGAAACTCTTGCATAACCGTATTCCATGTACTGACCTCCCAATTTATCGGTGGATAAATTGTAAGCCAGGTGCCGGCCACATGGGCAATATAGTGTTATATCACTATATTAACACATATTTTTCGATTAGTGAAGTATCACTAATAACATTTTCTCAAATAATTTACCATAGTGATAAATCGTCATGGAGGTTTACACTATGGATACTCGGGAAACTGTTGCACTTCGCATCCGCCAACTTTGCGCAGAACGAAAAATTACGCCGAACGGATTAGCAAATCTGTCTGCCGTTCCTCAAGCAACCATCAAGAGTATCCTTAATGATGAAAGTAAAAATCCGGGCGTCGTGACGATTAAGAAGCTTTGTGATGGTCTTGACATTACCCTCGGCGAGTTCTTCTCTACGCCTGAATTCGATATGCTGGAACAGGAAATCAAATGAAGCCCCTTTCTCAGCCTCTACCGCCAGCGCTCCTCCGTTTTTCGCGGAAAATCTTTCATCCGCTGCTGCGTTTGACGGTTACACATTGCCGCCGCGCCTTTTCTCATTTGAATGGAGTGCTGCTACATGAAAAATGAATCCCAATATGGTCTGCTGCTTTTACAGCGGTATCTGTATGAGCATACGGATGATCAGCATCCGGCTTCCGTAGCGGATATTCTTGCCTTCTGGCGGGAACATGGCATTCAGGCAGGGCGCAAGAGCGTATATTCCGCTATTGAAGTCTTGCAAAGCAACGGCATGGACATCGTATGCGTCAAAAGCACCCAGAATCGATACTTCGTGGGGGAGAGGCTGTTTGAACTGCCGGAGCTGAAGCTGCTGGTGGATGCGGTGGAATCCTCCCGCTTTATTACGGCCAAAAAGAGCGAGCGGCTTATTGAAAAGTTGGGTAAGCTCACCAGTGAATCTCATGCCCGCCAGTTGGATCGGCATATCTATATGGAAGGTACCGCCAAACCGGAGAATGAGTGTATTTATTACAGCGTGGATGAGATCCATAACGCCATTCAGGAAAAACGGCAGATCACCTTTCAGTATTACGAATACACCCCGCAGAAAGAAAAGATACTCAAGCATAACGGCTACCGCTATCAGTTCAGCCCGTATGCCCTTATCTGGAGCCGGGATTGTTATTACGCAGTGGGCTGGTCGGAAAAGCACGGGAAGCTGGCACAGTTCCGAGTGGATCGAATGGTGGCTGTGGAGTCATCCGACCAGGCGGCTGTTTGTATGCCGGACTTCGACCCGGCTGAGTATGTGCGGAAAATATTCGGAATGTACCCGGACGATCTGTGTACGGTGGAGCTGTTGTGCGAGAACGAGGTCATGCGCAGCGTAATAGACCGCTTTGGAGAAGAAGTCTCAACGGTGACAGCGGATGACGGCCATTTCAAGGCCATCGTGGAGGTAGCACCCAGTCCACCGTTTTTTGCATGGGTGTTCACCTTCTGCGGCAAGATCCGAATCGTCGGCCCTGCGGAGGTGCTGGACGAAATGCGCGGTATGGCCGCATGGCTGCAATGATTCAGCAGAGGTGTTCCTTGCGGGGAACACCTCTGCTTTCTCATCTTGCCAATCGAACAGATGTTTGCTATACTGGCACTGTTCCCAATCGAGAGAACGCACGAGGAGGTGAAATGCGTGGAACAGACCTTTGGCAGCTTCCTTCGGGAGAAGCGTATGGCGCGCGGCCTGACGCTCCGCGGCATGGCGGCAAAGCTGGACTTGTCGCCGGTCTATATGAGCAACATTGAGAATGACCGCCGCGCGGCTCCTTCGCAGGAATATCTGGAACGGATGGCCCTGCTGCTGCAGTTGGACAAGCCAGAACGGGAATGGTTGCTTGACCTTGCAGCAAAATCCAAGCAAAATCGGGTATCCGCAGACCTTCCGGACTACATCATGGATCGGGAGATCGTCCGGGCTGCATTGCGCACAGCCAGGGAGGCAGACGCCACCGACCAGGAGTGGCAGGGTTTTATCGACCGGATCAACCGGCGCATGAGATCATCAGGAGAGGACAGTGATACCAAGGCATGAGAACACCATATTACAGGGAACAGGCTCTGGAGGGGATCGCCCGCGAAGTCATCACCGCCTATGATCCGAATCTCTATTATGGCGTTCCCAGAATGATCCCTATCGAGGACATCATCGAAGCACAGGGGATCACGCTGGAATATCAGTGCCTGCGGAAGACCGGGTGTGTCTTGGGCGAAACGATTTTTGATGATGGCGGCGCCATTATCTATGATTACGATATCCCAGGATATACCGTCATTGCGGTCAAGGGCGGCACCATACTCATCGATAGCTCCCTCTGCAGAGAGGATGCCTCCACAGGCCGACTGCGCTTTACCTGCGCTCATGAGCTGGCACACTGGCTGCTGCATAAGAGACTGTACAGTGGAACCGGCGAGAGTGCAGCCATGATGACAGGAACAAACATCGTCAGAACGCAGAACAGCGCATTGGAAATGCAGGCGAATCTGCTGGGGGCCATCCTTCTGATGCCGCTGCCTCAAGTAAAACGATGCTTTTACCAGCTTCAGTCTGGCAGGGATCGCCAGCAATTGGTCGCGGATATGGCCGACATTTTTCAAGTCTCCAAGCAAGCCATGCGTATCCGGCTGGAGAATCATCATCTGCTGTGAAAAAATTTTAGGAAGCTGTTCTCAAAAAAGAGAACAGAGAAAGCGAGGCGCCATGGAACAAGAAATACGCAAGATCCTTCGCTGTCCCATCTGCGAGAAGGGACGGATCGCAGATGTTCCCGCAGGAGCGGCTCTCTCCCAATATCGGCTGTTTGCCATGGAAGAGGATAAACCTGTGGACATCATCGCAAAGTGCCCAAGGTGCGGTATGCAGGTGGGGATCACCGTGCGGCACAGGACTGAGTCGTCGATTGTCATGCCCACTCTCAGCAGAGATACGGCATGGGCCTGAATTAAAAAACAAAACAGTATATAACTTCGTCAAGCGCACCAACCACCCAGCGTCGAATCAGACGTAAGCGGGAAGTATTGAGTTAGGAGCCTTACAAGTAGCTTTTCAGCTATGCGTAAGGCTCTTTTTTTGCGCCCTTTTCGCATTGTTGAGCGGCGGAGAGGACTTGTATGCTCCAGCGTTGGCAGACCTATGTCGCCAAATACCCGTGACCCGATCTCAGAACTTTCAAAAAAATCTGAGATTGGAGTCACGAAAAATGAAAAAATGGCAGGAAGAACGCAATTATAGACGCATTTATAACGAAGCTGGTGAAGTGATCGCCAATATCATCACCGTGGATGGTGTGGATGTGGAAGTGGCGGAGGATGTGTATCTGGCCTACTCCCAGGCGGACCGCCGGGAGCGGTATGTGCGGGAGGAACAGTTTTCTGGGAAGATCCTCTCGTTGGAGCAGATGGCGGAGGACGACCTGCTTCCGGACTATGTCGGTGCGGAAGCAGCCCCAAGCGCGGAGGAAGAAGCGCTGGAACGAGAGCAGGCACAGAGCCTTGCGGAACGAAAGGAGATGTTGCTGCTGGCCATGCTGTCTCTGAATGACGCGGATCGGGAATTGATCAACGCGCTGTTCTTTGATGGCACGTCCACCAGAGACTACGCGGCGCGGATCGGAATTACCCAGAGGGCGGTCATCAAACGCCGGGACCGTATTCTGCGGGATCTGAAAAAATATTTTGAGAATTTTTCAAATTAAGGGTATTCACCCGAGGGCTTTTTCGGGAGGACAGTGAGGGACCCAAAAGTAGATCCCTCACTGTTCCTTGAAAAGTGCATACCAGCAGTACGGGCAACCGCCCGGACAGACGAGCGTTCGCGCAGTGTGCGCCATGACCCGAAGGAGATATCTTCGGCGAGCGATAAAACCTGTGACGGGCCGGCTTTGGCAAAGTCGGCTGGCATTGACTCTGTTCGGGCTGATAATGAGACACAAAGCACTGGCCAGCATGATGAGGCTGGGCTGCCCTGAGGTTGAAAGCAGTAGAGACCCCAGGAATACGCCCGTGAGAAGGTAGCCGCCTTCTGCCCGTACTGTTCCCTTTATCCACCGGGGCGCGAGCTGCAAATACGGTGAAACGAATGACAAAAATACTTTTTATCATGATAGGGGAAATCCACGGATGAATACAAATGATACAAACAGGCAGAAAGCCCACGCCATGATCGACCATATTTTCAAAGACCTGCTGCCTGCCCAGGGCATGGCGGAGCGTTCCGAGCAGATCAAGCTCAGCCACCGAATGTTGGATACCATGCTGAACGGTGGCATCGCCCTGTGCGACGCAGGCACCGGCATCGGCAAGACCTACGCTTATCTGGCAGCTGCCGCAGCGGTCAACCGATCCGACACGGAGGCGCTGCGCAAGCCCGTCATTATCTCAACCTCCAGCATCGCCTTGCAGAACGCCGTGCAGACGGAATACCTTCCGCTGCTGTCCTGCATCCTGCTGGCAGACGGACAGATCGACCGCCCACTACTCTCTGTGATCCGCAAAGGAAAAGGTCACTATGTTTGCGACGAACGCCTGCAAAGGCGGCTTCGTCAGGTGAACTTTCAAAAGAAAGATCCGGCAGCCGCCGATGCCCTTCGCGCGCTGAAGGATACGTTGGATATGGACAAGGCCCCACATCTCAGCGGCTACGACCGGGAACGTGTCTGCGTTCCACAGTTCTGTGACTGCGATCATCGGGATTGCAGGTATAAGCGCTTTCTGAAACGCTGCGATGCGGATCGATATGTGTTTCAGATCTGCAACCATAATCTTTTGCTGGCGGACGCCATCCACCGCAGTCAGGGGAAACGACCCATTTTCCCAGAGCATAGCATCATCATCGTAGATGAGGCACACAAGCTGCCGGAGGCAGCGCGGGAGATGTTTGGCATGACGCTGACTGCCGGTGACATCCAGAGCGTGATCAACCAGCTCCGCGCGGAACGATATCTGCTGGCAGCAGATGTACTGACAGACACGATGGGGCCGCTGCTCCGCAAGCTCACGCAGCCCAGAGAGGAAACCGAACCCCTGGATGCGTACCTTCGCTTACTGACGATCCCCAGCCGTTCTCTTCTTGTTATTGAGAAGCAGGTCGGCCGGTTGCTGTCGGCGCAGGGGCGCAGGCAGCTGGAAAAGCTGCGCGGCACGGTATCTCTCTTTAGCAGTCCGAGAACGAATATGATCCTCTACACAACGGATGACGGCGATGGCGGAACCATGCTGTGCGCCACCGTTTCAGATTTGACAGAACAGATGCGCCAGGTCTTGTGGATGCCGGAACACGCTTTTGTGCTGGCCTCTGGGACTTTGGCTGTAGGGGATGACTTTCACCGTTTTCGTTCGCAGATTGGACTGATGGACGGGCAGCGCGTAACGGAGTCGGTTTCTCTTTCTCCCTTTGACTATAAGCAGAATTGCCTGCTGTACTTACCGCAGCTTCCACCGAGCCAAAGCTCGGAAGCGTACTACGATGAATTGACAGATGAAATCGCGGAACTCATCTGCGCGGCCTGGGGCCATGCGCTGGTGCTGTTTACCTCCTACGCCGCCATGTCGGCGGTAAAGGACCGCCTGCGGGAGCGGGAACTCAGCTTCCCGTTATTTACCTTGGGCAGAAATGCCCTTCACATGACGGAGCGGTTTCGGCAAACACCGGGGGCTGTGCTGTTGGCCACAGGCGCGGCATGGGAAGGCTTTGATTTCCCCGGCGACTGCGTATCCCTGCTGGTGATTCCCCGCCTGCCCTTCGCCTATCCGGACGCACTAAAGGAAAAGGAACGGGAGAACTACCCTTCCCTGCGCCAGTTTATTCAGAACGTGGCCGTGCCTGAGATGCAGATCAAGCTGCGTCAGGGCTTTGGACGGGCCATCCGCACAGAGGCCGACACGTGCGTCATCGCCATCTTGGACGAGCGCGCAAGCCATGGCCGCCGCTACTACGCAGCCATGCGGGATGCTCTGCCGGACATGCGCACCACGAGCAGCCTGCGGGCTGTAACGAAGTTCCTGCGGGAGCTGAAGCCGGAAAGCTATTTCGAGGTGGACGCATGATCGATGCCAAGAAGGAATTGCAGTATCGGCTGGCCGTTCGGATGCTGGAACACTTATCCGAAAAGGGCCTTCTGACAGCAACGGAACTGGCTTATGCCAAGGGGCTTGCCAGAGAAAAATACCGCCCACAGACTGTTTGGGAATAGTGCTGGCTATTCCACAAATGGTGTGGTAGTGTGTGTGCTACCACAAAAGTCAATAGGAGAAAACGCAATGGAATACAATTATTATTTAAGGCAAACTTACCGCAGCGACGGTTCCGTTTGGGTCTGCATCCATGAGGCAGCAACAGCGGAAAAGCTGGGGTATCAGGATGGCGATAAATATGTGCAGGACGACTGCACCATCTTCATCAACGGCTTTGACAGCCTGCACGCCCTGAACATTTTTATCGAAAATCTTTACAACTGCGTCAACCGCATGGCTGAAGCCGCTGCGCTCCAGAAGGAAGATCGCTGATGGCTACGGTAAAAGAGATCGCGCCCTACGTGCTTGTGCCGGAGCACCTGCGTGTCGCCGCATACTGCCGTGTCAGCTCAGACTCTGAGGATCAGCTGCATTCCTATGCGGCCCAGATCCGCAACTACACCGAGGTGATCGCGCAGCACGACGGCTGGGAGCTGGTGGATGTGTACGCCGACGAGGGCCTCACCGGCACGCGCATGGACAAGCGTGATGACTTTAACCGGATGATGCGGGATTGCCGAAAAGGCAAGATCGACCGCATTCTGGTGAAGTCAGTAGCCCGTTTCGCCCGCAACACCAAAGAATGTCTCGCCTCCCTGCGAGAACTCTCCGGTATGGGCGTCACCGTCCGATTTGAAAAAGAAAATATCGACACAGGAACGCTCACCACAGAACTGATGGTGAGCGTTTCCGGCTCTCTGGCCCAGCAGGAGTCCCTATCCATCTCAGCAAACCAGCGTCTGAGTTATCAGCACCGCATGGAGCAAGGCTTATTCATCGCCTGCACCGCTCCCTACGGCTACCGCATGGTAGACAAGAAAAATCTTGAGGTGATCCCAGAGGAAGCTGCCGTGGTGCGATGGATCTTTAGTTCCTACCTCAAGGGCCGCAGCATGAGATGGATCGCGGAGGTGCTGATTGCTAAAGGCATCTCGCCACATCGGGAGCCTGGACTCTGGACCGAGGTTGGCATTCGCTACATCCTGACCAATGAGAAATACATTGGAGACTCTCTCTGCCAGAAGTCATACACCTGCGGCTTCCCGTTTGTTCGGAAGAAAAACTGCGGAGAGCAAATGCAATACTACGTCGAAAACACCCATCCCGCCATCATTGACAAGGAAGCCTTTCAAAAGGTGCAGGCTCTCCTACAGCGTAAAGCTGAGCGGGCTAAAAAGAGGAAAAACAAGAGTCCATTCTCCATGAAAATCTTTTGCGGATACTGCGGAACACCCTTTCATCGCAGGTGCACGAAAACCGGCTACACCTGCTGGACCTGCCGAAAGCACGACCGCAGCGCCGCGTCCTGCCCGGTGGGCCGCATTCCGGAATCCGAGATCTCCGCAGCATTCCTTCGAATGTACCTGAAACTCAAAAACAATGCAGACATCATCCTGAAGCCTGCCATGGAGCAGCTGAACACCCTTGACTCCATCCTGCGGCAAAATAATCCGAAGATTCTGACGATCAACCACGCCATTGCGGAAGCGACGGAAGAAAGCCATAAAATCAGTACCCTGCGTGTCAATGGTCTGCTCGACGCCGACACCTGCACGGCCCGAATGAATATGATCAGCGCCAGGCTGGCACAGCTCCGCGGGCAGCGCCGCAGGCTGGCGGAAAACGAAAAGTTGGACGAAGTCATGGACGAACTCCTAAAGGTCCAGCAGGCTGTCCTCGATGGCCCAGATCAACTGGATGCCTTCGATGATGATCTCTTTGAAAGTCTTGTCGAGAAGATCGTCGCAGAGTCCCAAACCATGCTCCGATTCCGCCTCCACGGCGGGCTGGAGCTAACAGAGCGCTTGGAGGTAACGGCAAGATGACGAATCGAAAAATTTTGTATGGCTATCAGATCCGTGATGGTGCCCTGGAAATCGTCCCCGAGGAACAGCAGGTCGTTCTTATGGTGTATACCCTCTACAACGCCGGTGCCTCCTACCAGAACATTTCAGATGCGCTGAATCGGCAGAATATCCCATTCTCCCCCGAAGCACCGCTCTGGAACAAGCACAAGGTAAAGCGCGTCCTCGAAAACACCCGCTACATCGGCAAAGACGGTTATCCAGTGATGATCGACGAGTCTGATTTCCAGGCGGTACAGGAGAAAATCTCCGAAAAGGGCGTCAAATATCAGGCACAAGGGAAAGTAACACTCCTTGATCGTCTGAAGCCCTACTTCCGATGTATCTGCAACGGAAAGATGGTTCGTCTGGGTGGTCACTGGCAGGACAGCAACAAGCTGTACCTCAAATGCGAATGCTGTGGTATTGCCATCACTCTGGACACGAATGCGACGATCCAAGAGATCGTCCGCCAGTTCCAGGCGCACAAATGCCAAGGGCCGGACGCTTATGCTCCCTCCGCGGAGGTCATCCGACTGAACAACGCCATCAACCGCGGACTTGAACGCCCTGACTCGCCCGAAGCCGTAATGAGCCTTATTTTACAGGGTGCAGCCGCGCGATATGACTGCTGCCCCCAGCCTATTTCTGAATATGAACCCTCAGACCGCCCAGTGGACGTGGATTGGCACCGCTTTCGCCGGGTGGTCTCTTATATCACCGTCGCGTCGGACGCTACGGTGAGCCTCACATTTACGGATGATAACTTCACTGGAAAGGACAAATAACCATGGAAGCAGTAGCAACAACCACTTTAGAACGGCGTGTGCGGGAGATCCCACCGACCAAGAAGCCGGAAGAATTACTTAGAAACTACGATGGCAAGATGCGTGTGGCGGCCTACTGCCGCGTATCCACCGACAGCGAGGAACAGCTCAACAGCTATGAAGCCCAAAAGACCTACTACACCCAGAAGATTCAGGACAACCCTGATTGGGAGATGGCCGGTATTTACGCCGACGAGGGCATCTCCGGCACAAGCCTCAAAAAGAGGGCCGAGTTCAATAAGATGATCACCGCCTGCAAGCGTGGCCGCATCGACTTCATCATCACGAAGTCCCTCTCCCGCTTTGCCCGAAACACGGTGGATTGTCTGGATACGGTCCGACTTCTTAAAGCCAATGGCATCGGCGTGTACTTTGAAAAGGAGAATATCAATACTCTTACAGAATCCAGCGAGTTCCTTGTGACGCTGTTCAGCGGCTTTGCCCAAGCCGAGTCCGAATCCCTGAGTAAGAACGTCGCCTGGGGCAAAGAGAAAAGCGCAAAGGCAGGCAATGTCCACTTTCAATATAAGAAAATGCTGGGCTACCGCAAGGGCGAGGACGGCCAGCCGGAGATCATGCCGGAGGAAGCCGCAATCGTCCGCCGCATCTATCGCAGGTATCTGGACGGCTGCACGTTAGGCAAGATCAAGCGAGAGCTGGACGAGGACGGCATTCCCACGGCCCAGGGCGTGGAGTGCTGGTCCCCTGCCATCATCCATAACATTCTGACCAATGAAAAATACATCGGGGATGCCCTGCTGCTGAAAACCTATGTCACTGACTGCATCTCTCAAAAAGTTCGAAAAAACCGCGGTGAGCGTGTCATGTACTATGTTGAAAACAACCACCCCGCTATTATCTCAAGGGAGGCTTTTGACCTGGTGCGGAAAGAAATGACGCGCCGCTCCAGCAAGCGAAAGGTGCTGCAAAAGAGCGGCAAGACGGAACTCGGGAAATATTCCGGCAAATACGCCCTGACGGAACTGCTGGTGTGCGGTGAGTGCGGTTCCCCCTACAAGCGGGTGACATGGGCCAGAGACGGAAAAAAGCGCATCGTCTGGCGCTGCGTCTCACGGCTGGAGTTTGGCACAAAATACTGTCATGCCTCGCCTACGCTGGATGAGAATAAGCTCCACAACGCCATTCTCAACGCCATGAACGAGTATGCGGCCATCCGGCAGGAGGTTTGCCCCGATGTGCTGGCGATGGTGGAGGAAGCCAAGCAGGCGCTGACTCAGGCCGGTACAAAACTGCTGACGCTGAAGCGCCGCCTCGACGAAGTCAGCCATGAGCAGGCTGATCTGCTGGACATACTGCTGTCCAACATGGCCGACGCTGATCTGAACGCCAGAATGAAAGCCCTGACGGATGAGAAAGCGTCTCTCAAGGAACAAATTTTAGAGGCCCAGCAGGAAGAAGTCGGGCTGGAAGAACAAGTTGCCAAGCGCCAGCAAATGTGGGACAGCCTGATCGAATGCAGCGAGGGCTACACAGAGTTCGACGATGAGTTCGTCCGGCAGATCATCCAGAAAATCACGGTCGAGGACGCCGACACGATCCGTATCCAATTCAGAGACTCCACTGTGGTGCTCGAGCAAGGATTACAATAAAAAGGGAAGGCGAAAAAAATGGCAATTTTTATGACCGGTGACACCCACGGTGATTTCAGCAGGCTCCGCCCTGTGGCATTCCGCGAGCAAGGGAGCCTGACCAAAGACGATTACCTCATCATCTGTGGCGACTTTGGCGGCGTCTGGGATGGCAGCGAGATTGAACAACAATGGCTCGACTGGCTGGAGGACAGGACATTCACCACCCTGTTCGTCAATGGGAATCACGAAAACTATGATCTGCTCCGAAGTCACCCAACAAGTGAGTGGCATGGCGGTCTGGTGCAGCCGATCCGTCCCAGCGTCCTGCACCTGATGCGCGGTCAGCTCTACGAGATCTGCGGGAAGAAAGTCTTTACCATGGGCGGGGCCAGCAGTCACGACATTCGGGACGGCATTCTGGAGCCTGACGATCCAAACTATGAGCGAAAGCTTAGGCAGCTCAACGCCGCAGGTGCTCTCTACCGAGTCAATCACCGCTCCTGGTGGAAAGAGGAACTGCCCGGCGAGGACGAATACCGGACCGCAAGAGAAGCACTGGACAAAACAGGTTGGGACGTGGACTACATCATCACCCACTGCTGCCCCAGCAGCATTCAGGACACATTCAGCGGCGGGTTGTTCCAACGGGATGCCCTGACAGACTTTCTCAATGAGGTTCGAGAGCGATGCCGATTCCAATACTGGTTTTTCGGACACTACCACGAAAACATGGTGGTAGAGAAAAAGTTCGTAATGCTCTATAAGCAGATTATCCGACTGAAATGATGAGTGGAGGCGCACTGGCGATTGGCCAATGTGCCTCCACTTTTTATTTAAGTAAGTTTTTCACAAGCTCAGGCATAAATCTTTGTCCGGGTTCACGAATAGCTTTCCCGACTACGTTATGCCATTGTGTTGACGCGGTCTACGCCCAAAACAAAAAACAGGAGGAAACAAACATAACGATTGATAGCGCAAAGGATCTTCAAATGAACATTGCAAAAGAGGGACTGGCACTGCTGATGTTCCATCCCAGCTTCAATGTGCAGCCCCATAGGGAGTGCATCTTCCTCATTGGCACAGCGTGGGACATCCCCGTGGGTGACACGCAGGAGGTCATCTCGCTTCTGGATCGTGAGCTGGATGCGATCCGCGCCGCAGGCGAAGGTGGCACGGTAGCGCATGTGTTGCCGGAGGATGAACTCCCGATGAATGCCACCGGCTTGGAAACGCTGGACAACATCTGGGACCTGTTCGAAACGAGCCTGCGCATGGACAGTATGCAAGCCAGAACAAAGATGTTCGAAATGGCAAAGTGGCTGGAGGAAAGCCAAAACCTTCTGGACTGGATCGTGCAGGCACCGAAGGAAAAGCAGGCATGGATGGAGCCGACAAATTGAGCTCTCCCTATAGCAGAGCCGCCCCGCGGTGGGCGGCTCCACCCTTCCCCACCGTGTTCGCCCCTGTGAGCCGCCGTGTGCGCTTTTTACAGGCACCCCAAGGTAACCACCCCCACACGGGGATTTGAGCGGGTGTTGAGTCACTTGTGGGGAAATTAACATCCGGTAAAAAAGCAGAAAAAAGGCTCGTAAAATTGGTCTATTGGAATTGACGTTTTATGTATTTTCACGTATACTGTAATTTACAGATTCACGCACACATTTACAGATCATTCATCCGTCATCACAAGATGCCGGGGGTTCGAATTGCAAAGCGGAAAATCGAGCCTCAAAAATCCGCAAGCCCTTGCAGCGCAAGGCTTTGCGCCTGCATCTTTTTTGTCAACACACTCCAAAATCCCTCTGAAATCGTTGATTTCAGAGGGATTTTTCTTATTCTTTGTCTATTGCGGCGCAGGATTTGAGCGGACACATCATACAAACATCTCGCTACCGACTAACCACCAGCATCGATACATTTTGGTTTGTTTACTGCTGTAGACTGCGTACGGAGCTGGCAATGCGCTTCTCTCTGCCGTCTGCCGTTGTGTAGTATCTCTGCAAAACACCATATAGCAAGTAAGTTAAATCATCGTCGGTCTCAATCTTAAATGAATCGTCATCATTTATGATGGAAGGATAGTAGTCTCTGATAGACTGCAAAACCGCTGTCTTTTGTTCAGCATCATAGCTGTTTAATGCTTCCTTAGCAAGTGCAATTCGCTTGCGATTTGGTTTCTTCACGCATGAGCTATCGTACGATTCACCTACGACAATAAAGTCGGAAGCCAAGAAGTTGTTGGTTTCCTCATCTGTTGCTTCACGAAAAATTTCATCAATTCCGTGGAAAATTGCAGTAATAGCAGATAACTTCTGAAAGAACAAGCGGTTATCCGTGGAACGGTATATTGCGTCAGGAGCGGAGTTAATTACAATTTCTCTTGAATTTTCTTCAAACCGCACACTGTCTCCAAACACAACTCGCTTCTGGCGAAGCAGTTGTGTTTTGGTAACTCTCTGAAAATAGACTAATCCGTCATCCTGGACAGAGCAGAGAAACGAAATTATTCCGAGTTCGTCATCTGTGATTGCTGCATACGCTGTTCCGTTAACAGGTGATCTCAAAATATCCAAACAGTAGTCTCTCTGAGTAAAATTATCCAAGTAGAACCATTCACCCTCTTCAAGAGAATCGTCTGGCGCATAGGGAACCGCCGAATCTAAGGTGTTAGGGCTTTCATAAATTTCCTGATTTGACAAAACGCACCGCATGCCATTTCTGCGGTCACGGATACGAGCCAATAAATAATTCATAAGTTCACCCCATATCGATAAAAGTAAAGTCATTAATTCTGCGCAAATTGTTCAATTCGGCATCTTGGTAGACTTTCATTTTCTGTTTAGTGATAAGGAAAATCTTTGTTCCATCTTCTCCCGTTACGAAATAAAACTGATACCCAAACAGAAGGAACAAGGGATTAAAACTCAGCGCCTGAGAAAGATGGGTAAAAACAAAAATAACTGCGTAGACATAAATTAATGTTGTAACATTCGGAATGCTCAATGCTACAAAAAAGTACCCTAAATAATTGGGCAAAAATGAATGGCTTGCGAGTTCAATCTCTTCTATCTGACACTCCATTCCGCACACGGACAAATGCTTAGACAATCGCAGGCACAACCACGCAACGAGCACGGGAGCCATCAGATAAATGATGTAAGATATATACTCCAACTTCTGTGGCAGAAAAGAAAACGTAATTCCTTCTTTAATTAGAAATACAACTACGACATAAGCCGAGGCGGAGAGGCTTAACATGAGATTAAACATCGTAATGGTTTTGCCCCAATAAACGCTGTTATGTGAAGCTCAACATAACAGTGTGGCGATACCCTGCGTGGAGTTTATCATGTCGCGCATCGCTGCCGCGCTTTTATGAAGCACAGCGTTGACATCGGGGGTTAAGTCGGGGTATAATATCCCTGAAAGACGAGGTGACAGACACGGATAACAGGGAGCAGCTAAGGCGCATCACGGAACTGACCGAGCAGATCACCGGACTGCCGAAGGGGTATCTTTCCAAAAAAACCATCGGCGGAAAGGTCTATTACTATCACCAGTGGTCGGAAAACGGCGTCAAGCAGAGCCGCTATCTGCACGACAGTGAGATCGCACCGCTGGCAGATAAAATCGAAAAGCGCAAAGAACTGCAGGCGCAGCTGCGCATGCTGAAATCACAGAAAAGCAGAAGAAATGAAGCGACAGGTATGAAATGCACCTTTATGCATAAACGAACCCCCGTGGCAGAGCTCGAGCTGGACGATGTGACCGGCTTTATACAAAAAATTGGCAGTGTCTACGCGCCGGAGCATCTGCCTATCGGCATCCCTGTGCGAAACGAGATCGCCGACCGTGCGGCGTTTAACGACTGGTGGCGGGATCGCTCTATTCCGGCAAGCCGCAGCGGTGTGCGGGAAGCACTGGAATCGTTGGGGGTGGCAGACACCAAAATACTGCTCGTCCGCGGCTACGGGCTGAGCCTCTCGGATCAGTACTGGATCTGTCCGGAAGGCGCGGAGCTTCGGTGGGAGGACATCAACTTTTTCCAAAATGATTTCTCGGAGGACATCGGAGATGTGCTGTTCGGAGAAAGAAAGAAGAAGGACGCGCTCAATTTCAGCTCCCCCGACAGCACATCGGACGGCAATCTGAAAAAGCGGTGGAAGATCCTCGATGGGAAGCGATGCCTGATCAAGGGCGGCAGCAATCCGTTCCGGCAGCAGCCGTTCAGCGAGGTGATTGCCTCCGGCATCATGGAGCGGCTCGGCATTCCTCATGTATCGTATACAGTCATCTGGAGCAAGGATGCACCCTACTCGGTCTGTGAGGATTTTGTTACGGAGAATACGGAGTTGATCCCGGCGTGGAGGCTGCTGCAGGCGAAAAAGCAGAAGAACAGCACCTCCCGATACCGGTATCTATTGGAGTGCTGCGAGCTGCTCGGCATCGGGAACATTACGCCGTTTTTAGACCGGATGCTGGTGCTGGACTATATCATCGCAAACGAGGATCGCCACTTCAATAACTTTGGGGCACTGCGAAACGCGGAAACGCTGGAATGGCTCGGTATGGCTCCGATCTATGACAGCGGCTCCTCCCTTGGCTATGATAAGATGCCCGGTCAGATGCGCTCGGAAAAGGATGTGGTCTGCAAGCCCTTCAAAAACCACCACGCCGAGCAGCTGAAGCTGGTGACCGATTTTGATTGGATCGACTTTGATCGCCTCTCCGATGTAGACAAGCTGATCTTCGGTGTACTGTCTTGTGAGGAAGCTGCCGACTATATCGATGAGGGACGTATCCATGCGATCACGGAAAGCGTGCAGCGCCGGATCGGTCATCTGCAGGAGCTTGCGATGACGCAGACGCCACAGCAGCTCGATACCACCGAGGACGATGTCCGAGAGGAAGTTGCCGCGGATTACGCACCGAAAATGGAACTGTAATGCAAATACAGCGCAAGAGCAATGGATCAGCCGCTTTGCGAATCGCAGGGCGGCTGATCCTTTCGTTCCCTTGCCTGTTGGCTGCGGACGGCGTAGCCGCTTTGGTGGTATCGCTTCTGTTTTGCCATGCTTCTTCGTTAGACTTGGTGAATAGCTTTCCGCGCCTTCTTCCGGTATGCTTTGCTTGCAAAATCGAGGAAAGGAGCAGAACCGATGGCCCTGCCCAACGCAGATTTCGGCGCGGTTTTCGCCTGCATCTCATTTGCCCATGACAACAACGCGTCTAAAACAGGTTTCTCCTGCTCCAGCCGCTTTTCATATCGCTCCTCCGGTGTCAGCTCTGCAAACGCCTGCTCCAGCTTGAAAAGTCGAGAGCAATGGCATTACCTCGGATTCAGAGCGCGGCCATTGATACGCGCCCTGCTCCAGTCGCTTGTACAGCAGGATGAAGCCATCCTTTTCCCAGTACAAGCCCTTGATGCGGTCTCGCCGCCGTCCGCAGAACAAAAACAGCGTGTTGGTAAATGGATCCAGTTCAAACTGCTGTTGGACGAGCCGCGCCAGACCATCTATGCCTTTACGCAGATCCGTGTAGCCGCAGGCAATATAGACTTTGTCTGCGCCGGGAAAATCGTTCAGCATGGGCGCAGAAGCTCCACCAGCATTTTCAGCTGTTCCGCGTCACAACCGGGGTAAATGTCCAGACTGGCACTGCCAATATGCAGCGTGGCGCAACGTTCCGCTACGTTGCATGATACCTGTTTCGGCGCCGGCAGCTCCGCAAAGGTCACGGCCGTTGATGGCGGTGCTCCGTTTTTCCGCACGCCTGTC
>ERZ779876.1009-NODE-1009-length-26378-cov-27.624625_pt1 | contig 26378 bp, 21 predicted proteins | sample MGYA00511068_ERZ779876 | MGnify/ENA primary metagenome ERZ779876 (study PRJEB29588, sample SAMEA1970858) | human gut metagenome | biome: human gut; feature: human-associated habitat; material: faeces | place: Denmark | collected 2008/2010 ...
CCGTCGCCAAGCGTTGCGGTATCACCAAGCATATTACATGGCATCAAAGCCGCCATACGGCCGCCACGACGGTGTTCCTCTCCAACGGCGTACCTATCGAAACGGTCAGTTCCATGCTGGGACACAAGAGCATAAAGACAACGCAGATATACGCGAAAATAACCAAAGAGAAGCTCAATCAAGACATGGAGAACCTTGCCGCGAGATTGAACCAAATCGAGGAATTTGCAGGTTGTACCATCTAAAACAGAGAAGCCATGAAACGTGACATAATCATCATTGAGGACAAGGCGGTCAGCGTAACCGGTAACGATGTATGGATGACCGCCGGAGAAATCGCCGGACTGTTCCACACAGGTGTCCCGGCAGTGAACGCCGCCATTAAAGCCATCCTCAAAGCGGACGTGTTGAGTGACTACGAGGTATGCCGCTACATTCAACTTGAAAACGGTCTGTATGCGGATGTTTACTCGCTTGAGATCATCATCCCCGTCGCTTTCAGATTGAACACCTACTGCACGCACGTGTTCCGCACGTGGCTGGTGTGTAAAGCTCTCTCGAAAGAAAAGCGACAGGCATACGTGCTGTTCATACAGAACGGGAAAGCCGGGTATTGCTGAACACGCATACGTGCCAACAAAAAGGAAACGGACAGCCTAATTTGAGTTGTCCGTTTCCTTTTTGTTCGTTTTCATGCTTCCTTTATTCTATTGGCTTGCGGTAATTCGCCTCCAGCAGTTCACGCAATCCCGATTCGGGGTAAAGCACTTTTCCTCCTAAAAGGATGAAGGGCAACACCCTGTTGTTGCGGTATTCCTGCAAGGTACGGCGGCTCACACGGAGCAACTCCGCCACCTCCCTGTCCGTCAGGTAACGTTCCCCGTCCAGCGGCGGACGGTAGTTTTCCAAAAATGCGGAGAGCCATTTAGAGCCTTTGCGCATATTCTGCACCACGGTGGCAAGCGGCTCGTCCTCCAGTGTAAAAACATTGTTGTTCTCGTTCATCATGACTTTGGATTCAGTGGGTGAATAACAAGATTATCTGCCGCCGGGATAGAGCGTACCGATAAGCGGAATCAGCCTCTTGACTTCTTCCTGCTTGTAATAGAACCTGCGGTTTATCTGCGAGTAGCCGATAAGCCGTTTGTCGCGTAACGTCTGCAACGTGCGCGGGCTGATTCTCAACTGCCCGCAGACCTCCTCGCCCGTGAGCCACCTTTCCAGCCGCCCGCCGTCGCTTTTGCGCCTGAGGGCGGCGACTTTCTCCGAGAGGGCGTTGAATGACGCCAGCATCATCTCGAAGGTCTTTTTCTCGATAGATACGATTTCCATATACCAAAACATTTAATGATTTACCGCAAAGGTAACGCAGCCGCCTTGAATGCGTGCCGTTTTCCGCTATACGGCAGCTTGTTGCGCCGGTTGTCCGGGTTACGGAGTCACTTTCAAAGAAAATCTTACGTGAGTCACGTAATGAGTTGTTAAAGCCCCTTTTGTTTATTGCCGAATTTTGCCGCAGAGAAACAAAAGAAAGGACAAAATATGAAAGTGATAACGATTGAAAGTTCCGCCTTCACCGCCCTGACGGAACAGATAGCCGAGATAGCGGTCTATGTGCGTGCCGTTTCCGGTGAAAGGAAGGGAGAGTCTTCCGACATGCTGCTCACCACCCGCGAGGCGGCGCACCTGCTGAACGTGAGTACCCGTACCCTCCAACGTATGCGCAGCGAACAGCGCATCGGCTATATCGTGCTGCGCGGCAAATGCCGCTACCGCCGGTCGGAAATAGACCGCCTGCTCGCAGACTGCACCGTGGCAGAAGATGCAGCGACACTGACGGAACTGAAACGCAACCACACGCTGCGCACGGGCGGCGGCAAACCCAAAGGAAGGAGGACATAAGATATGGAACTGCTTACACGAAACAATTTTGAGGACTGGATGCAGAAGCTGATGGAACGGCTCGACCGTCAGGACGAGCTGCTGCTCTCCCTGCGACCGTCCGGCAAAGCCCCAAACCCGATGGAAAGTATCAGGATGTTCGACAACCAAGACCTCTGCATGCTGCTCCAGATAAGCAAGCGTACCCTGCAGCGCTACCGCAGCATCGGTGCATTGCCGTACAAGACGCTCGGCAAAAAGACCTATTACAGCGAGGAGGACGTACTGACATTCCTCTCCGAACACGTAAAGGATTTCCGCAAGGAAGATATAGCCTTCTACAAGGCGCGTATCCATAATTTCTTTAATAAATAACCCATTAAAACATTTTTCAAATGGCAAAGAAAACAACAGAAAAAGACGTGCTGATAGTCCGCGACGAGAAGACGGGCGAGATCAGTGTGGTAGCCGGGCTTAACGCCGACGGCTCACCCAAGCGTACCCCCGCAAAGGCGGAGAACGCACAGAGTTTCCTGCAATTCGACAGGCACGGAGACGTGCTGGACAACTTCTTTAAAAACTTCTTCCGGCAGTGCAAGGAACCCAGCCGCTTCGGTTTCTACCGTGTCGCGGCGGACCAAGCCGACAAACTGATGGAGGTGATGAAAGATCTGCTGAAAGACCCCGAGGGCAACAAGGAGATGCTTGCGCCCCACAAGGTGGACACCTCCGGCTACGAAAAGAAAGTACAGGAGGAGCAGTCCGCCGAAAAGCAGGAACAACCGGGACAGAAACAAGATGACGAACCTAAAAAACAGGAAGAAATGGAACAGAAAAACGAACAGAATCAGGAAAACCCGCAGCAGGCGCAGAGCAACCGGGGCTACCAACCCATCGACGAGAGCAAGATCAACTGGAAGGAGTTGGAGGAGAAATGGGGCGTGAAGCGCGACGACCTTGAAAAGTCGGGCGACCTTGACAGGATGCTCAACTACGGCAAGTCCGACTTGGTGAGGGTGTCGCCCAATTTCGGCGGAGAAGCTTTCGAGCTGGATGCCCGCCTCTCCTTCAAGAAGGACGGCGAGGGCAACGTCAGCCTTGTGCCGCACTTCATCCGCAAGGAGCAGAAACTCGACGAGTACAAGGAACACAAGTTCTCCGACGACGACCGGAAGAACCTGCGCGAAACGGGCAACCTCGGCAGGGTTGTGGACCTCGTGGACAGGGAAACGGGCGAGATCATCCCCTCGTTCGTCAGCATCGACCGCAAGACGAACGAAATCACGGATGTCCCGGCAAACAAGGTGCGCATACCGGAGCGCATCGGCAAGACGGAAATCACCAAGCAGGAGCAGGACATGCTGCGTGCCGGGCTGCCTGTGCGCGACAAACTCATCGAACGCAAGGACGGCAGGAAGTTCGTCACCACCCTGCAAGTGAACGTGGAGCAGCGAGGCGTGGAGTTCGTGCCGGGAACCGGCAGGTCGCCACGTGCCGCACAAGCACAGGAAGCCAAGAACAACCCCGCACAGGGACAGGCGCAGGGTACGGAAAATACAGCCAACACGAACAAGGAGCAACGCCGCAACACGTGGACGAACGCCGACGGCAGCATCCGCCCCATCAGCAAATGGAGCGGCGTGGACTTCACCGAGCAGCAGAAAGCCGACTACGTGGCTGGCAAAGCCGTGAAACTGGAGAACGTGACCGACAAGCAGGGCTTCCACGCCACGATGTACATCAGGTTCAACCCGGAGAAGGGACGCCCGTACCGCTACGACACCAACCCCGACAACGCGCAGAAGATCGCGCCTTCCAACGAGAGCCGCACGCAGGTGGCGGTGAACAGCGAGGGCAAGACCAACGAGGCTACCAAGAACCTGAAGGAGCCGTTGCGGAAGGGACAGACCGCCCCGAAGGACACCGCACAGCAACAGCAGCAGGAGAAGCCGCAAAAGAAAAACAATAAGGGCATGAAGATGTAATCCGGTGTCCGCCACTAAATCCGAAGTAACATTTGTAAAATTCAAAACGACAGAAAAATATGAAGACAATCATTGCAGAAAAGCCGTCTGTGGCACGTGAGATCGCCCGTATCGTGGGCGCGACAAAGAGAGAGGAAGGATATTTCGAGGGAGGCGGCTACGCCGTGACATGGGCATTCGGGCACCTCGTCCAGCTTGCCATGCCCGACGGTTACGGCATACGCGGCTTTGTCCGTGACAACCTGCCCGTCATCCCCGACTCCTTCACGCTCATACCCCGTCAGGTAAAGGCTGAGAAGGGCTACAAACCCGACAGCGGCGTGGTGTCGCAGATAAAAATCATCAGCCGCCTGTTCAACGGCAGCGAACAGATCATCGTGGCGACCGATGCCGGTCGCGAGGGCGAACTTATCTTCCGATACCTCTACCACTATATCGGATGTACCACCCCTTTCGTGCGCCTCTGGATAAGCTCGCTTACCGACAAGGCCATCCGCGATGGACTGCGCAACCTCGAAGCGGGGAGCAAGTATGACAACCTCTACCTCGCCGCCAAAGCGCGGAGCGAATCCGACTGGCTCGTGGGCATCAACGGCACGCAGGCTCTCTCCATCGCCGCCGGACACGGCACGTATTCCGTCGGACGGGTACAGACACCCACGCTGGCGATGGTGTGCGCACGCTACTGGGAAAACCGCCGCTTCACGGTGGAACCTTTCTGGCAACTCCATATTGCCGCTGACGGAGGCGATGGTGATACCGTGAAATTCTCTTCCACCGGGAAATGGAAGGAGATGGAGCCTGCCACAGTCTTATATAATAAGGTAAAGGAAACAGGCACAGCCACCGTCACGAAAGCGGAACGCAAGGAGAAGATAGAGGAAACTCCGCTCCTGTACGACCTGACCACGCTCCAGAAGGAAGCCAACGCCAAGCATGGCTTCACGGCGGAACAGACGCTTGAAATCGCCCAGAAGCTCTACGAGAAGAAGCTCATCACCTATCCGAGAACCGGAAGCCGCTATATTCCCGAAGACGTGTTCGCGGAAATCCCCAAGCTGCTTGCCTTCATCGGCAGCCTGCCCGAATGGAAGGACAAGTTGCAGCCGAAAGCCGTGCCGACACGCCGCAGCTTGGACGGCGGCAAGGTGACAGACCACCATGCCCTGCTCGTCACGGGCGAGAAGCCGCTGTTCCTCTCCAAAGAGGACAGCACCGTCTATCACATGATAGTCGGGCGCATGCTTGAGGCTTTCTCCGAAAAATGCGTCAAGGACACTGCCACCGTCACGGCAGAGTGTGCCGGAGTGGAGTTCGTGGCAAAAGGCAGCATCATCAGGCAGGCCGGATGGCGTGCCGTCTATGGCAAGGAGAATGGAGAAGAGAACAACAGCCAAGAGGAAACCGCCGCCATTCCCTGTTGGCAGGAAGGCGACACGCTGGCACTGAAAGCCGCCTCCATCACGGAGGGAAAGACCAAACCCAAGCCGCAGCATACCGAAGCCACTCTGCTGTCCGCGATGGAAACGGCTGGCAAGGAGATAGAGGACGACGCATTGCGGCAGGCTATGAAGGATTGCGGCATCGGCACGCCCGCCACCCGTGCGTCCATCATCGAAACGCTTTTCAAGCGCGGCTATATGGAACGCTGCAAGAAGTCGCTTGTCCCCACCGAAAAAGGGCTTGCCCTCTACTCGGTCGTGAAGGCGATGCGTATTGCCGATGTCGCCATGACGGGCGAATGGGAAAAGGAATTGGCACGCATCGAGCGTGGGGAACTGCCCGCCGATGACTTCCGCAGGAAGATTGAGGCATATACACGGGAAATTACCTCCGAACTGCTGTCGTGCGACAAGCTGTTCGCCCGCAGGGATTCCGGCTGCAAGTGTCCCAAGTGCGGAGCGGGGACGATGCAGTTTTACGGCAAGGTCGTCCGCTGCGACAACGCGGAGTGCGGTCTGCCCGTGTTCCGCCTGAAAGCAAACCGCACCCTCTCTGATGATGAAATCAAAAACCTGCTCACCGACGGACACACGAAACTGCTCAAAGGATTCAAGAGCAAGCAGGGCAAGAGTTTTGATGCCGTAGTCGCCTTTGACGGGGACTATAACACGGTTTTCGTGTTCCCAGAAAGGAAAAGTAAAGCGACCTCTGCGAAAAGAAGAAAATAAATGTTTAACTTTGCCACTGGTTCAGAGTAATGAATTGTTCTTCGATACCGGATTACACTCATACTTTGGATTTAGTGGTGGCACTCGGAGGGATACCGGGTGCCTTTTTCTTCTCGTTTTCCAACGATTATCCCTATCATCATTATCAATCCACTAAATTCCAAAGAAATGAACAACAAGAAGAAAAACGAGGGTCGGACCGACTTTTCCTATTACGGTCTGTACCTGCTGGACTACCTCACCACGAACAAGTTTGAACAGGCAGCCGATGAAGCCTTCATCCGAGAAAGAACCGACCGTGCCGCCGAAGCGTATGAACGGGCAAGGCTCGAAGGCTATCCTGCCGACGGGGCGCAGGAACTGGCGATGAAGGTGCTGACGGAGGGTCTTCGCTACTCCAGGCACGCCATCCTGCGCGAAGTCGTGGAGAACGAATTTGCGGGTGAAGTGCCGGAAGAAAAATGTGAAGCCTTTACCCAGAAGCTGCTGCCGCTTGTCGGAAACGTATTCTCCATCTATGACCTCTCGGACGACAATTTCGCCCTGTCGCCCGAATATGACCTGCTCTACACGGAGCTGACGGGAGCCGTCATCCTCTATATCGAAGAGTATGGCGTTTAACCGCAAACAGAGGTTGAGGGACAACATCGAGGCGATACGGACGGCATTCCTCCTTGACAGGGAACAGCGCACACCCACCGCACGCGAACGGCTCTTGTTAGAGCGTTATTGCGGTTTCGGGGGACTGAAGAGCATACTCAACCCTGCAAGGGAACTGACGGATGCCGTCCACTGGGCGAAGTCCGACCTCGAACTGTTTGCCCCTACCGTGGAACTGCACAGGTTGCTGCGGGAGAACACAAAAGACGAGACGGAGTACAAACGGTATATGGATGCCATGAAGCAGTCCGTGCTGACCGCCTTCTATACCCCGCCGGAGATAACCGGGACCATCGCGGACGTGCTGCATGAACACGGCATCCGTCCCGACCGGGTGCTGGAGCCGTCGGCAGGTGTCGGTGCATTCGTGGACGCCGTGCTGGAGAACAGACCGGACGCGGACATCATGGCTTTTGAGAAAGACCTGATGACGGGCAAGATACTGAAGCACCTGCATCCCGGACAGAAAGTAAGGGTACAGGGCTTCGAGAAGATAGAAAAGCCGTTCATGAACCATTTTGATTTGGCTGTCTCCAATATACCGTTTGGCGATGTGGCGGTGTTCGACCCGGAATTTTCGGGCAGCAAGGATCCTGCAAGGCACTCGGCGGCACGGACGATACACAATTACTTTTTCCTGAAAAGCCTTGACGCGGTGCGTGAAGGCGGAATCGTGGCGTTCATCACCTCGCAGGGGGTACTGGATGCCCCGACCAACGCGCCCATACGCGAGTATATGATGAACCATGCCAATCTGGTGGGCGTAGCCCGCCTGCCGAACAACCTCTTTACGGATAACGCGGGAACGGAGGTGGGCAGCGACCTGATTATCCTGCAAAAGAACAGCGGAAAGAATGGTGAACTGTATTACAACGAAAAACTCTTCGTGCAGACCGAACAGACCCCTATCGGCACTTCCGTAAATGGGTATGTATGGAGCATCGGCTCGCTTTCACACACGGATTTAATCAGAAGTACCGACCCATACGGGAAACCAGCCTATAAACTCCTGCACCGTGGGGACATCGCACAACTGGCGGAAGACTTGCGGGAGCATCTGAAAATAGAACTGCAACAACTTGACAGGAAACTGTATGAGAAACACAGCCTGCATCCGACAAAGGAGGAAAGCACGGCTGCGGAAGTGCAACCTGCTCCGAAAACAGAAAAGGTATCACCTTCTGTAATAGCCCCCGTTTCTGTAATTGAGCCTGTCAAGGGAGTGGAGAAGCCGCAGGCACAGCCCATAGAGGAAAAGCCGGAGATTGAGCCGCGCCAACCCAATCATTCGTCAGCCGTGCAGCTTACCCTGCTCGACCTTTGGGGTATGCCCATAGAGGAACCGTTAAAAAAGAAAAAGGCAGCGAAAAAGGAAAGCAAGCCGAAGCCTATGCCGTCCACGCCTAAACCGCAGGTCAAAGTTACTCCACCCGTTGAAGCCGCCAAGCCGGTAAACAGTAATAAGGAAGAAAAGCCGGAAAATGCCGAAAAGCCAAACGACCCGGACGACATTTACGCCACTCTGGATTGGGAAACCAATCCTCCCATCAACGGCTTCTATGAGACAATGATGAGCCTGACAGCGGAACGGCGCAAGACCCTACGGCTTGAGGCAGAACGGCACAGGCAGGAACAACTGAAAAAGATGGGTATCAAAGACACGTTGAACCCTGCTTTTGCGCCTTCTTCGGACAATATGGATAAAAAGCCGGAACAAACGGAAGAAATAAAGCAACCTGAAACACTGGCAGAAGTTGTGCCTACTTCCGAAACGGTTGCCACTTCCCTGTTCCCGGAATTTGAAACGGAAAAGCCGAAAAAAGAAGCCCTCGACCTTACGCCGCGTCCCTATCACCGCACGCCGGAAATGCACCTGCGTGAAGGGTCGCTGGTGGCAAACAGGGCACGCGACATCGGTTATCTGAAGGACATTACTCCCTACGGTGCAACCTTCCAGCCGCTTGGACTAACCGGTTATCAGAAAGAGAAAGCGTTGCTGTATGTATCGCTCCGTGACGCATACGAGCGGTTGTACCGCTATGAATCGAACAGACGTGAGGAAAATGTACCTTGGCGTGAACACCTGAACACCTGTTACGACGAGTTTGTCATGCGTTATGGCAACCTCAACGCCAAACAGAACGTGAAACTGGTGATGATGGACGCCGGAGGGCGCGACATCCTTTCGCTGGAACGTGCGGAGGACGGCAAGTTCGTCAAAGCGGACATCTTCGACCGTCCCGTTTCCTTCTCGGTGGAGAACCATGCCAACGTCGGTTCTCCGGAAGAAGCCTTGTCTGCATCGCTCAACAAGTATGGTACGGTCAATCTCAACTATATGCGGGGGATAACAGACAGTACGGAAGAGGAGCTTCTCAATGCCCTCAAGGGGCGTATCTTCTACAATCCGCTCGTAACCGGTTACGAGATTAAAGACCGCTTCATCGCGGGAAACGTGATAGAGAAGGCGGAGCGTATAGAGGCATGGATGGAAAATAATCTGGAAAGCGAAAGATTGCCGGAAGTGAAACAGGCTTTGGAGGCTTTGAAGGAAGCCGAGCCGCAGCGTATCGCCTTTGAAGACCTCGACTTCAACTTCGGTGAACGCTGGATTCCCACGGGCGTGTATGCCGCCTACATGAGCCATCTTTTCGACACGGACGTGAAAATCGCCTATTCCGCCAGCATGGACGAGTTTTCCGTGGCGTGCGGCTACCGCACCATGAAGATCACGGACGAGTTTCTGGTAAAGGGCTATTACCGGAACTATGACGGTATGCACCTGTTGAAACACGCTTTGCACAACACCTGTCCCGACATGATGAAAAGTATTGGCAAAGATGAGAACGGCAACGACATCAAGGTGCGTGACAGCGAGGGCATACAGCTCGCCAACGCCAAGATTGACGAAATCCGCAACGGGTTCTCGGAATGGTTGGAAGAGCAGTCGCCGCAGTTCAAGGAACGGCTCGTGACAATGTATAACCGCAAGTTCAACTGTTTCGTGCGCCCGAAGTATGACGGTTCGCACCAGACGTTTCCCGACCTCAATCTGAAAGGATTGGCAAGCCGGGGTATTCAAAGCGTTTATCCGTCGCAGAAGGATTGCGTCTGGATGATAAAACAGAATGGCGGCGGAATATGCGACCATGAAGTCGGAACAGGTAAAACACTGATAATGTGTATTGCAGCGCATGAAATGAAGCGTCTGAACTTGGCGCACAAGCCGATGATTATTGGTCTGAAAGCCAATGTCGCGGAGATTGCCGCCACTTATCAAGCTGCCTATCCGAATGCCCGCATCCTCTACGCTTCGGAAAAGGATTTCTCGACCGCCAACCGTGTGCGTTTCTTCAACAACATCAAAAACAATGACTATGATTGCGTCATCATGTCGCATGACCAGTTCGGCAAGATACCGCAGTCACCGGAGTTGCAGCAGCGCATCCTGCAAGCGGAGCTTGACACGGTGGAGGAAAACCTCGAAGTCTTGCGGCAGCAGGGCAAGAACGTGTCGCGGGCGATGCTGAAAGGGCTGGAGAAGCGCAAGCACAACCTTGTGGCGAAGCTGGAGAAGGTGGAACACGCTATCAAGTCCCGCACGGATGATGTGGTGGACTTCAAGCAGATGGGCATCGACCACATCTTCATTGACGAGAGCCACCAATTCAAGAACTTGACTTTCAACACCCGTCATGACCGTGTGGCGGGATTGGGAAACTCGGAAGGAAGCCAGAAGGCCCTGAATATGCTCTTTGCCATCCGTACCATACAGGAACGCACGGGCAAGGACTTAGGGGCTACGTTCCTGTCCGGCACGACTATTTCCAACAGTCTGACGGAATTGTACCTGCTCTTTAAGTACCTGCGCCCGAAGGAACTGGAACGGCAGGACATCCGCTGTTTCGACGCATGGGCGGCTATCTTCGCCAAGAAGACGACCGACTTCGAGTTCAACGTGACAAACAACGTGGTGCAGAAGGAGCGTTTTCGCTATTTCATCAAGGTGCCGGAGCTTGCCGCCTTCTACAACGAGATTACCGACTACCGCACGGCGGAGGATGTAGGTGTGGACAGACCAAACAAGAATGAGATACTGCACCACATACCGCCCACACCGGAGCAGGAGGACTTCATACAGAAGCTGATGCAGTTTGCCAAAACCGGCGATGCCACTCTGATTGGCAGGTTACCCCTGTCGGAAACGGAGGAAAAGGCGAAGATGCTCATCGCCACCGACTACGCGAGAAAGATGGCTCTTGATATGCGCATGATAGACCCGAACTACGAGGACCATCCCGACAACAAGGCAAGCCATTGTGCCAAGATGATTGCAGAGTATTACCACAAGTACGAGGCGCACAAGGGTACGCAGTTCGTATTCTCCGACTTGGGGACATACCAGCCGGGGGAAGGATGGAACGTGTACAGCGAGATAAAACGCAAGTTGGTGGAGGATTACGGCATACCGGCAAGTGAGGTGCGCTTCATTCAGGAGTGTAAGACGGATAAGGCTCGTAAGGCGGTGATAGATGCCATGAACGCCGGGACGGTGCGCGTGCTGTTCGGCTCCACAAGTATGCTCGGAACGGGCGTGAATGCGCAGAAAAGATGCGTCGCCATCCATCACCTTGATACACCGTGGCGACCGTCCGACCTGCAACAGCGTGACGGACGGGGTGTTAGAGCCGGGAACGAGATTGCCAAGCATTTTGCCGAGAACAACGTGGATGTCATCATCTACGCGGTGGAAAAGTCGCTGGACAGCTACAAGTTCAATCTGCTGCACTGCAAGCAGACGTTCATATCGCAGCTCAAAAGCGGAGCGATGGGCGCACGTACCATCGACGAGGGAGCAATGGACGAAAAATCGGGTATGAACTTCTCGGAGTATATGGCGTTGCTCTCCGGCAATACCGACCTTTTGGATAAGGCGAAATTAGAGAAGCGTATCGCCTCGCTCGAAGGGGAACGCAAGTCGTGGGGCAAGGGCAAGCGCGATTCGGAGTTCAAGCTGGAATCCAAGACGGGAGAACTGCGCAACAACACGGCTTTCATCGAAGCCATGACGGAAGACTGGAACCGTTTTCTTTCCGTTGTGCAGACTGATAAGGAAGGCAGCCGCCTTAATCTTGTCAAGGTGGACGGCGCGGATTCAACGGATGAGAAGGTCATCGGTAAGCGTTTGCAGGAAATCGCCAAGAACGCCACGACTGGTGGACTGTACAAGGCTGTCGGGGAACTTTACGGCTTTCCGATAAAGGTGGTCAGCGAGAGGACACTCAAAGAAGGTCTGGAGTTCACCGACAACCGCTTCGTGGTGGAGGGCAACTACAAGTACACCTACAACAACGGGCATCTGGCGATGGCAGACCCGATTGCTGCCGCACGAAACTTTCTGAACGCATTGGAGAGGATTCCGACCATCATCGACCAGTACAAGTCTAAGAACGAAGTGCTGGAAAAGGAGATTCCGCAGTTGCAGGAGATAGCGGGCAAGGTGTGGAAGAAGGAGGACGAGCTGAAACAGCTGAAGTCCGAACTCGCCGCACTGGACCGCAAGATACAGCTTGAGCTGGCTCCGGCTCAGGAAAACACAGAAGAGAACCGGCAAGGCAACGAGAAAAAACAGACGGAACAACAGCCGGAAAGCCCGCACGTGGACTTTGTACGCAGTCATTTAATTATAGGGAGACTCGGTTTATCGGAATCCAAAGGTGTAAAACTTTAATATCGAAGTCTTGACAGAAAAAGCCAGTGGTTGAATTTTTCACCACTGGCTTTAATTCTAATAATTTTTCAATCTAATATGACCGAATCTATAACGTTAAATCATAGATTATGTGTCTATTTGTGAAGAAAAAGACGTAACTTTGTATCAAAATCAAATAAGCATAACAATGGAGCCATCTATATCTATATACAGTTTTTCACTTTATACCGCACTGCCGTTGATGTTATTCTTCGGCTTTTATTTTTTGTTTGCAAAGACTCCTGAAAAGAAAATTTTCAAGAATTATCTCCGCTCCCGACAGATTATGGGTATAGCTATGCTGCTGCTTTCGGCAAATTATTCGGTACATTTCTTCTTTGGTATCCGATTCAAAAATGCGGATTCTGCCATATTGATGAACATGTCCACATACTTCCTGTGCTATTCTCTGTTCAGTTCGGCATTGATAATGTTGCTTGATCGTTTTTACATTACCAAACGGCGTGTGTGGACACATATCATTTTATGGATTATATTTTCAACTCTTTCCGGAGTTGTGTTGTTCCTGTTGCCAAGCGGAATCATGCAAAAATTCTCTTTATTTGCTTTAGCTGTATGGTTAGTCGTTTTTGGAGTCGTTTTAGCTCGCAGAGTCATAATTGCATACCGTAGAGCCATTCGGATTTTCAATGAAACTCAGGCGGATGATATAGGTACATATATCGAATGGCTTTCCATATTCACTTATTGGGCTGTTATCTTCGGTGTCGGATGCGGATTGCTGACATTTCTGCCAGACAAATATGTTTTTATCTGGATTTTGTCGTCAATACCGTTCTACAGCTATCTTTTCTACAGCTATCAGAACTACCTGCTGTTCTATGAACAGGTGGAAAATGCTTTTGAGCAAGATATACAGTCTGAAGAAGAACTTCTGACAGATACAGAAACAGAACCTGAAATAGTTTCTGAGAAAGAAGTTCCAGTGTCCTATACAGAAATTATAGAGAAAGTGGCCAACTGGATAAAGACAGACGGCTATGTCCAGCAGGGACTTACCATAAAAGAACTGTCCGAAATACTTCATACGAACCGTACCTATCTTTCCGCTTATATCAAGACTACGTATAAAATGACATTCCGCGAATGGATAACCGGTCTCCGGTTGGAGTATGCGAAAAACATACTGAAGGAGCATCCGGAGATCAATATACAGAAGCTGGCTGAGTCTTCCGGTTTTCTTTCCCGCAGTAACTTTATCAAATTATTTACCGAGAAGGAAGGATGTACGCCTGCCAAGTGGAAAAAAGCAAATCTGAAGTGATTTGCGTGGTAAAAATCCGATGAAAAAGCTCTCAGAAACCCATTTTCCAAAAGTGCTCATACTACAAAAAGTGCTAATTCGACAGCCACAAAAGTGCTAATTCGACAACTCAAAAAGTGCCGATTTGACAAAATAAGTGCTCAGACGACAATGCGAAAAGTGCTCAAACGACAATTTTTATAAAACGCTGTGTTTTAGCAAAAAAAGTTTTTGTAATATTTTGGGCGCTGAATGGCATTTATTACCTTTGGAGATGACAAAGATAATGAATTCAAGTTTATATGAGCAGAAAAATCACTTTTCTTACCCTGTTTCTGTGGCTGATGACGCTAACTTTTCCTGTCATTGCGCAGCAGAAAGCAGACACGACCTACACCTTCCGGTTCGTTCCGCAGAAGGACATGTTCTACGTGCCTTGGAATGGCAATGACACGGAACTTGCCCGCCTGTTGGAATGTATCGAAAACAACAAAGCAACAATTCTTGACGGCAAACTGCCGCTATTGGTTGACGGATACTGCAATTCGCAGAGCAGTGAAGTCAAGAACCTTGCAACAGCGAAGATTCGAGCCAACCGTGTGAAATCAGAACTGATTACACGAGCGAAAATCAAGGAAGAAAACTTCATTACCCGCAATCATGTGACAGAGGGTGATTTTGTCACCGTGCGCCTGACGGTACCGGTAAAGGAAACAGCCGTGACGGATGCGGAAGCAGAAGCACGACGCAAGGCGGAAGCCGAACGCTTAGAAACCGAGAAGCGTGCCGAGCAGGAACGGCTTGCCGAAGAGCAGCGCAAGGCGGAAGAAGCCCGACTTGCCGCTGAAAAGGCAGAAGCCGAGAAAACCGCTCAACAAAATACACTTGCCGACACGCTGTCGGAAACCAAAATCACAACTGATTATCATCTCTCCCTGCGTGCCAACCTGCTGCGCTGGGCTACCTTGACACCAGATTTAGGACTTGAATGGCGCATCTGTCCATCGTGGGGCATTGCCGTAAACGGCTCGTGGACTTCTTGGAGCTGGAGTGACAAAGACCGCCGCTATGCACTCTGGGAAGTGGCTCCGGAAGTGCGTTACTATATGGGTGAGAAGAAAGCCTGGCATCTGGGCGCGATGTTCAAGGCTGGACAGTTCAACTACAAGCTTTCCGAAACAGGCAAGCAGGGCGACCTGATGGGTGGCGGCATCACCGCCGGCTATCAGCTGCGGCTGAACAAGGCACTGGCTCTTGATTTCAACCTCGGTCTGGGCTACCTGAATGCCGATTTCGAAAAATATGAAGTCATCGACGGTGTACGTGTACGCCGCGGCAACGAAACAAAGGACTGGTGGGGCCCCATCAATGCCGGTGTGACATTGGTATGGAAGTTATTCTAACACGGAGGAATAGAATATGAAAGCAAGACAATATATAAATATGATGGGAATGGCAGCCGCCGTGCTGCTCTCTTCCTGCGTGAAGGACACGCTCTATGACACGCCACACCCCGACAGCGGGAAGATTGCGGTGACAGCCGACTGGTCGGCACGCGGTGAGGGTATCGACATACCTGCCACATGGACGGTTACCATGGGTGACTATACGGGTACGGAGACTTCCGCCACCCATGCCCCCAACCATCTGTTTGCTCCGGGCAGCTACACCCTTGCGGTGTGGAACCCTGCTGAAGGAATCATGGTAAATGGTACCACCGCCACCATTGCCGCAGCCACGGGAAACCGGGCAGGAACGGATGCCTTTGTGAACAATGCCCCGGGATGGTTCTTCACCTATACGAAACAGGTGAGCATCGAGAAAGACAAGGACTATCCGCTGACCGCCGCAATGAAGCAGCAGGTACGCGAACTGACGCTTGTCGTCGAACCTACTGGTGATGCCGCCGGACGCATCACGGAGATTGTTGCCCATCTGACGGGTGCAGCCGGAACACTCGACTTCGCTACCGATACCTACGGAGCCGCTTCGAACGTCGTGCTGCTCTTCACCAAGATTACCGAAGGTGACGATGCCGGCAAGTGGAAAGCCACGGTGCGGTTGCTGGGTGTGACCGGTACGGAACAACTGCTGATGGGTGAAATCCGCTATGCTGACGGCAACCCGACCCCCACCACGCTGAAAAGCGACCTTACGGAAACCCTCAAGGAGTTCAACACCAGAAAGGGCAAATCGCTGACCCTAGGCGGAACGCTGGTTGAGACTCCCGAAGGCATGGAAGTGGACGGAGCCGAAATCAACGGCTGGGAAGAAGTGAAAGGTGATGATGTAAATGCCGATTTGTAAATAATTAGCAAACCGAACGCAGAAGCAAAGCTTGCTTTGATTTTGCTGAGGTGCAGCAATTATTGAAATGGAATTTAACTAATATAATGACAGATATAATGAAGACAAGATTTTTTGCACTTGCGACGCTCGTCCTCGCACTGGCAGCCTGCAACAACGACAACGAGAACCTGAACGGTGACCCCGTGGCCGCCCGGTTTACCGCCAACATCGCCCCCGCCACCCGCGCCAGCGGAACCACCTGGACTGCCGGCGACCGTATCGGCATCACCGACATCGGCAACGATTCCCAGTACGGCAACGTGCCTTTCATCCTGAAAAACGGGAAATTTGAGGCAGCAGGAAAGGTCATCTATATCGAAGATACAAAGACCCATACTTTCCGCGCCTACTATCCGTACAACGCGGCGGGAGGCATCCTCGCAGCCACGACCGATGCCACGGCGCAGCAGAACCAGCCTGCCATCGACTTCCTCTTTGCTTCAGGAGCCACGGGAGACAAAAACAACCCGGTAGTAAGCTTCACCGACAAAACCGCCAAAGGCGGTGAAGACAACTCCTTCCACCACCGCATGAGCCAGATAACCCTTACCTTCGAGGCGGGCGACGGCGTGGATTTCAGCGTGGTCAAGCCTGAACGTTACACGCTGAACGGATTGTTACTCACCGGTACGTTCAACACGGCCGACGGTATTGCCACCGCAGACAACGGGGCACAGACCGGAGAACTGGCCATGAATTTGGCAGACGGCAATCTCACGTCATCAATCATCCTCTTCCCGCAGACAGTTGCATCCCTGCCGTTGGTTGTGAATTACAAAAGTCAGGAATATCATGCCACACTCACCGTGCCCGAAGGCGCACTGCAGGCGGGCAACAACTATACCTATACCGTCAAGGTACGCAACAAAGTCCTTGAAGTCAGCGAAGCCACCATTGCAAAGTGGAACGATATAGACGGTGGAGATGTGGGTGCTGACCTGTAGGATTTTAATAATTAATCGATTAGAATGAAGAATTATGAGACATAGATTATTTATCCCCGCAGCCACCGCACTGCTGTTCGCCCTCGCCGCCTGCACGCAGGACGAACTTGCTGGCGATAACCGTCTGCCCGAAGGTGAATACCCCGTCGTCATCCGTGCCACCGGATTGTCCGTAGAGGCAACGCCGCTGGCAGCCCCTTCCACCCGTGCCTCTGTGGACGGCGACTGGCAGGGCGTCACTTCCGTGGCACTCAAGATGGGCGATGCGGTAAAGGAATACACCGTAACGGCTTCTACCGATTTCAAGAGTGCCACGCTTTCACGTGAGAACGACCCGCACTACTGGACCAGCCGCGACCCGATTACCGTATTGGCATGGTGGCCCTTCGACAATGCCGACATCACACAGATGCCTGCCGTGAAGGTGGCCGAAGACCAAAGCAAACTGGCTGACTTTCAGAACAGCGACTTCATCGCCGCTGAGAACAGGAAGGTGGAATTTAACAACCCGACTCTTGAATTTACCCACCGCACGGCACGCGTGGCAATCGAACTGAAGCCCGGTACGGGATTCACAAGCGTGGACGGTGCCACGGTGAGCCTCGTGAGCCTGTCCGCCGATAACGGCAACCCGACCGCCATCAAGACTTACAACGCAAGCGGCAACACCTACGAGGCACTGACCGCCCCGCAGACCGTTGCGGCAGGCAAGCAGTTCATCCGGGTGGAACTCGGCGGCGGCACCTTCTACTTCTGCCCGCAGAACAACGTCGTATTAAAAGCGGGTAGCCGCTATATCTACACCGTCAAGGTGAACGCCACCGGCTTGACGTTAGAGGGTTGCACTATCGGTGAATGGGCTGACGGCGGCGGCGAGAGCGGCACAGCCGAGGATTTGGGCTACATCTACGACAGCAACACCAATACCTACACGGTCTATAACGCCGACGGCCTGCTGGCATGGAACGAAGCCTCACAAAAAGATGAATCGATAAATTGCACCCTCACCGCCGACATCGACCTGACGGGTAAGGAATGGACACGGTCAGGCATATTTACATTCTACTCCGGCGTCTTTAATGGGCAGGGACACCGCATTACAGGATTTAACTCTTCAGCAATGAATAATACTGGATTTTTGGGTTCACTCTTAAGTGAACGTGGAGTGATAAAGAACCTACAACTCATAGATGTGAATCTGTATGGCAGTAGTGGAAATACTGCTGGAATAGTGGGCCGAAATCATGGCCAAATCATTGCCTGCTCTGTGACGGGAAAAATTTCTGCATCATATGGTGGAACTTGTGGTATAGCCGAATCAAATTATGGCGATATCATCGCTTGCTGGTTCGACGGTACATTGAAAGAGTCTAACAATGGAGCTATAGTGCGTTATAACTACGCTGATATAACTTCCTGTTATTGGGGAGGCAATGCCGGGCAAGGAGTATTCCGTATTGAAGGAGGAACGGTAGATGCCACGAAGGTGGACGGCGCGACCGTGAAATGGCAGACAGCCGTCGACGGCATGAACACCGCCCTCACCGCTGGCGACTACCAGTGGGTACTCGGCACCGACGGTCTGCCCGTATTGCAAAAGAAACAATAACGAACCCTAAACAACACGCATCATGAAACGAACAATCATCCATACATCTGCAGCCATAGCCCTGCTGCTCGGCATTGCCGCCTGCACGCAGGACGAAGCGGGCTTTCTGCCGGAAGGGGCGGAAGGCACACCCATCGTCTTCACCGCCACGGGGCTGAATCCCGCCGCGAAAGCCATCGCCGGCACCCGTGCCCCCGCGGATGGCAATTGGGAGGGTGTGCAGAGCGTGGCAGTGCTGATGGACGGCATGGTGAAGACGTACGACGTGACGCCCTCCACCGCCGACCCCACCAGCGCCACGCTGACCTCCACCGACCCGTACTACTGGACCAACCACAACGACATCACCGTCACAGCGTGGTGGCCCTACACCGAGGGCGAGACAACCCCTTCTGCTGTGAAGGTAAAAGCCAACCAAAGTGCCCGGAAAGACTTCGAGGGCAGCGACCTCATCGTAGCCGACGGACAGACGGTGACCTATGGTAGCCCCACGCTCCGCTTCACCCACCGCACGGCGCGGGTGACCGTCGTTCTGACGGACTACACCGAGGGGCTGGCATCCGTGCAGCTGACGGGTCTCTCCACCGAGAATGACAATCCAGATAAAATCACCCCGTATGACAAGGGCAGCAACACCTACATCGCCCTCGTAGCCCCGCAAAGTGTGGCAGCTGGCAGGACCTTCATTACGTGCACCTTCACTAACGGCAAAACCTTCGTTTATAAGATGAAGAATGCTACCGACTGGCAGGCGGGCGGTGAATATACCTACACCGTCTCCCTCGCTGCGGCAAAAGACCTGGGCTATACCATAGAGAGCGACGGCAGCTACACCGTGACCTCCGCCGATGGCCTGATGAATGTAGCCGAATTAGTGAACGGAGGTAAGACCGACATTAACATTACCCTCGACAAAAACATTGATCTGACGGGCAAAGGCTGGACGCCGATAGGCACAAGCTTCGATAACTCATACAAAGGCACTTTCGACGGCGGCGGCCATACCATCACGGGGTTGACCGTTACGACAAATGACCAATTTGTGGGTCTGTTCGGCTATCTCAATAGAGCTGGTATGGTGAAGAACGTGGTGATGGAAGGCATACAGATAACAAGCAATCACATGTTTGGCTGTACTGGCGGCGTGGTAGGATATAGCTGGGGCACCATTGAAAACTGCTCGGTGTCGGGTAGCGTCAGCGGCACAGATTGTGTCGGCGGTGTGGTGGGTTCACAAAAGGCCGGTTCCATCATCGGATGCAGCTCCTCTGCCACTGTGAAGGGAAAGCACTATGTCGGCGGTGTGGCAGGAGAAAAATGGGGCACCATGACAGCTTGCTATGCCACAGGCAACGTGACCTTAGAAATAGCTTCCCAAAAGAATAACTTTGGCGGCGGTGTAGTGGGATTAAACGGAGGAAGCCGCGTCCTTGCCTGCTATGCCACGGGCAACGTAACCAGTACGGGTAGCAGCACCGGCAATGTGCATATCGGCGGCTTGTTTGGAGATAACTACACCGTCGTGACCGCCTGCTACTGGAAGAACAATCAGGAACAAGGTATCGGCCGCAATCAGCATAACACCGCCCCCGAAGCTACGAAGGTGGACGGTACTGACGTTACCTGGCAGAAAGCCGTTGATGCCATGAACACCGCCTTGCAGAACGCAGGCTCAGGGTGGCGTTACGAACTTAACGGAGCATTGCCTACCTTGAGGAAGTTGTAAACCGTTGCGGGCGGAAAAGTTCCGCCCGCAACAAACATTAACCGAAGTATAACCCCAATAAAAAAAGGAGGACGTGATGGAACACACGGAGAATCCACCATATAGGTTTTGGCATCAAGGCATTGTTAATAATAATATAGACTCCAGTGTAAATATGGAAGCTGTAAGCCGGACATTGCCAAGATTGGTGCTCATTAAAGGCAACAAATCAAGTAATTAAATTAAAAACATGGGACTTTTTCACAGAGACAAGAAAAATAATGACGATGAGCCGGACAGTGTTCAAACCAATTCATTCTCTGATATTATGAATGGTTTGCAATACGCCGTAAACTGTGCACAAGATACATTGCAGAATCATCAGATACAAAATCTGACCAGACTTTTTGAAGGAACAAATGCAAATAACGCAAATACGTTCCAATCGAAAAAAATCATGGTTGGAGACAAGACTATTGATATTCCACTTATAGCTTTGATATCCCATCATTATCTTGCGATGGATAATGTGCAGATAAAGTTCAAGGCGAAGGTCGGAAGCGTGGAATCACAGATTCCGGAAAACAACTTATTGTTATCCAGCCCACAAAGAGCCAATCTCCAGATGCAGATGAGCAACATAAAACCGGATGCGGATGATGTCATGGAGGTTTGCGTCAATTTTAAGGTTCAGGAGACTCCGGAGAGCATTTCCCGAATTATTGACGATTTTGTAAAAAATATCTAACAATTTTAAAATTCAAATGTTATGGCAGAAGAAATAAAGAACCAAGGGCAACAAGAAAATGCGGAAAACTTGAATGAAAATGTAAGCGGACAGGCGAAAGAAATTATCTCCGCTGCATTGGAAGAGACTCAAAACAGAGAAACTTCTCCAGTTCTTAAAGCAGATTCAAACGTGACTGACAAATTCAAGGGGCTTCCCATGCGGGAACTTATTGCAGCTCCACTTATTGCAGCAGCCGAAGCACAACAGGAATTGGCAGCGACAGCATGGAATTTCTACCAGCAAATTGCATTTGATGGTAAAAGCGGCAATAAAGCGCGTATATTGGAATTCGATGTCGAAAGACCGATACAGCAGGATGGAAAAATGACAACAATGTCACAAAGTGTCAAGGCTCCGTTTATAGGATTGGTGCCTATTCCTTCCCTGCTCATAGATCGCGTGGATGTCGATTTCCAGATGGAGGTTACCGATACATCAAACGTAAAAAGCACTACCAACGCAGAAGTAGAGGCAAAAGCTTCTGCAAAACATTGGTTTATAAATGCGGAAATCAGCGGCAAAGTCACGACCGCCCGCGAGAACACCCGCATGACCAACCAAACGGCAAAATACCAGATACATGTGACAGCCAGTCAGCAGCCGCAGACCGAAGGTCTGTCTAAACTGATGGATATAATGGCATCATGTATCGAGCCTATAACAAACGAAAGTAACAGTAAGTAAATATATGAATTTGATTCAAGCATTAAGATTACCAAACAGTCGAGCAGTAATGACAAATATTGCACGGTTTCATTATCAAAATATTTATAATGTAGGTTTGACCCCTCCGATTTTCACGCAAAGTAATTTGACATTTCAAATAAAAGGATATACCCGTAACTATCGTTTTCTTAGATTAGACTACGCCTGTGTCATATATATTGCGGATAGAATAGCAGTCGTTGCTTCAAATGGCATAGATACTTTAAGTTCAGGTTTTTCGGGGTGTTATATGGCCAGTTTTAGGCACAATGGCATTAGGTATGTTGCTCATATTCCAACGCCTAACAATAGTATTAAAATATCATGGAATCTGGCGGTTAAAAATCGAATAATAGATAATGTTGTTCTTTTTAAACCTACTGAAGGATTGGCGAGAATCCCAGGAACCATTGGTATTTGGGGAATTATAACATTTAACGATAGATGTTATCGGCTTGATGTAAATGAAAACGCTCCTCCAAGTCAAGCCATACGTGGCCAAAGAATTTTTAACTCAATCCCGAGAAATCCCATACTAACAGAAATTCCACCTATCGCCGGTGGTCAGATGCCTTAATAATTATAACAATTGTAAATAAGGGAAGAATGGTTGTTTCATTGAGGAGTAGAATTCTATTCGGATATATAATTCTGGTGGCGGTCATAGGCAGCATGGCCGCCATTCTCATCCATGAACCTGCGAAGTTCCACGACCTATATGCGTATGTTGAATAACGGTATTTACACAAACAGCAAATGAGCGAACAATTCGTTACCACTACCAAGCATTTCCGCAAGCTGCTTGCCGCAGGCTATCTGTTGATAGTCCTGCTGGTGGGCGGCATCATCTGCACGTGGCTCGGAGAATGGCGCGACTTGGAGTTGCTGGAACGGGAGAACCGTGAAATCAACCGCTTCCGCAAGGAAACACACGATGCGTATGTGGGTGTGGTGGAGTTGTCTCTTTTGGGCGAGTCGGTGCTGGAATGGGACGATAAGGATGTGGCGGCATACCGGCGGCAACGGATGACGGTGGATAGTATGCTTTGCCGCTTCAAGAGCCATTACGAATCGGTGCGCATAGACAGCGTGCGCCACTTGCTGGAGGACAAGGAAAAGCGGCTGTGCGCCATCATGGAGGCTCTGGAACAACAGGCGGACATCAACCGCCGGATAGCCAAGCAGGTGCCGGTGATAGTGCAAACGAGCAGGCAGGAAGAGCCGAAGAAACAGAGGAGGAAAGGTTTTCTCGGGTTGTTCGGCAAGAAACAGGAAGCACCTCCGACGACGACCACCACGATGCTCTACACACTGAACCGTGATATGATAGCGCAACAACGTGCCCAAAGCCATCGTCTGTCGGAATATGCCGACAGCCTTGCCAGCCGCAATGCGGAACTGAACCGCCAACTGCAAACCCTTATCCAGCAGATGGACCACAAGGTGCAGGCTGACTTGCAGGAACGTGAGGCGGAAATATCCGCTATGCGTGAAAGATCGTTCTTGCAGGTAGGTATCATAACGGGTGTCATGCTGCTGTTGCTCATTATTTCATACATCATCATTCACCGCTATGCCACCCGCATCAAGCAGTACAAACGTAAGACAACAGATTTAATCGGGCAACTGCAAAAGTCCGTAAAACAAAACGAATCGTTGATAGCCTCACGCAAGAAAGCGATGCACACCATCACCCACGAGCTACGCACACCACTGACTGCCATACATGGATATGCGGAACTGATGCAGGACAACGAAGAAGAAAAGATAAGCGGTTATGCGGACAATATCCTGCAAGCCTCCAAGAGAATGACCGACATGCTCAACTCCCTGCTTGACTTCTTCCGCTTGGACAGCGGCAAGGAACAGGCGAATGTCCGTCCGTTTCGTTTGGAAAACATCGCGGAGCTGTTGCAAACGGAGTTTACGCAACAAGCAGAAGCAAAAGATCTTAAACTTACCATCGAGTGCCCGGAGGGTATTATCCTGAATGGCGACAAGGAGCGCATCATACAGATATGCGACAACCTGCTGGGCAATGCCGTCAAGTTCACGAATGCCGGAAGCGTTTCACTTGTCATAAGCTATGACGGCAATAGGCTGACCCTTGTAGTAGAGGACACCGGAACCGGCATGAGTGCGGAAGAACAACAGCGAGTGTTCGGAGCGTTCGAGCGGCTTTCCAACGCCGCAACGCAAGACGGTTTCGGATTGGGGTTAAGCATTGTGAAACAGATTGTCGGTATGCTTGGCGGCACTATACGCTTGGAAAGCGAAAAAGGAGAAGGCAGTCGTTTTACTGTGGAGTTGCCAATGAACACTGCCGATATTGGTATTGAAGAACAGACAGCCGCAGAAAGTCTGGCTCATATAGAAAGACCTTATTCTGTCATCGTATTGGACGACAATCCGATGGTATTATCCATGACAAAGGAAATGTATGCTGGTATAGGTGTGCATTGCGACACGTTCACCACTATTGGCGATGCAATGGAAGCCATGCGGCAGCACACATACGACCTCATGATAACCGATATGAAGATGCCGGAGATTAACGGCTATGAGGTGTTGGAGTTGTTACGCTCGTCAAGTGTCAGCAACTCGAAAGAGATTCCCATTGTCGTGGCGACCGCCTCCGGCAGTTGCAGCGAAGAGGAGCTGTTGGAAAATGGATTTACCGCCTGCCTGTTCAAGCCATTTTCCATTTCCGAACTGGTTGCTGTATCAGACAAATGCCTTTTGACAAGTACGGACAAGGATGAACTTCCCGACTTGTCCTCTCTGCTTGCATATGGTGACAAACGGGCGATGCTCGACCGTTTGATAACCGAAACAGAAAAGGATATGCAGGCTGTCCGGGAAATCATGGAGAGGAATGACCGCAAGGCGTTGGACGAATGGATGCACCGTCAGCGAAGTTCATGGGCTGTTATCCGTGCTGACAAACCCTTGTGGAACCTGTATGAACTGCTGCATCAAGAATCTGAATGTTCCGAAATGGAATTGCGGAAATGCGTGGATGCCATGCTTCGTATGGGAACAGTTATCATAGAACTTGCGCAAAAGGAAAGGAGGTCGTCGGATGAAAGTATTTGTGATTGAGGACAACCCCGTCTATAACGATTATGTCTGCAACCTGCTGAAGAAAGACAGCTTCGATACTATGTCGGCATATAATCTTGCCACTGCCAAGAAACTATTGGCAAAGTCAGAGGTGGATGATATTGTCGTTGCCGACCTACGCCTCCCCGACGGTGAAAGCATAGAATTGTTACGGTGGATGCGTGCCAACGACAAACAGCAGGTGTTTATCGTTATGACCAATTACGGGGAGGTGCATACGGCAGTGGAAAGTATGAAGCTCGGCTCAAAGGATTACATACAGAAACAGTTGTTGGAGGATAAACTGATACCGCTTATCCGCACCCTGCAAAAAGAACATGAAAAGCGACTACAATGGAACATTCCGATATTCGTCCGGCAGGGCGAAGCCTATCAGAAAATCAAGAAACGTGTGCGCCTTGTAGCCACCACCCGGATGAGCGTGCTGATACTGGGCGAGAACGGTACGGGCAAGGAACATATCGCACAACATATACACCAACAAAGCAAACTTGCCGATAAACCTTTTGTGGCAGTAGACTGCGGAGCCTTGTCCCCGTCATTGATACAATCCGCCTTCTTCGGACACGTCAAGGGCGCGTTTACGGGTGCCGAAGCAAACAAGACGGGGTATTTTCTGGAAGCGGATGGCGGCACGCTGTTCCTTGACGAAGTGGGCAACCTAACAATGGAGATGCAACAGATGCTGCTCCGCGCCATACAGGAACGCCGTTACCGTCCCGTCGGTGCAAAGGAGGACAAAACAGCCAACGTGAGGATAGTGGCTGCAACCAACGAGGATTTGCAGAAAGCCGTAACGGAAAAGCGGTTCCGGCAGGATTTGCTCTATCGCTTGCAGGAGTATGTGATAACCATGCCGCCCTTGCGCGACTGCCCGGAAGACATCATGCCATTGGCCGAGTTCTTCCGTGAAATGGCAAACCGTGAGTTGGAACGTGAAGTAAAAGGGTTTGCCGCATCTGCCCGTAATGCCCTGCTCGCCCATGCGTGGCCGGGCAACGTGCGCGAGTTGAAACAGAAGATACAGACGGCAGTCCTGCAATCAGAAGGCGATATGATAACCGAAGCCGATTTGGAACTTGACAATGAACCGTCCGCTACTTCCGCTTGTTTTACATTGAAGAGCGGGGATGAAGAAAGAGGACGTATCCTGCGTGCTTTGAAACAAGCAGCCGGTAACAAGAAAATGGCTGCAAAGATACTGGGTATCGGCAGGACAACGCTGTATAATAAATTGGTAGAGTATGGATTGAATGAAGAAAACTGACCGGAGTATGGCTGTAAATGGCAATAATTAATTAACTTTGCAATTGTATTTCAGAAAATAGCAGGCGATTGGGTAACTTTTCGCCGATGATATAGACATAAGACCGCAAGGCGTTTCGAGCGAAAATCTGGAAAATTTAGTTATATCTCAAAATTTCACATCGTAATATCTTG
>ERZ779876.1022-NODE-1022-length-26173-cov-5.164025_pt1 | contig 26173 bp, 24 predicted proteins | sample MGYA00511068_ERZ779876 | MGnify/ENA primary metagenome ERZ779876 (study PRJEB29588, sample SAMEA1970858) | human gut metagenome | biome: human gut; feature: human-associated habitat; material: faeces | place: Denmark | collected 2008/2010 ...
CAGTGCGCAGACCTTTTTCCCCTTTATATCTACTTTGCCATACATGGCGGCCGCGATACCCACGGCGCCGGCACCCTCCGCCACCAGCTTCTGCTTTTCCAGGATCGTAAGGATGGCACTTGCAATCTCGCCCTCCTTCACCGTGACTACATCGTCCACATACTGGCGCACCAGGTCAAAGGTCAGGTCGCCGGGGGTTTTGACCTGAATACCGTCGGCAATGGTGTGGACAGAGGGCAGGGTGAGAATCTTATTGGCGTGAATGGAATCCACCATGCTGGCGGCGCCTGCCGCCTGCACGCCGATGACCTTGCAGGAGGGCTTGAGCTGCTTGATGGCGAAAGCCACGCCGGAGATCAGACCGCCGCCGCCGATGGGGACCACGACCTGCTCCACTTCGGGGAGCTGCTCCAGGATCTCCAGACCGATGGTGCCCTGACCGGCAATAACATACGGATCATTGAAGGGATGCGCGAAGGTGTAGCCGTGCTCCTTGGAGAGACGCTCGGCCTCACGGGCGGCGTCATCGTAAACGCCGGGGACCAGAACCACTTCAGCGCCGTAGTTGCGGGTGGCCTCCACCTTGGAGATGGGAGCGCCCTCGGGCATGCAGATCACGGACTTGATGCCCAGCTTCGTGGCAGACAGAGCAATGCCCTGAGCATGGTTGCCGGCGGAGCAGGCGATGACACCGTGAGAAGCTTCCTCCGGAGTCAGGGAACGGATCTTGTTGTAGGCGCCGCGGATCTTGAAAGCGCCGGTGAGCTGCAGGTTCTCAGACTTGATGTAAATGTTTTCGCCCAGCCGATTGGCATTTTCCAGCGGAGTCTTGCGGGCAATGCCCTTCAGAGACTCCTGGGCTTCCTGGATCATCTGTAAAGTTACCATAATAATCCCCCTATTTGTCTATGATTCAAAAACCACAATCAACTATACTGTCATTGTATGACGGACAGTGTTTGTTTTCAATACACATTTCCGCCAAATGTTCTTTCAATAAACACGCATTTTGCACAATATCGGCCTGATTATGGCCCTTTTGGGTTTCATTTTTGGCAAGAATGGCGTTCACTGGCGGACATTTGTGCATCATATCAAAAAGCAGGGGAGAAAGTTCAAGTTACATCGTGCACTTTTTCAAATACACTTTCTTGATCATGCAGGGAGAATTAGCGGGATTTTAAGGCGGCCAAGCCATCGGCACAGCTGACTGCCGGACAACTCAAGTATGACTGATCCATTATATCAAAAAAACGGCACACTTATGTGTGCCGCTTTTCTGGTGACCCGGCGGGGATTCGAACCCCGGACCCACTGCTTAAAAGGCAGTTGCTCTGCCAACTGAGCTAGCGGATCAGATTTGGCTGGGATGGCCGGATTTGAACCGACGAATGCCAGAGTCAAAGTCTGGTGCCTTACCGCTTGGCGACATCCCAATGTTGGCGCGGCGCGCTTCGGCCGGACACACAGAGCATTATAACATGCTTTGCACCGTTTGGCAATCCTTTTTTTGCGAATTTTGCGGTTTCATCCGTTCTTTCTTCCCCAATGGCCGCCCCGGAAGATTGGGACTTGAAACCCTCGCCGTTTTGCGCCATAATAACAGCAAATCCCGAATCTGGAGGAACCTTCATGAACATTCAAGATTGGACACTGTACTATGACAACTTCGGGCCTTTGTCCTGTCAGGCGCCCTGCACCATGTACAGCGTGCTCTATGACCACGGAAAAATCCCCGACCCCTTCTACGGCACAAATGAGCGGGAGCTGCAATATCTGGCCGAAAAGGACTGCGTCTTTGAATCCGTCTTTTCCGCCCCGCCCGCTCTGTTCACGCGGGAACATATCGAGCTGGTATTTCATGGGCTTGACACCATCTGCCATATTTACCTGAACGGCACCCTGCTGGGCAAGGTCAAAAATATGCACCGGGAGTACGTCTACGAGGTCAAGCCCCTGCTGACAGCTGGGGAAAACACCCTCCGGCTGGAATTCAAGTCCCCCCGGCGCTACTTCGCCCAACAGCAGCACAAGCACTACCTGTACATGAACGACGGCGACACCCTCCCCGGCGCCGCCCATCTGCGCAAGGCCATGTACCAGTCCGGCTGGGACTGGGGTCCCACCCTGCCGGACATGGGCATTTTCCGGGGCGTGGAGCTGAAGGGCTGGAACGTGGACCGTTTCGACGGCGTGGCCGTCCGCCAGCACCACGAAAACGGCAGCGTCTCGGTGGAGCTGGACGTGACCACCAAATGTCACGCCGGGTGCGAGATCTACGCAGACTTCGACGGCAAGCGCGTTCTCCTGAAAAACGGCCACGGCATTATCAAAGTGGATAACCCGAAGCTGTGGTGGGCAAGAGGCTACGGTGACCAGCCCCTTTATGATCTGGATGTGGAGCTGATCTGCGGCGGCGAGGTCATCGACCGCTGCCACAAGCAGCTCGGCCTGCGCACCCTCACCGTCAGCACGGAGCCGGACGCGGACGGCAAGGGCAGCGAATTCTGCTTTGTGCTGAACGGCGTGAAAATTTTCTCCATGGGCGCGAATCTGGTTCCCATGGACAATTTGCTCAGCCGCATCACCGACCAGCGGTGGGAAACCATCGTCCGTCAGGCTGTGGACGCCAACTTCAACACCCTGCGGGTCTGGGGCGGCGGGTACTACCCCGACAGCCGCTTCTACGAGCTGTGCGATCAATACGGCCTGCTGGTGTGGCAGGACTTCATGGTCGCCTGCGCCAACATCTATCTGACGTCGGAGATGGCCGAAGAATTCACCCAGGAAGCCATCTGCAACCTGAAGCGGCTGCACCATCACGCCTCCCTCGCCCTGCTGTGCGGCAACAACGAGATGGAAAGCGGTGTCATCAACTGGGGTTCCCGGGACAACCAGCTGGTGCGGGACGATTACACCCGCCTGTACGGCCATCTGCTGCCGGAGCTGTGCGAGACTTATGCGCCGGACACCTATTACTGGCCGTCCAGTCCCTCCTCCGGCGGCGGTTTTGACGACCCGGACAACCCCGCCAAGGGCGACACCCACTACTGGGAGGTCTGGCACGGCGGCGTCCCCTTCACCACCTACCGTCAGAAACGCTTCCGCTTCTGCTCCGAGTATGGCTTCGAGAGCTTCCCCTCCATGAAGACCATCCGCACATTCGCCCGGGAGGAAGACCTGAACTGCTTCTCCCGCGTCATGGAGAACCATCAGAAGTGCCGGGGCGGCAACGGGAAGATCCTGCGGTATCTGGCGGACAATTACCTGTATCCTGCCACCTTTGAGAATCTGGTGTATGCGTCCCAGCTGCTGCAGGCGGACGCCATCAAATACGGCGTGGAACACTTCCGCCGTCAGCGGGGGTACTGCATGGGCTCTACCTACTGGCAGTTCAACGACTGCTGGCCGGTGGCCTCCTGGTCCAGCGTGGACTGCTTCGGGCGCTACAAAGCACTGCACTACGCCGCCCGGAAGTTCTACGCCCCCGTGGCCATGGGCCTGTTTCTGGAAAACGGGGCGCTCACCGTCAACATTGCCAACGAGACCCGTGCCGGTTTCCGCGGCCACATTCATCTGGCCATGTGCCGGGGGAATCTGACCGTGCTGGACGGGCTTCGCCGGGATGTGGAGGTGGAAGCACTGTCCTCCCGAGATGTGCTGACCTACCGCGTGGACAGCCGCGACCCCTACGACACCTTCCTGTATGCCGACCTGTACGATGAGCAGGGCCGCTTCCTTATGCGTCAGGTGGAACTGCTGGTGCCTGCCAAGCATTTCCAGTGGCGCAAGCCGGCGTTTGACGTCCGGATCGCCCCCGTCCCCGGTGGGGCGGAAATTTCCGTTCAGGCCGATGTATTTGCCAAGGGCGTTTTTCTGGACTTCCGGGACTTTGACTGCGTTCTGTCCGACAACTTCTTCGCTCTCACCGCCCCCGCGCCCTACCGCGTGACGGTGCAGACCTCCCGCAGCGTGGAGGAGCTGGAACAGAATCTGACCATCAAGTCCGTGTATGACATCCGCTGACCGGTAAGGTCTGCGGATATCCCGGCAAAAACCGGGCGGGGCATATCGCCGCATTGCTGCGCGATATGCCCCGCTCTTTTTTTGCAATCTGTCGAAATTTGTGCTACGCTATCGGTGGTGCTACCAGTACCCCGGTAGGCGGTTTCCCTCGATTTTTTCGGGGGTGATGCTTCTTTGCCCCCAATCGTAAAAGAGTGGGGCGGTGCGTCGCGCAGCGAATAAAAATAAAGCGATTGCCGGTGGCAATCGCTCCTTAATTCATGGCAGCTATGGTTACATGGGAAGAATTATTTGCTTTCTGTATGGTCATTGTCGCTGTTGTCTCTCTGGTTTTCCAGATGCATGATAATAAATAAGAAGTAACCGCCAAACTTCCCCAAGTCACGGTTACTTCTTATAACCAGGTGGGGGAGCCGTCCTACTGGCAGCCCCCCTGTATCCATACTATATCCCAAATCTTTCATTTTGTCAACCGCCCTGCCTTCCGGCAGGGCTTTTTTATTGCGCAGGAAACCCCCGCCGCGCGGTCACGCCGCACGGCGGGGGTCAAATTTCATTTTCCGGTCTGTTTATTTCTCCGCCGCGGCGATGTAGTCGTTCCCATAGCAGAAGATATGTCCGCCGATCTGTCCCCAGATGTTGCTGTTGGTGGGCTTCGTGGCGAAATACACCACTTCCTTCGGCAAGATATAGGGGCCGTAGATCGCTCTTTCAATGGCCTCGTACTGCGCCTGGAAGGGTTCCGCCTTGTCCAGACGGGGCACGGAACGGAACTGTCCCTGCCCGTAGATCACGTCATGGAGGTTATCAGGGAAGCTGTCGGAGGCGATCCGGTTCAGCGCCACCTCCGCAACGGCCTGCTGGCCTTCGGCGCATTCACCCTGGGCTTCCACCCAGACGACCTTCGCCAGGAGCTTGATGTCATCCTGACTCAGCTCAATATCCGCGTACCGGGGTTCGCCCCGTTCGGGCGTTTCCTCGTAGTAAATGAAAGGTTCCTCCGGCATGGCGCTCTTGTCGTAGATCCACGCGCCGTCGTAGCCCAGCAGAATGTCTTCCGGGTTAAAGCCTTCCTCGAAGCCTTTTTTCAGCTGCCAGAAGTCGTAATTGTCCCGGTTGGAGTCGTTGACGATGATCTTCCCGTTTTCATTGATGCCGGCGAGAACGATGAAGTGCTGGGAATTGGTGAAGATGGAGTTGTGGTTCATCAGCACGATGGCGACCTGCCCCTCCTGCAGTGCCTTGTAGACAACGTGCCAGTTCGCTGCCTTCTTACAGGCAAGCTGAAGCGTCTTGTTGCCGTATTCCAGCCGGGCAATGTTGTTGATCGCCCGTCCGCCGAAATAGTGCGCCAGCTCGTCGGGGGTGTATTCATGGTCGGTCAGGTAGCTTGCCACCATGGCCAGAGAGACGATGCTGCATCCGCTGGTCGCAATGGTGCCGCTGCCGTACATGGTGTAGGGGTAGTCGTTCTGGAAATACTGCGGAATGGTGGAAATGACCGTCTTTTCTTCGCTCTGCGTCTCCTCCGGGACGTCCTCTCCGGTGGTCTCCGAAGCTGCTTCCTCGGTAACTGCGGGAGCCGTCTCCTCGATGGCCGCCGTCGGTTCCGCAGGGACCTTCACCTCCGCGGGGATGTACAGGTATTGCAGCACGAGTCTGCAATCCTCGTCCTGCGCCACGTCGGCATAAATCTCACAGAGCCAGTTTTCAAGCCCGCTGTCGGCAATGGCGAAGCTTCCTTCCTCTCCTGTTACGTACCAGCCGTAAAAAACAAATCCGTCAGGGGTCTTCTGTGCGGCATCCTCCCGCAGACCCGCCATCTGCGCCTCATTCGGCACGGCGTAGGTCGTGATCCGGATATCGCCGGGAACCGCGTTTTCCGGAATGCCCGCACGTACCACTTCGCCAACAGACGCGGCGGCGGCAGGGAGAGCGGCGATGCCGCAAAGAAGCGTCAGCGAAAGCAGAACCGCAGTCAGCCGCCGGCAATTTCCATGTACGCGCATTCCTTCGCCCCCTGTCTGTAAAAAGCGTTCCGCGCCCCCGCGCGGCGGGGTACGGATGCGTATATAAATACGGATACAGTATAAAGCATTTTTTGTCAAAAGTCAAGATATGTCGAAGGAGGGAAACCGTTCTCCCCAAACGGATTTTCCAAAAAGCGCGGTCTGTCTATTTCCTTTTCCGACTGTGGGATATCCACTGGGCCGAGCAGCCCAGCAGCGCTCCCAGCGTGTTCATGATGACGTCGTCCACCTCGCATCTTCCCAGACTGTAACGGTACTGCAAATATTCAATTCCCGCCGAAGAAAGGCACGCCAGCACGACCGTGACGGGGACGGACAGCTTCCATTTCCCCAGCACGAACGGCAGGGACAGCCCGATGGGGAAAAACAGCAGAACATTCATCAGCATCGACCGGTACAGTTCCGGCTGCTCTCTGGCCTCCCGGAAGTTCTGAAATGGAACAAGCACAGCTTCCGCCGTTTCTTCCCCTCTTGCGCAGATCGTCATATAGAAGATCACCGCCGCGATCCCGGCAAAAACGGCCGCGTTGAGTATCCGCCACCGCCTGCTGCCCTGTTCCCTGTTCCCCAGATATCCCCATAGCACCGCCGCCAGGATCATGAAGATCATGATCCTGTGCAGCGGCTGTATATAAATCAGCCAAAAAAGTTTATTCATGTTTTCTTCCGTTTCCCAATACGGTTTGCCGCGCTTTCCAGCAGCCCGCGGAGGTACTGAAATTCGCTCGTCTTAAAATAAACCAGCAGCAGAAGACCGTTGGACAGCGCCAGAGCAAGCAGCGCTTTCACGCCAAAGCTCAGCAGCACATTTTCCAGCGACACCAGTGAAACCGCATACCACGTTCCAGCGGCAACCAGAACGGAAACCACGATCTCCCGCCCCTCCCGGACAGCGTATCTGGCAAAGGAGACCTCGAATACGTCCCGGCAGACAAAATAGGGCTTTGCCCAGAAGGACAGGGCAAGGAAACTGACCAGCGTGCCAAACAGAACACCGGCAATGCCGTACCGCTTTGCCAGAACGATAGAGATCACCATGTTTGCAATGGCCTCCGCCATCGGGATAAACCGGTCCGGGTAATACAGACCGGCCGCGTTTTTGGCAATGTCGATCCCGGAGTTGATCCCCTTGAAATAGTATATCGCAACTGCCAGAATCAAAATGGCCTTTGTCAGCACAAAGTCCTGCCCCAGCCAGATCGCGACGAACGGCTCTACCAGACACAGCAGGCAGGTCGCCGTGAACGTATACAGCCAGTAGTTGATAAAATCTACCCGCTTGTACACTTCGTATGCCCGCTCCTTCGTTTCGCTTGCGATCAGGTTGCCCATGCTGGCTGTAACACCGCTGGAGAAGGTGGTCACAAACCCGGAAACAGAAGTGATCAGGGTCGTGTAATTGCTGTACATACCCACGGCGGTCACGCTGACCAGCGAGGAAATAACCAGATTGTCGGAACACTGGGAAATGATATAGCCCACCTTCCCCAGAAAAAGCGCCTTGATGTTTGTAAACAGGCTCTTGCGGACTCCGGGGTCAAGCTTCCGGACGTTCTTGTCCTTCAGATATGGATACCGCCTGTCAACAATGCGGCAGAAAATCAGGTTCTTGACAATGGTCGTGCCGATGTCAACAGCAAGGTACAGAATATAATTCTGCGCAAAATACAGTATCAGCACCTTCAGCACCAGCACCACGATCTGCGCAATGGTGCTTGCGATGGTATAAAGATACTTATTCTGGTCCGAGGTGTTCAGCGTCGTTTTATAGACCCACAAATAGGAGGACACCGAACCAAGCAGGAACAGCCAATACACGAGATTGGCATCCGGCGCGGTATTGTCTTTCAGGAAGAATGGAAGCAGCGGGTAAAATGCTATCCCGATCGCAGCCGTTCCTATCGCCAGAGCGCGGTAAGTATACTTGAAAAACCGCATCAGCGATTTGACCTGTTCAATATCGTTTTCCGCCAGAGGTTTATACAGCGCATAACCGATCGCCAGTCCTATACCGGACTCCGCCAGCGAGAAAATGGTCAGGATGTTGCTCATCAGGCCGTTGATGCCCAGATATTCCACGCCCACACTGTAGATCAGGACCCGCCGGGACAGGAACCCCAGCAGAATCACGATCAGCTGCGAGGCAAACGATACCACTGTATTTGTGACAGATTTCTGCGTTCTGGACCCTTTCACTTTTTGATCTCCTTAGCTTAGACATTGGGAAAGCGCCGTCTGACGGCACAGTCATGTTCGTATGCTTCACCGCGAATGGTTCCGCAGGGGTCGCTCTTCCGTCTTCCTTTTCATTCTTCCAGAATCCGGAAAACCCGCTGGATTTCCCCCTCGTTTCCCTTTCCCTCGGACTGCTGGTACTGGCGGATATGGGCATACAAAGCAGGGTCGCGCATCAGACGCAGAATTCCCTCCGCTACGGCCTCCGGGGTCATTTCCACCACAAGGCCGTTTTCACCCTGTACCATCTGGTCATATACGACGTCAAAATTGGTTGCCACGCAGGGGCGGTTCAGAATTCTGGCCTCGGTCAGCGTCAGGCAGTAGCCCTCAAAGCGGGAAGTCTGCACGTAAATATCTCCCGCTTTCATATAGGGGTAGGGGTTTGCCTGCACTCCCAACAGAATGAAATCCTTCTGCAAACCATATTGGCCGATCTTTTCTTCCAGCATCTTTCGCTCCGGGCCTTCACCGCAGACCATCCATGTAAAGTCCGCGCCGCGTTCCTTCAGAATATGGGCGGCTTCAATCGCGATGTCATACCCCTTCTGCGTCACCAATCGTCCCACGGTCGTTATCACCGTTCCGTGAAGGGACGGCAAATCGGCCGGTTCCTCCGCCATGCTTCTTATGAGCTTTTCGCTGTTGATGTCGTAAACCGTTACCACTTTTTCGGCGTATTCGGGAAAGACTTCTCTGAATTTTTCCGACAGCTGCCCCGAAACGCAGGAAACGTAATCATATTTTCCATAAATTTCCCGGTCGCAATTTCTGTCAAACCCCGCCGCTTCATAGTTTACATTGACCCAGGCAATTTTCTTCGCGGCGTTGACTTTCTCCGCAACAAAATGCGTAGGCGTCCCCTGACCCCATGCAATGGCCGCGTCATACACCCCGGGAAGCGGGTCAAACGCATTGCGCGCGCCATTCCAAAGCACCTGCGTGGCATGGAGGGGGTTACCGGCGCGGTCGTTCTTTCTCAGCTGTTCGCTGACGGCCAGACGCGCCTTTAAGAAGCGGATGTTCCCGGCTGTCAGCTGCTTTACAAGTGGCAGACCGCAGAACTGAAAATAGGGTATCGACGGCAGAATCTTCACCTGCGGTGGCAGCAGCTTTTCAAACGTGCCGCCCCGGTTTATCATCTGCAGATACACGTCATACCGCTGGTAGTCAAACAGGTTCAGCAGGGAGGACAGGCTCTTTTCCGCGCCGCCCACGCCCATGGAATTGATCATGAACAAAATCTTCTTCATCATTTTCCCTCTGATACTATTTCCTGATTAAAATCTTTGATTTTAATCAGGAAGGCATCGCCTAATGGCGCTGCCGGTTTTCAGATAGACCCTAATTGAAGTTCAGTATGACAGGACGTTCTCAATGTACGCCTTGGATGCGCCCACCTGCTCGTCCAGCTTTTCCAAAATCTGTGGATAGTCGATCTGCGGGCAGTCCCCGCCGGCGCTGTCCATCAGGCAGTCCCGCAGGCCAAGGCCGTAAAGAAGGTCCCGCATTCTTGTATTGATATGCTCCTGCCGGTTGAATACCACGAACTGCTTCCGGAAAATCAGCGAAAACGCGGTGGCGTGGAAGGAATTGGACGCCACAAATTGCGCATGGTGTACCAGATTCAGGAACGTCAGCGGCCCATCCTGCTCGAAGCATCTGTCGCATTCTTTGCAGGAAAGCACCGAGTACAGCTTCCATCCGTTTTCCTCCGCCATTCTCCGCGCGAAGCGAACCATCTCCGGATTGCGGTCAAAATCGTACAGCAGGACATACGGCTCCGTATTGGGAACGGGCTTCTCAATGGAAGCCCATGCTTCGCTGTCCAGCAGGAATACCGGGTCCATCACCTGCACGGCCCCCGGAATGCCCAGCCGCTCCACGATTGCCACCCCGGAGCTTTCCCGAACCGAAATATGATCCAGCCCGGACAGCCGCCGCTTCACGTCCGGCTTCCATTCCTCCGGAATGTCGTCCATGGCAAAGCTGGCCGCGTAGGACGCTCTGACGCTGCCCGCAGGCGCAAAGTCCAGATAGAACGCCGGGTCTTTTCCGTTGGGGAAAAAGCAGTTCCATATCTGGTCGCTTCCCGCAAAGTAGACGTCCGCTTCCGGCGGGTTTTGCTTCAAGTCGTCATTGGACGTGTAGCGGCGCGGGGTCAGCGGCAGGAACTCCGCGGTAAACCGGTCGTATTCCGCTTTCCCGTTTCTGGCCTTAAGCCGCCCCGGCAGTTTCGCAAGGTTATACAGCTCCCGGAGAATTGGCTTATCATATGCGGGATTCCCCAGCCCCCAAAGCGGATAATGATTGCTCAGATAGTCCGGCTTATAGTCAATGATCTGGGCGTCATGCCCCAGCTTGCGCAGGTAGGTCACCAGCGCGTAGGCCTGCAAGCTCGCGCCCACATTGTACACGTCATGGCAGGTAATTGTTTTGATCTTCATACGTTTTCCAGCAGCCTGTAGATCTTCTCGATCTCCCCGGCGTTTGTGTAGTCTCTTATTTTCGTGTTTTCGGTCAGTTTTTGCCGCAGCGCCTCATCCCGAAGCACTGCCGCGATCCCCGCCGCACAGCCTTCGTTGTCCATGGGGACGATCACGCCGTCCACGCCGTCCTCCAGCTGGCTGGCGGAGGTGGCGTAACCGGTGATCACCACGGGCTTGTTCAGGATCTGGGCTTCCCGAACGGTCACCGATTTTCCCTCATACCGGCTGGGCTGAACGTACAGATCGCAGGCTTTGATGTAGGGGTACGGGTTTTCCTTTTTCCCCAGAATGATGACCCGCTCCTCCATCCCGGCGTCCTGTATCCGCTGCCGGATGAGCGCTTCATCCCCGCCGTAGCCGATGAGATACCACTTTACATTGCAGCCCGAAGCCAATATCCGGCGGCAGATATCCGGCACATTGTCAAAATTCTTGGCAGCGCAGAACCGGCCAATCGACAGCAGGCGAATGCTGCCGTCTGACGGCATCTCCCGCTCGGCGGAAAATGCCGCGCTTCTGCTTTGCACAAGGTTCTTTGACAGCATATTTTCCACAACAATGGACTTGTTCGTCAGATAGCCGTGCTTCGCGTCAAACGCCTGCTTGCACGCATCCGACACGTTCACCACGTAGTCGGACATCCCCCACATTTCCTTCTCGATGGCGTCGCAGAAGACCATCTGAGAAGCATCGGTGTGGAACCATGACATCCTGACCTTCGCGGAGACCTTTTTCCCGACGATGTAATGGGGGTCATTGAAGCTGATCGCAAGGTTGTAGTCTCCCGGAATATCCGGAAGATAGGGGATGCACAGCTTGTGGAAATACTGCTTGTAGTTATGTCCGCTCTGCATCGGGCCTCCGGAAAGGCTGGATCTGATCTTCGCCGCGGCCCTCGCCATCCCAATCGGGATGCAGCCCTGCGCAAAATTCTGTTTCATGGATTCCGTCAGCGCCCGGTACGCCTTCATCTCGGGAAGCAGACGGACATTGGGGTTGAGCATCGACATCAGTTCGCCCTCATGGGCATACAGGAACAAGTCAACGTCATAACGGTCATAATCGATGGTATCCAGCAGTCCCAGCAGACTGCTCTCCGCCCCACCAAGCTCCATATTAAAATGCAGTATGATGATTTTCCGTTTCATGCTCTGTTCCAATCACTTTTTTCGTAAGCTCCGAAGCACATAATAGTAGTGCTCCCCTAAAAAGCGGAGCTTTTCCTTAAGCGGCAGTTCTCCCTTTACCACAGCTTTCCTTGCTCTGGCGATGATTGGGCGAAGCTCCTGCTGCACATCGTCCATGTGGTACTTTTTCGCCTGACGCAGCCTGAAGTCCGCCAGCTGCAGCAGATTCGCGTAGGCGCAGTCGCGGTAAAGCAGTTTCTCCCCGGAACGCTCCAGAATGTCGATATCCTCAAGCGTATCGTATACCTGCCCGACCCTCTGCCGCTGGCCTGCCGAATTGGAGATAGAATTCCCGTTCCGATAGTAGTAGTACAGGGTTTCGGAAATGGAAACCACCTTCTTACTGTTCAGGACAAATTGAATCGCAAAGTTTCTGTCTTCAATGTAGTGCAGGCTCGGGTTGAATCGAATGTTCCCCATCGTTTCCCGGCGAAACAGCTTGTTCCATGCCACGCTGTATTTGTACTGCGCCCGAAGGTATGTTTTCCGGAAGTAATCGTCCCTTGTCAGTTCCTCCGCCGCGTTGCAGCCCTCTGCCGGGCGGTTTGCCTCCGTAAAGTCGAAATGTTCTTCCGTCCCCTGCGCAAAATCGCACAGCACCAGATCTGCACCGTGTGTCTGCGCCGCTTCCGCCAGCCGTTCATACATCAAGGGGCTGATGTAGTCGTCGGCGTCAACGAAAGCGATCCAGTCCCCCGACGCATGGTCAATGCCGATATTCCGCGCGTTGGACAGCCCGCGTATCTCCGTGGAGATCGGTTTTATCCGGCTATCTCCGGCCGCCAGCGCTTCCAGTACCTCCCATGTATTGTCCGTCGATCCGTTTTCGACGGCAATGATCTCAATATCCCGGAACGTGCTCCCGGTAATGGAGTTGATGCACCGCTCGATGTACGCCGAACCATTGTACACCGGCACAATAACGCTTATCATTCCGTGCCCCCCTGTCAGAACGGGAGATTCCGATATCTCCAGTTCATCAGTTTTACATACCACTTATCCTTCGATTTTTCCGGCGCGGCTCCCCTCCACGGGGTCTGCGCCAGATTTTCCCAGTACAGCGCCTTTAACGGGTGCCTGCAATCCCTGCGCCACGGTCTGCTGGTGAAGCTGGGGGTGTAATGCAGGATCACCGGTGCCTTTTTCGCGGCCTCTATTTCCTCCTGAGGGTAAAAGCCTGCTTCCTCGTGAAAATATTTCAGCAGCTTTTCCCGGCTGAGCATGTAATGGATGGTCATGAGATTGTCTTTTATGGGTAAGTTTACATAATCTCCCATCAGCACGCCGTTGAGGACGCCCTGATCGTGATGGACGACATTGCCCCCGTGTCCGTCAATAAAGGACATGCACCTTTCCCCCATTTTCCGGGCGCGCCATTCCGCCAGATCGATCAGAAGCAGTCCCGCGTTGAAATAGCGCATTCCGGCCTGCAATCCAACAGCCGCCTTGGTGTCCGCGCTGACGCCGTCCTGCACCGCCGCCAACACCTTGCCGTCCAATGGCGTGTTCCAAAGCTCGCGTAGCGGTTCGCAGACGATCATATCGCAATCTGCATACAGCACTCTGTCAACGGTTTCGGGCAGCATCTCCCCCATAAACAGTCTGGCATAGGAGCTGATGGAAATGTTCCAGCTCATGTTCAGCCGGAGCTTTTCCTTCCACGCAAGGAAAGGAAGAAACATAATTTCAGCATTGGAAAACCGGCTCACCATTTCCCGAAGTTTATCTCTGTTCTCAGGCGAGATATCATTGCCGATCACGTACAGCCGGATATTTTCAAACTCGGCGTTGTACCTGAGCAGGGAGTAGATCGACACGCCCATATGTTGGGCATAGTTATCGTCGCTGGAATACAGGACATTCATCCGCTTTGTATCATCTGCCACGTCCTTTTGCCCTCCCCAGAATAAAATGCACCGGTTTGCTGATCGCCGACCGCAGCCGCTTGTGCCATGGCATCCAGCTTGCCGAATACCAGTGGATCGAATGGGTATTCTCCGTTTTCCGCAGTTCGCCGGTGACGCTGCTTCTTGGGTTGAAATAATCCTCCGGGAATACCACGGCGCCGCTCAGCTTCTGCTTTTCACCGTTCAGCTCCAGCCCGAGCTTCAGCAGCGCGTCCGTGTTGAGCCGGGGACAGCCGATCGTCCCATGCTGCCCGTCCAGCAGCGGGTCGTATTCTGCCAGCATCTGCCGCACCGCCGGGTTATGGGGTTCCGCGCCGAAGCCCTCGCCGGTGTTGACGAACCGGTCATTCTCAAAGCCGAAAAAAGCCGGGTTGTCCAGCAGCTCATCAAAGGAACGCACCGCCTCCACGTCCGTGTCAAAATAAATGCCGCCGTGCTCCTCCACGATCAGAAGCCGCAGATAGTCCGTCAGGAACGCATACTTCTTCTCCTTATAGCACATCTGCGTGTAGGCATTGCGGTTCACGTCGAAGTTATCTTCGTTCCACTCGATGATCTCGTAATCCGGGCAGTATTTTTTCCAGCTGGCAATACATTTCTGTGCCAGCCTTGGCTTTTCCCCTCTGCCGAACCAGCAGTAGTGAATTTTTCTGGGTATCATATACGCTCCTGTTCGTTTACAGCGAATACAGAATCTGCCTGAGCAGCCGCCTGGGCGCTTCCTTTTTCAGCTTCTGCATCACCATTTCCGCGATCTTGCCATACTCCCCATGCTCCAGATATCCTGAAATCCGGTGCTTTTTATTTCTATCCTGCAACACTCTCAAAGCATCCTGCACTTCCGGCAGGGCGGCCACACGCCCGATTTCCTTTATCAGTTCCATCTCAGTGTGCTTTCCCTGCCGTTTGTACATCTCAAACCAAGTCATCAGAACGTTCAGCAGTTCAACTGCCATGAAATACTCCGCATCCTGGGGCATGGGATGTTTTTGCCGCATTTCCGTTTTGAAACGGTAAAGGCGCAGAAAATCATCCAGCATGTATGGCATATACCGGGAGGTGTTTCCGCCGATGCGGTAATTGTAGACTGCCTCCGGCAAAATGCCAAGCCGCCGCGTTTCAGGCATCAGACGAAGTGTTATGCTCAAATCGTCTCCCATAAACCATACGACAGGGGGATAACCCATTACCCGTGTGATCAGCTCCGTGCGATAGAGCTTCGCCCACAGTGACACAGGATAATTGCTGATACCAAAGCAGCTGATATATAAATCGTTGATAATATCCTCTCCGGAATATACTTTGGGCTGCTCAAAGCAGGGGGCGTGAAATTTGCTGTGGAGTTTGACTCCCTTCCACATTTTTGCCATGTCGGCACACACGCAGTCCAGATCATTCTTCCCGGCTTCCTCATAGAGGACACGAAGCGCGTCCGGTTCCAGCATATCGTCCGCATCACACAGGCAGATATACTTTGCCGTCTGGGCATATTCCGAAAGTACGCCCGCAGCCCGTGCCAGCACCGCGCCCTGATTGGGCTGGTGTATCACGCAAACGCGCGAGTCCTTCGCCGCGTATGTATCGCAGATTTTCCCGCTTCCGTCACTGGAACCGTCGTCCACCAGAACCAGACAGAAGTCCTGAAAGGTCTGGTTCAGGACGCTTTGGATACACTGCCGCAGATATCGCTTCGCGTTATAGACCGGGATCACAACACCGATTTTCTTTTCTGCCGCCATTTTCTTTACCCTTCCGTTCGTGCTTTCTTTCTGATATACGCCGTCAGCAGCCGTCCCGCCGGGATGCACAGCGCTGTCAGAAACGGTCTGGGGTATTCCCGGACATAGTGGGGATTCCCGCTGATCTGGCTGCTGGAACAGTAGTGGATCACGTCGGTCACATTCCGCTTCCAGTCCCTGATGTACTTCAGATTCTCTTTGCGAATGAACGCAAAGCCCTGGGGATTGCGCAGGTACTGCCGCAGCATGTTTCTGGAGGAGCCGTCCGGCTGGTATTCTACATTGCACAGCACCGTATTGGTGGTCACCAGCTTGTACTTCTGGTCGCAGAGCTGGTATTTCCATCCCAGAGAAACATATTTTTCTCCCTCAAAAACCGGATACGGCGGCAATTCTTTCATGATGTCGGTGCGATACACCAGCTTCTTGTCGCCGCTTCCGCCCGCGTCGTAAAACCCGGCCAGAGTGGTCTCCTTCATATCTTCGGGAAAGCCCGTCCCGATCACCTTTCCGGTGTTCATATCGGCGTCCAGTCCGATGATACCGGCGTATTTCCGGCGGTCGGTCTTCTCCCACAAGTCCACAATACAGCGGACAGCGCCGTCTGCCAGCGCGTCGTCTGAATCGATGCAGACATTCAGCTCCGTGTCAATGTTCGCGTAGGCCGCGTTGTGGGCGGTGTGCATTCCGCCGTTTTCCTTGTAGAGATAGCGTATCTCAAATTCCGTCTCCTCTGCCTGCCAGACTTTGACAAGCTCCGCCGTGTTGTCGGTGGAACCGTCGTCCACCACAAGCCATATGAAGTCCTTGCAGTCCTGCCGCCGGAGAGAAGCATATGTACGGGGAAGGGTGTGTCCCCGGTTATAGGCGGGCGTAAAGATCGTCAGTATCGGCATAGCTCCCTCCTATCTCTGCGCTGCCTGTAAATAAAACGCCTGCAGCCACTTGGCGTTCTCCACAACGTCAAAGCCTGCGTCCCTGATTTCCTCATAAGTATTGCGGCGTGGGATTCTGGCAAGCTCCAGAACGCTGCCTGCCCATTCTTCCGGCGGCGCGCTCAAGGGCAGGACATGAACCAGATCCGTTTTCCTGCACTCGATCGGGACGCTGTCGGAGATCAGCACCGGCAATCCGGCGGCCTGCGCCTCGATGCTGGCGACGGAAAGCCCCTCGAACAGCGACGGAAACAGAAACACATCCATCGCCTGAAGCAGCTCCGCCACGTCGCCGCGGGTTCCCAGAAATTTCACCCACGGGGTCAGCCCCAGCTGCTCTGCCTTCCGGTGGATTTCCTTTCCGCCCTCACCGGCGTCATTTCCCACCAGCAGCAGAACCGCCTCGGGATTTTTCGTCCGGACAGCCTGAAAAATATCAATGATAAACTTATGGTTCTTCTGCGGATAAAAGCGCCCCACGTGGCCGGTGACCAGCTGACCCTCCCCGATGCCCAGCGACTGCCGCATTTTCTGCCGGATTTCCGGGCAGTAGGCATACTGACGGGCGTCGATGGCGTTGTTCAGCTGGATGAAGCGGGCTTCGTTCTTCCTGCCGAACAGCCAGTCCCCGGATTCCTTGCCGCATATGAACAGATCCGTAATATGCGGCCGCATCATGGCCTTGTAATACCAGCGGACGGGAGATTTGAGGTCGATTCCGTATGGACGGTTGTGGGCATGGCAGATGCGCACCGGGACACCGGCCTTTTCCGCTTCCCGGAAATCGTAATAGCCAAGCTCGGACATGTGGGAATGGATCACCCGGTACTCGGGATGCTCTGCGTAAAACGCCCGCACCGTCTTCCGGTACTCCCCGGCAGTCCAGGGGCGGATCGGCGGCATCCGGTAGATCCTGCCGCCAAGCGCCTCGATCTCATCGTCATAGGCGCCGCGCTCCTGACGGTGCACCATGAAATCGTACTGCACCTTGCTTCGGTCGATGTTCCGATAATAGTTCATCACCATGGTCTCCGCGCCGCCGCGGTTCATGATGGTAAACAGGTTCAAAACCCTGACTGGCTCTGTCGTCATGCATTACCTCTCCTCTCAGGAGAATACTCCCAGAATGTCGCTGTTGTACCCCCACGAACCCTGATGGGACATCTGATAGCAGTAGAAAATAAAATACAGAATGTAAAATCCCACTTTCAGGGCGCTCCTGTTTCGACTGCTGACCGTCACATTCAGAAGGTAGGGATAGAGGATCAGACTGTAGCCGGCGGTATACGTTGCCAGACGGATCACGTACAGTCCGCATGTAAACGTCGCAAGAAGATTCAGCAGAAAGTTTATCAGCGACATATTGATGCAGATGTGTATCATTTTATTGCCTGCATCAATCCGGTCACGGTGGATATATGCGATCACCACCGGCACCGCCGCGATAACAGGGCGGATGATGGAAGAACCGGAATCGCTGTTCATGGCCGCCACCGCATAGTCATAGGTCGAATTTGCCAGAGAGCTTTCCACGGCATCCAGAATCGGCTCCAGGAAAAACAGGCCGACCACAGCCGCAATAATAATCAGGTTCTGCTTGGGGCTCCACGCCCTGCCTGTTACCATGAAATAGACCGGGATGAACAGATACGCACTGTTGTGGAACTGCGCCGCAAAGAGACACAAAAGGATATAGGGGATCGTTTTTCCCTCTTTGATGAATATTGCGCCGCCGAACAGAAGCACCACGGCAAACCACTGCCGCATCATGGAAAAGTAATTATAATACAGTGTGGTAGCGAACAGCACAAAGCAGCTGTCCAGAAAGCTGACGGACTCCCTGCGCAGCACATGAATGAAAATGCAGGACTCCACCGCCGCAAACAGGCCAAACCACCCGTGGTAATCGTCGCTCACGTACATCTTGAAGATGTTGGCGGTTATGTCAAACGCTTTGTCTTTGCCGTCCCCGTCAAGGATTCTGGAAACGTCGTCCCATGTGCCGGGGATATGCTCAAACGACTGAATATAGCCGGAGGTATCGTTCATTCCGGAGCGCATGGCGGCCAGATAGGCAATGTAGCCGAACACGATCAGCCAGGGCATCAGCGGCGACTTGTAATCGTAGCGTTCGCCGTAATATATGGAATTCAGCTTGTGATACCGGATTGGCCGCTCCCAGATCAGGGCGCAGACCAGAATCACGGCCAAAACCGAAAAATGAATTATCATTTTCTTGTTCCTTTACCTTGAAATAATCCTCTGGATCACGGTGAGCAGCACGTACACACCAAAGGCAAATCCATGTCTGGCGCAGCCGTAAAACAGTTTCCAGTGGATTGGGAAATAATTTAAGGGCAGGTTTTTGTACGCCTTCCGATACCTTTCCTGACGGATGATCCTGTGGATATCCTTCACTTTTTTCCCCATCGGCTGAGTGGAAACCGTAATGTTCAGCCCAAGCCCCAGAATGCCCAGCGCGATCCTGTTATTCAGCGCGGCTTCATACTCGCTGCCCAGCTGGTTTGACCGGATGATGGCTTCCATCCGGTCGTAGAGCGTCTGCCACTGGTCATACAGCCTTGGGTTGTACCCGGACGTGACCGAGGAAGACCCGTCCCTGCGGTAATGATACAGGTACGCTGCCAGATACACCACCCTGTCGGCCTTTCCAAAAACCTCCAGATTGAAAAAGCCGTCCTCGTAGCTTCCGATCTCCGCCAGATCGACAAATCTGGCGCCGCTTTTCTGAATCAGGGAACGCCTGTACAGCTTTCCCCAGACCGGGCAGAGGGAATCCACCAGCTCCGGGTGGGAAAGCTCCCCTCCCATTGCCCCGACAAATCTTCGGTGCAGCTTTGCCCGGACTTCTTCCTTCTCAAAAACCGTCGTTTCCGGGAAGATGACTTTCCGGGAGGAACGGTTCTCCGTTTCGCTCACATACGACCACATCACGATATCCGCGTCATATTCGCGCATTGCGTTCACCGCGTTTTCGCAGGCGTCCGGCTCGACCCAGTCGTCCGAGTCCACGAACATGATGTATTCCCCGCGGGCGCAGTCCAGCGCGTCGTTCCGCGCCTGGGATACGCCTCCGTTCGCCTTATCGATGACCTGTATCCGCGCATCCTCGTCCGCGTACCGCCGCAGGATATCCGGACTGCCGTCACGGGAGCCGTCGTTGACGCAAATAATTTCCAGATTCGGGTATGTCTGGTTAATCACACTGTCAAGGCACTGTGCCAGATACCGCTCCACGTTGTAAACGGGAATGATAACGCTGACCAGCGGCTGTTCCTTCATCTTCCGGCACCTCTTGTTATGCGCAGATTATAGTCGTTTGATCGTTTCTTCGACGACCCTTTTCTTGTCAAACACGGCTTCCATGCGTTTCCTGCCCGCTAAGCCCATGGCTCTTCTCTCCTCCATGGACAGGGCGCAGAACCGCTTCATTGCCGCGTAAAGGCTGCCCGAGTCCTTTCTTTCGCACAGGAAGCCTGTCACGCCGTCCTCCACCGCTTCCATGCAGCCGTGAATGCGGCTGGTAATTACCGGGCGGCCGGAAGCAGCGCATTCCAAGTTGGTGTTTGCCATTCCCTCATGCCACGAGGGCAGAACAAAGCAGTGGGACGCGGCGATGAACGGGCGGACATCCTCCTGATAGCCCCAGTATTTTAACCACCCTTCGGATTCGGCTTCTTCCACCACCGCGCCGTAATCTTCCTCGTATCCGCCCACCATGTCCAGCGTGCAGGGGACGCCCTCGCCGGTGAGCCGTCTCATGGCCGAAAGCAGCTCGTCAACGCCCTTTTCCCGCATGATCCGGCCGATGAACAGGAATTTTACAACGTCCCCCGCCGGGTAGTCCGCCACGGCGTAGCGCTCCAGATTGACCCCTGCCCCGCTTAAAAGACAGGTCTGGCGCTCTTTCACGATTTTCGCGTCAAGAAAAATCTGCCGGTTTTCTGCGTTCTCAAAGAATACCGTCTTCGCCTTTTTGCAGCTGAGCCGGTACATCGCCGTGACCATTTTTTTCAGCAATCCGCCGCTTTCAAAGGCTGTCCCCAGTCCGGTGATGTTGACGGCGTAGGGTATCCCCGCCAGCCGCGCGGCAAAGCCGCCGTAGATGTTCGGCTTGATGGTGTAGCAGATCACTTTTTCCGGCTTTACCTCCCGGAATATGCGCCGGTAGGCGGCAAACAGCTTTGCGTCCCCGACCGGGTTCATGCCCCGCCGTTCCATGGGCGTGTCGAAAAAAAAGCACCCCATCTCCACCAGCGGCGCCACCAGTTCCCCGTAGGGGAGGGATATATATACCTCGTTCTTCGTCAGAAGCTCCTGTATCAGCTCCCTTCGGAACTGGTACAGGCCGACGTCGAAATTCGTCAGGATCAGAATTCTCATTTGATTTTCTCCGCGGGAACGCCTACGTATGTCCCGCTTTCCGTGATGCTTTTGATAACCACCGCGCCCGCGCCGATCATACAGCTGCCGCAGACCTGAAGATTGTTGCTCACCGTCGCGCCCGCGCCGATCCATGTTCCCGCGCCGATGCTTACTGTCCCCGCCACATGGGCGCCCACGGCTATATGCACAAAGTCTTCCAGAACGCAGTCGTGGTCAACGGACGCGCAGGTGTTGATGATGCACCCATCGCCGATGACCGCGGCGGGGTTGATGACCGCTCCCGCCGCAACCAATGTGCCGGTGCCGAGGGTCACGTCCTCCCCGATGACCGCGGAGGGGTGGATCAGCGTCGTGACCTGTTTCCCGGCGGTGAGCAGCATCTCCTGCATCCGCCTGCGAACCTGCGGATTGCCGATGGCTACGAAGAAATCGCAGTCATATTCCGAAAACCGGGCGCTTTCCCCCATCACGGGATAGCGTCCGCACGTTTTTTTCGTGTCGTCCAGAAACGCAATGCTGTCGTAGCCGTTTTTTCCGGCGATATCCGCGGCGACTCTGCCGTGCCCGCTGGCGCCGAGGATTACAAGCCGCTTCACTTTGCCACCATCCCGTTTCCCATGAATTCCTCCATCGTGACAGACATCTCCGAGGATATGCCGTCACGCCTTACAAATGCCGCCATCACGCTGTCCCAGATGATCTTCAGGTCTCCGAGGAAGGTAATGTGGTCTACGTACTTTACGTCCATTTCAAATTTGTCCTGCCAGCTGACCGTGTTTCTGCCGTGAACCTGCGCGTAGCCGGACAGCCCCGGGCGGACTTCGTGCCGCCGGTGCTGACGCTCGCTGTACCGGGGCAGGTACTTGACCAGCAGCGGCCGGGGGCCGATGACCGACATGTCCCCCTTCAGAATATTGAACGCTTCGGGAAGCTCGTCCAGACTGGTCGCGCGAAGGACTTTTCCGAATTTCGTGAGCCGCTGTTCGTCCGGCAGAAGCTCGCCGTTTTCGTCCCGCTCGTCGGTCATGGAGCGGAATTTATAGAGGTCGAAAATCTTCTCGTCCCTGCCGGGGCGGGGCTGTTTGAAAATGACCGGGCTGCCCAGCTTGATGCGCACCAGAACTGCCACCAGTATGTACAGCCAGCCGAACACGATCAGCGCGGCCAGTGCGCAGAGGATATCCAGCGGCCGCTTGAAATACGTTTCGTAGGGGCCGTAAGGTTTATGCTCCATCGTTACTTCTCCGTTCCTGTTGGATACACCGTCACAGTGGTCTGCCGCTTCTGCACGATCACGGAGTTATCCGGGTAGGTGCCTTTCAGTACGCTTCCCGCGCCGACGATGCAGTTTTTGCCGATGCTCGTTCCCCGGAGGATGACCACATTGCAGCCGATCCAGCTGTTGTCGCCGATCGTCACCGGCGCGGTGACGAATTTTCCCGCCCCGATGCCGCCGGGAACGCGGTAGTCATGGTCATGGTCGTAAATTTTCGTATCCGGGCCGATCTGCACGCCCTCGCCGATCACGATGCTTTCCATGCAGTTGACGCTGACGCCATTACCAAGCGCCGTATTGCTGCCAATCTCCAGCGTACCGCCGTCCATGGCCAGCAGCTTCGATCTTCTGTGGGCACGGACATGCCTGCCCAGACGGATGGTGCCGCCCTCCGCGATGACGACCTCCGTGTTAGGGGAAAACCGTTGAATGCCGGAATAGAAAAAATGATGGAAATGAAACAGCTTCATGATCCCGAATTTCACCGCGCTGAACAGCACGCTGACCAGATTAAAGATGAATCTCCGCAATGAAACGCCGCCTTTCCAAACTATTCAAAGCACCGCCGGATGACCTTGATGATCTGCTCCTGCTGTTCCTTCGTCATCTTGTTGTCGCTGGGCAGGCACAGACCCCGTTCAAAAATGTCCGCACCCACGTCCTCCACGCCGCCGGCAATGTAGGCGTTGGTCTTTGCCCTGCCCTCACTGGAAGCGGTGATGAAGCCGTTCATCCGGTACATGGGCTGCATGTGCATGGGCTTCCAGATGGGGCGGCCTTCCGCGTTGATTCCCGCGATGGCTTCCAGGATCTCTGTAGGGCAGCTCTTTCCCTGCTCCGGGAGATACAGCGCGTCGTTGTCGCTGCGCACCTGACGGCACATGGCGCTCCTGTCAATTACCAGCGCAGACAGCCAGTAGTTGGGGCAGGACGTTTCCGGGTCGAAGGGGTTCATCTCAACAGGGAGACCCCGCAGACAGTCCCGGTAGCGCTCCCAGATGGCTTTCTTCTGGGCGATGTGTTCTTCCAGATACGGATACTGACCCCGGACGACGCCCGCGATCACGTTGCTCATGCGGTAGTTGTAGCCGACTTCCTCGTGCTGATACCATGGCGTGTTTTCCCGCGCCTGTTTTGACCACTTCCGCGCCTTGTTCGCCACTTCCAGATCGTTTGTCAGCAGGCAGCCGCCGCTGGAGCCGGTGATGATTTTGTTGCCGTTGTAGGAGATCGCCGCGTAGTCGCCGAAGCTGCCCGTCTGCCTTCCCCTATATGTAGCGCCCATGGACTCGGCGGCGTCCTCGATGAGCAGCGCGCCGTGGGTGTCGCACACAGCGCGGATCTCGTCTGCCTTGCCGGGAAACCCGTACAGGTGCGCCGCCACCACCAGCTGCACCTCCGGGTAAATCTCAAAGGCTCTTGCCAAAGCCCGGGGGTTCATGTTCCATGTGTCCCGCTCGGTGTCGATGAACACGGGGATGCCGCCCTCATAGACCACCGGGTTCAGCGTGGCGGCGAAGGTCATGTCGGAGCAGAACACCCGCCTGCCCTCCACTGCGCCGTGGCCGATGGCAGGTCTTCCGTAGAGCCGTTCCCCCGCGGCCCTGACGCACAGGTGCAGCGCCGCCGTGCAGGAGGACAGCGCCACCGCGTACTTCATTTCCGCCTTCTGCGCCGCGATATGCTCCACCTCGTTGATGTTCGCGCCCACCGTAGACATCCAGTTGGAATCATAGGCTTCCGTGATATATTTCAGCTCGTCACCATGCATCGTCGGCGAAGCAAGCCATACCTTCTTATCAAAGGGCTTTATGTCTTTTCTCCTGACATACATATCTCTATTCCTCTTTTCTGTGCCTTTGACAGACGTGTCAGAAAAAGCTGATGGCCTCTCCCGTTTCCTTTTCCTGATCCTTGACCCAGTCCGCGTTCAGATCGTTCTGCACCACGGAATGGTCGGTCAGCTCGATCACCAGCGTATCCGCTCTGGCGGAAATGGATTTCACCACATATTTTCCGGCGGCATTTACCAGCGCCTGCTCGCAGTCCGCGTACTGCTGATGCTCTCCATTGACCACCAGCTCCACCTTGCCGTCGGCGCATTCCGCCAGATTTTTCAGCGTCACGCTGCCGCCGAAGCCCTGAAAGAAGCCGGAATAGTCCTGCACCTCAACGGATGCTTCCCGGCAGATGGCCTTGATGCGGTTTCTGACCTCCTGCGGCATGACCGCAGAGGCGATAATGACGAAATTGACCCGGTACTTTTCAATGGCGCCCTTCAGGTTCTCCACGCCGTTGACCATGGGGACGCCGTCCAGGAGAGAGCCGAAGCCGATCTCCTTGTAGTTGAGGGCGCACACCGGACGGACGGTTTTCTCCCGCTCCAGCTCCTGAAGCACGATCTTGCCGGTCCCGCCTGCGCCGATGACCATTGCGTTTATCGTTGCACCTTTCCCGTTATTTGCCACCCTGACCTTTTCCATAAGGAGCAGCCGGTAGGAAAACCGGCTCGCGGTGATGAGACACGTCTGGGTAAACGCGCTGAGGCAGTAGAAGGAAATGGGCATTCTTATAAGGGGCGTTCCCCGGAGCAGGATGAGAGTTCCGATGATGTGGACGATAAAGCAGACCACGTTTGCCCCGACGATGCGGTTCAGGTCGTTGAAGCCCGCGTACTTCCAGATGCCGCTGTACAGGCTGAAGCAGCAGAAGATCACGAGACAGAGAATGGTGTAATAGGGCGCGTAGCTGGTATAGGCTTCGATATACTGCGCCGCGGCGCTGTGGAACTGCTTCGCCACATAAAATCTGGTCAGCAGCGCAAGATAACACGCGGCATTCACCGCAATGATGTCATACACGACCAGGAAGAACCGTATGGTGAACCACCTGACGTATATCCACTTACTTTTCCTGCTTTCTTCCGGCATAAATTTCACTCTCCCAATTTCTTTGCACGTAATTTCGGTCTGCTCACAGGGGTTGCAGATTTCCGGTCTCGCCGCAGTTTTTCAGCTCCATATGGTCAAGGGCATATTGCAGAGCCATGCCGATCAGCTCGTTCCGGGAACGGTTCGTCTTGGCTGCCAGGCGGTTGTATTCCTCCTGCAAGGCTCTGTCTATACGTATCGTCATTGTGACGGTTTTGTCTTCCTTGGGCGTCACGATGAATTTCTCCATAAACGCAGTCCTCCATTCATTTTGTTACATTATAGTGTTCACAAATTGCATAAAGCTATAACACAATAGCAAGTTGAATTTATAATGTATTTTTGTGTTACTTCATTTTCCGAAAATACGCCAATCCGCAGAAATTTCCCCAAAATACGGCAAAAAAGAAAGCCTTGACCACGAAAAAACAGTCAAGGCTTTTTTGATGCGGTTTTCATTTTATTCCCTGCCGGAGCCAATGATTCCGTATTCCTTCAGCAGCGCCACCCGCCCGTTTCCGATCTTTATGGACTGGGCGGCATTATTGTCTGCGGAACCTCCGGCGGTCTCCTTCCCGTATTTCAGAATACGGTTCACCCACGCAAGGGGCAGAAGATACGGCTTTTCTTTCAGGTAAGGGGAGCGCCCCGCCAGCTGCCGCGCCGGGGGAAAGACGGTTTTCAGCAGGCCGTTTCCCGCTTTCCGGGCGGCCGGGCAGCGGACGACCGCCGCGTAGATCATCGGCAGCACGCTGTGGGACGCCGCCATGGCGAACAGCGCGTCCCATGTCTCCCGCCCGATGTCCGTCTCCCAATCCACGGTTCTATCTTCCAGCGAGGCGCGGAGCGCCTGCAAAAATAACATACTTACCGGTTCCATATCCGTCACCCGCTTCCAGACTCTTATATCAGATTCTACCGTATCGGGCGGAAAAAATCAAGACAGTTCGGGACGTTGGCAGCAGCCCGCTGAAAAATGTTAAGGCAACACCGCACAATTGCGTCTGCGAGT